>Ga0136846_1215433_pt1 | contig 17606 bp, 16 predicted proteins | sample HopSoiMetagenom2_FD_96841 | JGI IMG/M metagenome (GOLD analysis project Ga0136846, IMG submission 96841) | Grasslands soil microbial communities from Hopland, California, USA - 2 Assembly 2016 (version 4) | ecosystem: Environmental > Terrestrial > Soil > Grasslands | place: USA: Hopland...
CCCCACCCCGCGCGCCGCTCGTTCCAGGCGCTCCGGATCGCGGTCAACCGGGAACTCGAGGAGCTCACCGCGTCCCTGCCTCACGCGGCGGGGCTCCTCGAGCCCGGGGGCCGCGTCGTCGCGATCTCCTACCACTCGCTGGAAGACGGCATCGTGAAGCGGGCGTTCCGTGACGACGACCGCCTCCGCGTGCTGACGCGCAAGCCCGCTGTGCCGACCGACGCCGAGCGGGCGTCGAACCCGCGCGCGCGCAGCGCCAAACTGCGCGCCGCCGAGCGGATCGACGATGCCGCGTGAGCGTTCCCGCGCGTACCCACCCCTCGCCGGCGACGACGCCGGCTCCGCGTGTGCGCCCCTCGCGCACGGCCGCGGCGCGCCCCCCACGCCACACCCCTCCCCATCCTCACGGGGGGGCGCGCCGCGGTTCCCCCGTCGCGTTCTGGATCCTCGTCGCCGTCCTCGCGGCGGTCCTCATCATCGGGATCGCATCGCTGTCGGCGCTGTTCGTCGAGTCGAGCTTCTCGGTCGACGACCTGCAGAACGGCCTGAGCACGCTGCAGCAGCAACACGACGACCTTCGGGAAGAAGTGGCGCAGGCGTCGTCGCCGCAGCGTGTGATGGAGTGGGCGCGCGCGCGCGGGATGCGCATGCCGGATCACGTCGTGACCCTGCCGTTGCCCTCGGGTTCGGGTGGCGGCGCGTGACGCGACCCCCCGCCGGCCGGCTCGTCGCCCTGCTGGTCGGGATGACCCTGGCGCTGGGCGGCATCGTCCTCCGCCTCGCCGTGCTGCAGGTTCGCGAGTCCGGGACCTACGAGGCGCTCGGCGTCGAGCAGCGCGTTCGCACGGAGCAGCTCAGCGCGACGCGAGCCGAGATCTTGGATCGCAACGGCAGCCCGCTCGCGATCACGCTCGACGCGCGGGACGTCTACGCGAACCCGACGCTCGTCACCGATCCGAGCGCCGAGGCCCAACCGCTCGCGCGGGTGTTGGGTCTGCAGCCGACGCACGTGGCGTCGGCGCTCGGGACCGCCAACACGAGCTTCGTGTACATCGATCGAGGCGTGTCGCTCGACGTCGCCGCGCAGGTGTCAGATCTCGCGCTCCCCGGGATCGGCGTGCTCCCGGCCGAGAAGCGGTACTACCCGAGCGGCTCGATCGCGGCGCAGACGGTGGGGATCGTGAACGTCGACGGGACCGGGATCACCGGGCTCGAGGAGCAGTACAACACCTCGCTGGCGGGCACGCCGGGGGAGCGGACCGTCGAGCTCTCCGCGATGGGACAGCCCATCGCGGGGGGCGTCCAGGTCGACCAGGAGCCCGAGCCCGGCGCGAACCTCGAGCTCACGATCGACCGGCAGATGCAGTTCCAGACCCAGCTGTACCTGCGACAGGCCGTCGCAGCGAACCACGCCAAGGGCGGAAGCGTGATCGTGATGGACCCACGGACCGGCGAGATCTACGCCATGGCGACCTACCCGACGTTCGACCCGAACGCGTTCAGCACGGCGGATCCGAGCTCGTTCGTGAACCGGGCGGTCACCGACACATGGGAGCCCGGCTCGGTGAACAAGACGATCACGGCGGCGGCGGCGTTGTCCTCCGGCGCCGTGCGCCCGTCCGACACCTTCCAGGTGGCGGGGACGCGGACGATCGAGGGCTACACGATCCACGACGCCGAGCCGCACGGCAGCGAGTCGATGACGCTCGGGGACATCATCGCCCACTCGAGCAACGTCGGGATCTCCCTCGTCGCCGACAAGGTGGGCAACGAACGGCTGCAGCAGACGTTCCGCGCGTTCGGGTACGGCGCGCCGACGGGCGTCGGGTTCCCCGGCGAAGCCGCCGGGATCATGCAGCCGGGCGATCAATGGAGCGCCATCACGAGGGCGACCGTCTCGTTCGGCGCCGGCGTCGCGGTGACCCCGCTGCAGATGGCGGCGGTGTACGCGACGATCGCGAACGGCGGCACCTACGTGCGGCCGAGCCTCGTCCACGCGACGGTCGGCAGCGACGGGGTCGTCAGGACCGAGCCGCCGGCGCCGCGGCACCGCGTGCTGTCCAGCGCGACGAGCACGGAGCTCACCGAGATGCTCGCGTACGCGGTGCAGGACGGCACCGGGATCAACGCGCAGATCTCCGGCTATCAGGTCGCCGGGAAGACCGGAACCGCGAAGAAGGTCGATAGCCAGGGCACGTACATCGACCGCTACGTCGCCTCGTTCATCGGTTTCCTGCCGGCGTCGAAGCCGCGCGTGGTGATCGCCGCGATCTTGGACGAACCCGACACGGTGTACGGCGGTGTGGCGGCGGCTCCGCTGTTCCAACACATCGCGCGCTACGCCATCCAGCGATTGGGGATCGAGCCGAGCGCCCCCGTCGCGTTGCCGCCGCACCGGCTGGCCGTTCCCTGAGCGCCGGCCGGCGACGTGTAGGCTCGCGCGCGGTGAACCCGACCTTCCCCCAGGTGCGGCTCGCCGACGTCGCCGCGATCGTCGGCGCCGAGGTGCGCGGCGACCCCGACGCCACGGTGCGCGATGCCTCGAACGACTCGCGCGACGTGCCTGCAGGGTCACTGTTCTTCTGTATCGCGGGTGAGCGCGTCGACGGGCACACCTTCGCGCAGCGCGCGGTGGACGCCGGCGCCGCCGCGCTGGTGGTCGATCGTCCGCTCGCCGTCGCGGCGCCGCAGCTCGTCGTGCGGTCTGTTCGCGAAGCGATCGGTCCGATGGCCGCGACCGTGTTCGGCCACCCCGCGCGCGACCTGACCGTGGTCGGGATCACCGGGACGAACGGCAAGACCACGATCACCTATCTATTGGAGTCGGTGTTCCGCGCCGCGGGATGGCGCCCCGGCGTGATCGGCACGACGGGCATGCGCATCGACGGCGCGCCGTCGCCACTGTCGCACACCACTCCCGAAGCGCCCGAGCTGCACCGCGCCCTCGCCCGCATGCGCGCCGAGGGTGTCCGAGCGGTCGCGATCGAGATCTCCTCGCACGCGCTCGCGCAGCATCGCGTGGACGGGCTCGTCGTCGACGCCGCGATCTTCACGAACCTGTCCCAAGACCACCTCGATCTGCACACGACGATGGAAGCGTACTTCGAGGCCAAGCGGCGACTGTTCACCCCCGCGCTCGCTCGCCGCGGGGTGGTGAACGCCGACGATCCTTGGGGCCGGCGGCTGCTCGAGGCTCCCGCGATCGAGATGACGAGCTACGGCGTCGACCGTCCGGCCGACGTCCGAGCGACGGACGTGTCGGTCGACGGCGGCGGGTCGACGGCGATCATCGACGGTGTGCGCGTCCGCACGGCGCTCAGAGGCCGGTTCAACGTCGACAACGTGCTTGCCGCGATCGCCGCGGCACGGGTCGTCGGGGTCGGGACCGACGTTGCTCGGCGTGGGATCGGCGACGTGGACCGGGTCCCGGGTCGGATGGAGGCTATCGATGCGGGGCAGGACTTCACGGTGGTAGTGGACTACGCACATACGCCGGATAGCATCCACAACGTGCTCCGGGGCGCACGCGGATCGGCCGACGGCCGAGTGATCGTCGTGTTCGGTTGCGGCGGAGACCGCGACCGGGCGAAGCGACCGATGATGGGCCTCGCGGCCGCGGAGGATGCCGACCTGGTGATCGTGACGACCGACAATCCGCGGTCCGAAGATCCGTCCGCGATCATCGACGAGATCGTGCGCGGCATCCCGGACGCCGCGGCGGCGGTCGTGGAGCCGGACCGCGCAGCGGCGATCGAGCGCGCGATCGACGCCGCGCAGCCCGGCGACGTCGTGGTGATCGCCGGCAAAGGGCACGAGACCACGCAGGAGATCGACGGCGTCTCCCTGCCGTTCGACGACCGCCTGGTGGCGCGCGCGGCGCTCGCCCGACGGAGTTCCGCCTGATGCGGCCGACGACCGTCGGCGCGATCGCGGAGGCTGTGGGCGGAGCGGTCCGCGAGGGCGCCGACACCCCGATCGGGAGCGTCGCGACCGACTCCCGGGCGGTCAGACCCGACGGTCTGTTCGTCGCGCTCGCCGGCGACCGGCTCGACGGACACGACTACGTCGGCGACGCGCTCGAGCGGGGGGCCGCGGCGGTGCTCGTGCGCGCCGGGTTCCGGGTTGACGCACCCGCCGTCCACGTGCGCGACACCGGTGACGCGCTGCTCGACCTCGGCGCGGCCGAACGCCACGGGTTCGACGGCGCGGTGGTGGCGATCACCGGCGCCAACGGCAAGACGTCGACGAAGGACCTCGCGGGCGCCGTGGTCGGCACGCATCGACGGACCCACGTGAGCCCGTCGTCGTTCAACAACGAGATCGGCGTGCCGATGACGCTCCTCGGCGCCCCGCCCGACACCGAGGTGATCGTCGCGGAGCTCGGCGCGCGTCATGTGGGCGACGTGCGACGGCTGTGCGCCGTGGCGGCGCCGCGGATGGCCGTCGTGACGAACGTCGGTGTCGCGCACCTCGAGGTGTTCGGGAGCTGGGAGGCGATCGTCGAGGCGTCGGCCGAGCCCGTCGAGTCGTTGCCGTCCGACGGCGTTGCCATCCTCGCGGCCGACGATCTCGTGGTCGCCGGGTATGCGGCACGGACGGACGCGCGCGTCGTCACGTTCGGGCGCGCGGCCGACGCGGACGTGCGGGCGGCAGACGTGACGCTGGACCGGGACGGGATCGCGGCGTTCGAGCTGCGTCATCACGACGAACGGGCACGCGTGCGTCTGCGGGTCGCCGGCGACCATATGGTCGCGAACGCCCTCGCCGCCGCTGCGGTCGGGCTCGAGCTCGATGTGCCGCTGGGCGACGCGGCGGCTGCGCTCGGTGAGGCCCGCATCACGCGTTGGAGGATGCAGACCTCGGGGACCTCGGCGGGCGTTCGTGTCGTGAACGATGCGTACAACGCGAACCCCGAGTCGGTCGCCGCAGCGTTGAAGACTGCGCGATGGATGGCCGGTGACGCGCGGCTGATCGCCGTGCTCGGGCATATGGCCGAGCTCGGCCCGATCACGACCGCCGAGCACGAGCGCGTCGGCGAGCTCGCGGCTCGGCTGCCGGTGGATCGCCTTCTCGCGATCGGCCCCGACGCCAAGGCGATCGTCGTCGCCGCCGTGCGTGAGGGCGTGGAGCCCGACGCCGCCGTCGCGTACGACGACGTCGACGCGGCGCTCGCGGACGCGGTCGCGCACGCGACGCCCGGCGACGTCGTGCTCGTGAAGGGCTCGCGCGTCGCCGGTCTCGAGGCGCTCGGCGAACGGCTCGCGGAGGCGCTCGCATGATCTCCATCTTGGTCGCCGCGGGCGCCGCCCTGGCCGTCGCCCTGCTCGGCACGCCGGTCGCGATCCATGCGTTCAGCTCGTGGGGGTGGGGCCAGCGCATCCGCGAGGACGGGCCCCACACGCACATGGAGAAGATGGGCACGCCGACGATGGGCGGCATCGTCATCTTGATCGCGCTGGTCGCCGGCTACCTCGCGTCGCGGATCACCGCCCAACGCGTCACCGCCACCGGCGTCGCGCTCGTGATGGTGGCCGTCGGCTTCGGGATCGTCGGCTTCCTCGACGACTACGCCAAGGTGCAGCGGCAGCGCTCGCTCGGGTTGACCAAGCTGCAGAAGTTCGCCGGCACCGCCGTCGTGTCGCTCGCGTTCGCGTGGCTCGTGGTGCACAGCGGCGAGCAAGCCGGCATCAGCACCCACGTCTCGTTCGTGCGGCCGACCGCGATCGCCCTGGGCGGCTTCTTCGTCGTATGGGCGTTCTTCGTGCTGACGGGCGCGTCGAACGCGGTGAACCTGACCGACGGCTTGGACGGCCTCGCCGCAGGCGCGTCGATCCTCGTGTCGGCCGCCTACATCTTCATCAGCTTCTGGCAGTTCCGGCACACCTGCGATCTGCTCGGCGGCGCGACGGGATGCTACGCCGTCCGCGGCGCCGACATGCAGGACGTCGCGATCGTGTCGGCAGCGATGATGGGCGCCGCGACGGGGTTCCTGTGGTGGAACGCCGCGCCGGCGCGGATCTTCATGGGCGACACGGGGGCGCTCGCGATCGGCGGCCTCTTCGGCGCCCTGGCGCTCGTCACGAACACCGTGCTGTTGCTCGTCATCATCGGCGGACTGTTCGTGCTCGAGACGCTATCGGTGATCATCCAGGTGATCTCGTATCGCGGCTTCGGGCGCCGGGTGTTCCGGATGTCGCCGTTCCACCATCACTTCGAGCTGGCGGGGTGGCCCGAGTTCACGGTCATCGTGCGGTTCTGGATCATCGCCGGGCTGTGCTCGGCCGTGGGGATCGGCTTGTTCTACGCGGATTTCATCGCGCGCGGCGGGCTCGGATGAGCGCGTTCGACGGACGGCGTGCGGTGGTGATCGGGGCGGGCGTGGCGGGTCGCGCCGCCGCGGCGACGCTGGCCGCCGAGGGCGCGACGGTGCTGGTGACCGAACGGCGCGACGCCGGCGCGGTCGGCGACATCTCGGCGCTGGGATCGGCCGGCGTCGACGTTCGGACGGGCGGACACATGCCGGCCGATCTCGACGGTGCCGAGATCGTCGTCGTGAGCCCCGGTGTGCCGCCCGACGCGGCGCCGCTCGTGTGGGCGCGAGAGCGCGGGATCGCGGTGTGGGGAGAGCTCGAGCTCGGCGCGCGGCTCGCGCGTGTCCCGTACCTCGCCGTTACCGGAACCAACGGCAAGACGACGACGACCGGCATGCTCGCCGCATGTTTGCGCGCCGGCGGGATCGATGCGGTCGCGTGCGGCAACATCGGCTTCCCGTTCACGACCGCCGTGCGAGAGCAGCACCAGGCGTTGGTGGTCGAGGTCTCGTCGTTCCAGCTGGCGATACACGAGCGGTTCCATCCCCGCGTGTCGGTGCTCGTGAACCTCGCGCCCGACCATCTCGACCATCACGGGACGTTCGAGGCGTACCGCGACGCGAAGGCTGCGATCTACCGCAATCAACGAGACGATGACGTGCACGTCGGAAACCGCGACGACCCGACGGCCGCGGCTGTCTCGGCGACGGCGCCGTGCGCGCACGTGTGGTTCGGCGCGGGCGTGCCGACCGCCGACGGCCCCGATGTCGGGTTCGACGGCGACACGCTGCTCGCCCGCGGATCCGACGGAGCGGTGGAGCTCGGATCGATCGACGGCGAGCGCGCCGGGCATCGCGTTGACGCGGCCGCGGCCGCGGCGGCCGCGCTCGCGTACGGCGTCACCCCCGACGCCGTCCGCGATGGGCTCGTGTCGTTCGAGCCGGCCGCGCACCGCGGCGAGCTCGTGGCGGAGGTCGACGGCGTGCGGTTCCTCGACAACTCGAAGGCAACGAACGTCCACGCGGCCGCTGCGGCGATCGCGGCCGTGCGAGACGCGGTGTTGATCGCGGGCGGCCGAACCAAGGGGCAGGATCTGTCGCCGCTCCGCGACACCGCGGGCAACCTTCGCGCCGTCGTGGCGATCGGGGAGGCCGCGCCGTCGCTGCACGCCGTCTACGGCGACCTCGTGCCGGTGCACGACGCCGGCTCGATCGAGGACGCCGTCGGCGCCGCCTTCGCCGCGAGCGCGCGGCCCGGCATCGTCCTCCTCGCGCCGGCCTGCGCGAGCTGGGACCAGTTCGCGTCCTACGCCGAGCGCGGAGACCGGTTCGCCACGGCCGCGCGGGCGTTGGTCGCGGGGGTGCATGCCGGTGGCTGAGCGCACGCAGGGCGCGTCGCGGGCCAAGTCGTCGACGACCGCCAAAGCCAAGACCTCGAAGGCGGAGGCCGCCAACGCGACGACCACGGATGCGACGACCCCGAAGCGGCCGCCGGCCGACACGACGTCCGGCTTGGCGCGGCACCTTCGGTTGGTGCCGGCGCCGCACCGACGAGGCGCGGCGGAGGCGAAGCGGGTCGCTCGCCGCGACCTCGCGCTCCTCGGTGGGTCGGCCGGCGCCCTCACCGTCGTCGGGCTCGTGATGGTGCTCTCCGCGGGATCGGTGTCGGCCGCGCAAGGGTACGGCGGCAACAGCTTCTGGTACTTCCAGCGTCAGGTCCTGTACGCGGGCCTCGGCATCGGGGCGGCGATCGTCGTCGCGCGCCTCTCGCCGCGCATCTGGAAGCACCTCGGGATCTGGATCCTCGCCGGAGCGACGGTGCTGATGGCGATCGCGGCGCGGCCGACGTCGGGGACGTCGCTGTACGGCGCATCGCGGTGGATCGACCTCGGACCGGTCACGATCCAACCCTCGGAGTTCGCGAAGCTCGGCCTCGTCGCCGTCGCCGCGACGATCCTCACCAATAAGTGGAGCAAGCTCGACGAGCCGATGCAGCTGTTGATGCCGCTTGGCCCGATCGTGCTGCTGGTCGGCCTGCTCGGCATCGCCCAGCGCGACCTGGGGACGACGCTGATCCTCGGCGGCCTGGTGCTCGTGATGCTGTTCACGGCGGGTATCCGCATGCGGTACCTGCTGTTCGCAGCCGGTGCCGGCGTGCTCGGTGCGATGGTGCTGATCGTCGGCGAGACGTACCGGCGGACGCGCTTCTTCGACGCATGGCTGAACCCATGGGCCGATCGGCAGGGCAACGGGTACCAGCTGATCCAGGGCCTGATCGCGATCGGCTCCGGCGGCTGGCTCGGCACGGGCCTCGGGACGAGTCGTGCGAAGTGGGACTTCCTGCCGAACGCGCACTCCGACTTCATCTACGCGGTGATCGGCGAGGAGCTCGGGTTGCTCGGGGCGCTTGCCGTGCTGATCGCGTTCGGCGTGCTGATCTACGCCGGCGTGCGGATCGCGCTGCACGCGCGCGGCACGTTCGAGCGGTTGCTCGCGGCCGGGGTGATCGGGTGGATCGGCCTGCAGGCGATCGTGAACATGGGCGCGGTCACCGGGCTGCTGCCGATCACCGGTGTGCCGCTGCCGCTGGTGTCGTTCGGGGGAACGGCGCTCGTGGTGACGCTCGTCGGCGTGGGGATGCTCGCGAGCGTCGCACGCGACGCGGCGACGCCGGCGCGCACACGGCGGGGATCCGCGCCCGGGCGATGAACGTGGTCGTCACCGGCGGGGGGACCGCCGGGCACGTCTTCCCGGCGCTCGCCACCGCCACCGCGCTCCGCGACCGCCACGGGGCGTCGATCGTGTTCGTCGGCGCCGAGGACGGCCAGGAGGCGCGGCTCGTGCCCGAGGCGGGGTTCCGCTTCGTGCCGGTGCATGTGTCGGCGGCGCAAGCGCGCGTATCGATCGCGACGCTTCGCGCGGTGGCGCTCGCGCTCGCTGGCTCGCGATCGGTGCGCGGCCTCGTGCGCGGCAGCGACGCGGTCATCAGCATCGGTGGGTTCGCGAGCGGCCCGGCGGCGCTCGCCGCGCGGCGAACCCGGCGGCCGCTCGTGCTGATCGAACCGAACAGCGTCCCCGGCATCGTCAATCGCATCGCGGCGCGGTGGGCGGCGGCGGTGGCCACGACCTTCGACGGCACGGCTGAGCGGCTCCCCGGCCGCGTCCGCGTCGAGCGGACCGGCAACCCGATCCGCAGGGAGATCGCCGCGGTCCCCGAGCGGCGGGCGCGACTGCGGCTCGAGGCGTGCGAGGCCTTCGGGCTCGAGCCGGATCGCACGACCGTCTTCGTGTTCGGCGGGAGCCAGGGAGCGCTGCACCTCGATCAGGTTCTCGCCGAAGCCCTGCCGTCGCTCGCGACGCGGGCGGACCTCCAGCTGTTGGTGAGCGCCGGTCCCGGGCACGAGGGCGAGGTGACGCGCGCCGTCGACCGATCGGCGCCGTTGCGGGTCGCCGTCGCGCCGTTCGTCGACCGGATGGACCGTGCGTTCGCGCTGGCGGACCTCGTCGTCGCGCGCGCGGGTGGCAGTATCGCCGAGGTGACCGCGTGCGGGTTGCCCTCGATCCTCGTGCCGTATCCGCACGCGACGGAGAACCACCAAGAGGCGAACGCACGCGAGCTGGTCGCCGCTGGCGCGGCCCGCATGGTGCTCGATCGCGAGTTGTCGTCGTCGGCGCTGGTTCGCGCCATCCTGGAGCTCGTGGAGAACGAGGCGGCGAGAACGGCGATGGGGGCGGCGGCGCTCGCGTGGGCGCGCCCAGACGCGGCGGCACGGATCGCCGACCTCTGCGCCGAGGTCGCGGGGGCGGTCGGATGACTACCGGCGACGCGCTGTGGACGCCGCCACCTGGATCGATCCCGACGCTTCCGGTGCCCGACCTCTCGGGCGTGCGACGCGCGCATCTGGTCGGGATCGGCGGTGCGGGCATGCGGAACCTCGCACGGCTCCTTCTCGCTCGTGGCATCTCGGTACGCGGTTCGGATCTCAAACGATCGCGCGCGGTCGACGACCTCGAGGACGCAGGGGTCGTCGTGCAGGTCGGGCACTCGGCCGCCGCGGTCCGGAGCACGCCGCGCCCCGACGTCGTGATCACGTCGAGCGCGATCGCGGCGGATAACCCGGAGCTGCGCGCCGCCGAGAACGACGGGATCGCGGTGTGGCGGCGGCAGCAAGCGGTCGCGGCCCTTGCCGCCGGCCGGCGGGCCGTCGCCGTTTCCGGCACGCACGGGAAGACGACCACCACGTCGATGCTCGCGTCGGTGCTCATCGGCGCCGGTCTCGATCCGTCGTATCTGATCGGAGGCGACCTCAACGAGACCGGCGGCGGCGCGGGCGCGGGGAGGGGCGAGGCGTTCGTCTTCGAGGCCGACGAGAGCGACGGCTCGTTCCTGCTCGGATCGCCGGCGATCGGCGTCATCACCAACGTCGACGTCGACCACGTCGATTTCTATCCGGGTGGCCGCGATGAGATCGAGCATGCGTTCGCTCGCTTCGCCGCGGGATGTGACGCCGTCGTCGCATGTGGTGACGACGAGGGCGCGGGTCGCGCACTATCGCTCGCGGGCGTCGACCCCGTCACGTACGGCGTCGGGCGCCGCTCGCGCTACGCGGTCCGCGTCGAGCACCTCGGCCCCGACGGAGCACGAGGCACGGTGACGGTCGACGGCGAGAACCTCGCGCTCTCGTTGCGGATCGACGGCGCCCACAACCTGCTCGACGCGGCCGCGGCGATCGCGACCGCTCACGCGATGGGGGTGGAGCCGGCAATGGCGGCCGACGCGCTCGCCTCCTTCGGCGGGGTGCACCGCCGCTTCGAGCTCCGCGGTCGCGCGCGGGAGGCCGAGTTCTTCGATGACTACGGGCAGACGCCGACGGAGATGGAGGTCACGATCGACACGGCGCGTCGCCGTCGTCCCGGTCGGCTGATCGCCCTGGTGCAACCACATCGGTATTGGCGCGTGCAAGCGCTGTGGCGCGAACTCGGCGCGAGCGTGGTCGGCGCGGACGTGGTCGTGGTGACCGACGTGTACGGCGCCGCGCAACCGCCGATCCCCGGAGTGACCGGGCAGCTCGTGGCCGACGGGGTGGTCGAGGCGGCCACCGCGCGCGACGACGGCGCGACGCCAACCGTTGTGTATCTGCCGCACCGCGCCGACGTGGTGACGTACCTCGCCGACGAGGTACGCGCGGGCGACCTCGTGGTCACGATGGGATGCGGTGACGTCTGGCTCCTCGGCGACGCGGTACGCGAACGGATCGCGGAGCTCGACCGATGACCGCCGCGATCGACGCGGCGGGCGAGATCCTGCGCGAAGCCTGCGGCGACCGGGTCCGAGCGGGCGTGTCGATGGCGCCGCTCACGACGTTTCGGATCGGCGGTCCGGCGGCATTGTTCCTCGAGCCGGATTCCATCGACGACCTCCACGGCGTCGCGCGCGCGGTGGCGCGCACGGGCGTGCCGGTCGCGATCGTCGGCAAGGGCTCGAACCTGCTCGTCGCCGACGACGGCTTCGACGGCATCGTCCTCCGGCTCGGGCGGGGGTTCCGGTGGTCGGCGCGGACGGGCGACATCGTGACCGCGGGCGCGGCGATGCCGCTGCCCGCGCTCGCCGGCATCGCCCAGCAGCACGGCCTTGCGGGCGTCGGCTTCGGGGTCGCGATCCCGGCGAGCCTGGGAGGTGCCGTCCGCATGAACGCGGGCGCCCACGACGGCCAGATGGCGGATGTCGTTGAGACCGTCGAGGTGTTCGAGCTCGACGCCGATCGGACGCACACGTTCTCGGCGGAGGAGGTCGGCTTCGTGTACCGCTCGACCGCGCTGCCGGCCGACGGCGTGGTCGTCGCGGCGTCGCTCCGGCTGCGTCCCGGCGACCCCGAAGAGATCCGAGCGGCCATGGACGCCGCACGGCGTTGGCGCCGAGAGACGCAACCCGTCGCGGAGCCCAACTGCGGAAGCGTCTTCACCAATCCACCCGGCGAGCACGCGGCCGCACTGATCGACACAGCGGGGCTGAAAGGGGCCTCGGTCGGAGGCGCGTCGGTTTCCACCAAGCACGCGAACTTCATCGTGACCTCGCCGGACGCGACCGCCGCCGATGTCCGGGCGTTGATCGAGCTGGTCCGGGACGGTGTGCGCCGCGCGAGCGGGATCGTCTTGCAGACCGAGGTCCGGACGATCGGCTCGGTCGATGTCTGAGCCACGCGCGCCATACGACGGGTCGGTCCGGCGCCGCCGGCTGGTGGCGCTCGCGCTCCTGGTGCCGATCGCGGTCGCGACGGCCGCGTGGGCGCTCACCTACACGCCTGTGTTCGACGCGAAGCACGTCCGCGTCCAGGGCGCGGTCACCCTGCGTCCCGACGACGTCCGGTCGCTGGCGCAGGTGGAGCCGTCCACCAACGTCTTCCACCTGCAGCCGGACGCGGTGACGGCGCGGCTCCTGACCGACCCCTGGATCGCCTCGGCGACGGTCGCCAAAGATCTCCCCGACACGGTCGTGCTGACCGTCGTCGAGCGCCGGCCCGTCGGTGTGATCGACGCGATGGGGGATCGCGCCGTGTTGGCGAGCGACGGGACGATGCTGCCGGCGTCGGCGGCCACGGCCGATACCATCGCGACCCTGCCGTCGGTCGAGGCCGGGCTCGGCTCGCTCGACGACACCCAGCGCGCCGCGGCGGCCGCACTGCTCTCGGCGCTCGATCCCGTCGTCGAGCAACGGGTGACCCATCTCACCGTGGGCCAGGATCTGAGCGAGTCGCTGACGCTTCGCGACGGGGTCACCGTCGACGCCGGCACGCCGGGCAACGAAGACGCGAAGGCGACGGCGTTGCGCGCGGTCCTCCGGTGGGCGACCACCGGCGGGCACGTGCTCGCGAGCGTGGACGTCAGCGCGCCGGACGCGCCGAGCGCGACGCTCGCGGACGGGTCGACGTTGACGCCGTGAGACCAACCATGCGGTTCCCGTAACTATCACCGCGACCACGAACGTGATGGTGTCGGTCGGCCTCATCGACGCTTGACGGCCCTAGATGTCGCTAGTAAGGTCACGACCTCGACTGTAGATAGATATAACAATAGATATCCAGTTGAGCGTTAGTGTTTCGGCCGGTTCCGCAGGCCGCGCAGCGCAGCAGTTGAGCAGAGTCGTACGTAGTGGGGAAGAGTCGAGGGTAAGGAAGCCTTTCGGAGAGGACGAAGCTTCCGCCGCGAGTGATCCGCTCGCCGGCAGGCGGTGACCGGATCCGGTCACCCCGGAGGACTGGACGAACGATGGATGCTCCCCAGAACTACCTCGCCGTGATCAAGGTGGTCGGCATCGGCGGGGGCGGCGTGAACGCGGTGAACCGGATGATCGAGGCAGGCCTCCGGGGCGTCGAGTTCATCGCCGTCAACACCGACGCGCAGACGCTGCTGATGTCCGACGCCGAAGTGAAGCTCGACATCGGCCGCGAGACCACGCGGGGTCTCGGCGCCGGCTCCGACCCGACGGTCGGCAAGGGCGCCGCGGACGAGCACTCCGACGAGATCGAAGAGATCTTGAAGGGCGCCGACATGGTGTTCATCACCGCCGGCGAGGGCGGGGGCACCGGCACCGGCGGCGCGCCGGTCGTCGCGGACATCGCGCGCAACCTCGGCGCGCTGACGATCGGCGTCGTGACACGACCGTTCGGTTTCGAAGGACGCAAGCGCGCGACCCAAGCCGACGTCGGCATCACGGACTTGAAGAAGGCGGTCGACACCTTGATCGTCGTCCCCAACGACCGCCTCCTCCAGGTCGCCGACCCGACGATGCCGATGGTCGACGCGTTCCGGATGGCCGACCAGGTTCTGTACCAAGGGGTCGACGGGATCACGTCCTTGATCACGACACCGGGTCTGATCAACCTCGACTTCGCCGATGTGAAGTCGGTCATGTCCGGCGCCGGCTCGGCGCTCATGGGCATCGGCATCGGCTCGGGCGCCGACCGGGCGACCGAGGCGGCGAAGTCGGCGATCTCCAGCCCGCTGCTCGAGTCCTCGATCGACGGCGCCAAGGGCGTCCTGTTGTCGATCTCGGGCCCGACCGACCTGTCGTTGCACGAGGTGAACGCGGCGGCCGACGCGATCACACGCGTCGCGCACCCCGACGCCAACATCATCTTCGGCGCGGTCGTCGACGACATGCTCGGCGAGGAGGTCCGCGTGACGGTCGTCGCGGCGGGCTTCGACAAGGTCGCGCTCTCCGCCGACAACCGCTTCGAGAGCCGGCTCTCCCGTCTGTTGGAGGAGCCGGCGCGGACCGGCGACGATGAGCCGCTGCCGTCGCTCCTGCACGACGACGATGCGGACGTCTTCGCGAGCGAGGATCAACCGGCGTCGGTCTCGTTCGATGCCGAGGAAGACCTGGACATCCCGGACTTCCTCAAGAGTTAGCGGGCACGACCCGCCCCGCGCGGCCCCGCGCGACGCTCGGGGGCGGGCGGTCCGGGACCGAGGCGACCTTCCCCCGCCTCGCGGACCGGCGCCGTCCGCCCCTTCCGTATGCTCGGCCACGTGAGCGCCCGCGCCGAGGACATCGCGAGCAACCTCGAGACGGTGCGACGGCGCCTGGCCGATGCGGCGACCGAGGCGGGCCGTGACCCGGCCGAGGTTCGGCTGATCGTCGTGACGAAGACCGTCGCGATGTTGGCGATCAACGACGCGATCGCGGCCGGCGCCCGCGACCTCGGCGAGAACTACGTGACCGAGCTTCGCGCGAAGCGACCCGAGGTCGACGATCCGGGTGTGCGCTGGCACTACATCGGCGCCCTGCAGTCGCACACCGCGCATCACGTCGCGGACCTCGCCGACGTCGTCCACACGGTCGCCGGGGAGCGGGCCGCACGCCGCCTCGGCGGCCGGGCCGCCCGCGGCGGCCGAACGCTGGACGCGCTGCTCGAGGTCGACTTCACGGGGGGGCGAGCCGGCGTCGCGCCCGCCGACGTCCCGGCCGCGGCCGACCTTGTGGCGTCCCTCGAGGGTCTCCGGCTCCGAGGCCTGATGACGATCGCGCCCCCCACAGCGGACGCGGAGGGCGCCCGAACCTGGTTCCGACGGCTCCGCGGCCTCCGTGATGCGTTGCGGGAACGCCATCCCGACGTGCTGGACCTCTCGATGGGGATGTCGTTGGATTACGAGGTCGCGGTGCAGGAAGGCGCTACGATGGTCCGGATCGGGACGGCGGTGTTCGGCCCTCGGACGCCCCGACCCCAGCGGTGAGCGGCCGGGTCGCGCGGCGGCCGGGTCGTGAGCGAGAGGAAGCGAGGATGCCCGGCGTGTGGAAGAAGACCCTGAACTACCTCGGGCTCGTTGAAGAGGACGAGGCGTTCGTCGACGAGATGCCCGAGGCCGAGCCGGCGAGCGTCCGGCGCATGCGTCCGCAGCCGGTCGGCGGCGACCACCCGGCGGAGGCAGAGGGGGTCGTGCGAACGATCGCCGCACCCCGTCCGGCCCCGGCGGGTCCGACCGCGATCCACCGAGCCGAGCCCAAGCGCTTCAACGAGGCGCGTGACGTGGCCGACCGGTTCAAGGGCGGCGCGGCCGTGATCATGAACCTGCAGGGGACCGAGGACGGCACGGCTCGACGGCTGGTGGATTTCGCCTCGGGCCTGGTCTACGGGCTCGACGGCAAGATCGAGTTGATCGCGAACCGCGTCTACCTGCTCAGCCCGGCCGACGTCGAGGTGAGCGCCGAGGACCGCGAGAAGCTCGCCGGCAGCGCGTTCTACAACCAGTTCTGAGCGCCCGGCTCACCGCCGTCGCTGCACCGTGTCGCCGGATGGCGGCGTGGCATGTGCTGCTAGCCTTCTCGCCCGATGGTCGCCTCCTCGAACCCGCTGCAAACGATCGTGTGCCTCGCGTTGTTCGCGGCCGAGCTGTTGTTGCTCGCACGGGTGATCGTCAGCTGGATCGTCTTCGCGGGGTGGCGACCCCCGTCGACCGGGCTGGTGCGATCGGCCTACGATCTCCTGAACGACGTCACCGACTGGGCGATCAAGCCGCTGCGGAAGATCGTGCCGCCGGCGGGCATGTTCGACATGTCGGTGCTCGTGGCGTTCATCATCATCTTCGTTGCACGAACGGCGTTCTGCTGAGGGCGGGGGGAGCTTCATGACGGACGAACGGACCGAAGCACCGGCGGCGGGCGCGCCCGTCATGCCGGCAGACATCCAGAAGCAGGAGTTCGGCGTGTCGCGGTTCGGCGGCTACCGGATGCGCGACGTGGACGAGTTCCTCGATCGCCTGACGGCCTCGACCGAGTCGCTGATCGCCGAGAACGAACGGCTCCGCTCGGGCGTGCCGCCGATCGTCGGCACGCCCGACCTCGAGGACGTCAACCGCCAGGCCGACGAGATCTTGCAGCGCGCTCGGGAGCAGGCGGCGCGGATCGTCGCGGAGGCGAACGCGACCGCCACGCCGACCGCCGCCGAAGGCACCGACGACCGGCCGGCGGTCGACGCGTTCCTCCAGCAGGAGCGCGCGTTCCTGCAGAACCTCGCCGGCTTGGTCCAAGGCCACGCGGAGTCGGTCAAGGCGATGGCCCGCAAGACCCGGCAACCGGCGGGGGCTGCGCCGACGCAGGCGCCACCCTCGAGCGAAGGCGCGGCTGCACCGGCGGCGTCCGCCGACGAACCCGGCGAGGCGCGGCAGCCGGACCCCGTCACCGGCGACGAGCAGGACGGGCCCGGGCAGCATGCCGACCCCGAGGCAGTCTCCGCAGGCGCGGGCGACGCCGGAGACGAGACCGTCGTGATCGAGGTCCCGCAGCCGGCGGCCACGCCCGGTGGCGACCGCGCCACGGACAGCGGCGATCCCTCGCTCAAGAAGCTCTTCTGGGGCGAGGACCGCTAGGCCCTCACACCCGCCGGACCCAAAGCTCGACCTCCGTCCCGTCGATCTCGGCGGTCGCCGTCGGCTCGCCGTCTCCAGGGTCGGTCCGGAGCTCCGCGCAGAGCGTCTCGCCCGCGATGAATGCGGCGTGCGCGTCGCGAGCGTCGGCGACGTCGCCGGTCGCGACCAGGTGCACGACGATCCGGTCCTGCACCTCGAGCCCCGTTGTGCGACGTGCGTCCTGCACGATGCGGACGAGCTCGCGCGCGAGGCCCTCGGACCGCAGCGCCGGCGTGAGCTCCAGCTCCAGCGCCACCGTGACGCCGCCGTCGGAGGCGACGCCCCAGCCCGCGAGCACCTCGCGTGTCAAGACCACGTCGTCGTGGCCGACGTCGACCGGTCCGCCGTCGAGCTCGACCGTCACGCTTGAGCCAGCCGCGAGCTGCTCGGC
>Ga0136846_1208044_pt1 | contig 17600 bp, 10 predicted proteins | sample HopSoiMetagenom2_FD_96841 | JGI IMG/M metagenome (GOLD analysis project Ga0136846, IMG submission 96841) | Grasslands soil microbial communities from Hopland, California, USA - 2 Assembly 2016 (version 4) | ecosystem: Environmental > Terrestrial > Soil > Grasslands | place: USA: Hopland...
ATCGCGACGCTCGGCGGCAATCTCCTGCAGCGCACGCGCTGCACGTACTTTCGCGACGTGACCTGGAAGGCATGCAACAAGCGCGCGCCGGGCACCGGCTGCGCGGCGCGCGACGGCTTCAACCGCAATCACGCGGTGCTCGGTGTCGACGACTCGTGTATCGCGCAGTATCCGGGCGACTTCGCGGTTGCCCTGCTGGCGCTGGATGCCGAGCTCAGCGTGGCCGGTCCGTCCGGTGCGCGGCGCGTGCCGCTCGCGCAGCTGCACCGCCCGCCGGACGGCCAGCCGCACATCGAGCACACGTTGAAGCCGGGCGAGGTGATCACCGCGATCCACGTGCCCGCCGGCGGCTGGACGCGCCGATCCATCTACATCAAGGTGCGCGACCGCGCGTCGTACGAGTTCGCGATCGCATCGGCGGCCGTGGCACTCGACGTGGCCGGCGGTACCGTGCGCGCGGCGCGCATCGCGCTCGGCGGAATGGCGTACCGCCCGTGGCGCGCAAGCAGCGCGGAGGCGTTGCTCGCGGGAAAGCCGCTGACGGCGCAAAGTGCGCAGGCCGCGGCGTCGGCCGCGCTCGCGGGGGCCGTGACGCATGGCTACAACGATTACAAGCCGGAGCTCGGGCGTCGCGTCGTGGAGCGCGCGCTGCTGGCTGCGGCCGAGCGCGCACCCGAGAAGAAGGGCTGAACCATGGCCGTCGATCCCAAACAACTCTATTCGGCCGACCGTCCCGAGAAGCGCGTCGAGGGTGCGTTGAAGGTGACGGGGGCCGCGCGCTACGCGGCCGACGAGCCCGTACGGAATCCCGCGTATGCGGTCGCGGTGACCAGCGCCATCGCGAAAGGGCGCATCACCGCGTTCCATCTCGATCCCGCGCGCGCCGTGCCGGGTGTGATCGAGATCCTCACGCACGAGAAGGTCGGCAACGCGCTCAAGGGCCCGCCAAAAGGCCCGGACGGCGGCCCGACGACGACGACCCTGCAGGACGCGCAGATCTGGCATGACGGCCAGATCATCGCGCTCGTCATCGCGGACACGTTCGAAGCAGCACGCGAGGGCGCATACAAGGTGCGGGTCGACTACGCCGAGGACCAGCCCACCGCGTCGTTCGATGATCCGGGCGCGCAGGTCGAGGCCAGCTCGACGATGGCTGGTGACAATCCGTCCATCGGCGACGCTCGGGCTGCATTCGAAGGCGCGGCCGTCAAGGTGGACCAGAAGTATGCGACGCCGATCCAGCATCACAATGCGATCGAGCTGTTCAGCACGACCGTCGCGTGGGAAGGCGACCACCTGACTGTCTACGATCCTTCGCAATTCATGGCAGGCACGCGCGCCGCGACGGCGACGAGCCTCGGCATGGCCCCCGAGCACGTGCGGGCAGTGTCGCGCTACGTCGGCGGCGCATTCGGCAGCAAGGGGCCGCATCCGCGCACACCGTGGGTCGCCATTGCGGCACGGATCGTCGGCCGGCCCGTGCGCTTCGTCGTGACGCGCGAGCAGGGCTTCACGACGAGCACCTATCGCGCGGAGACGCGCCACCACGTCAAGCTCGGCGCGTCGCGCGACGGCAACCTCGTCTCGCTCTCGCACGAAGGTTTCGAAGTGACGTCGCGGCCGTCGAAGTACAAGGTCGGCGGCACCGACGCGACCTCCCGCATGTACGCGTGCCCGAACATCCGCACCGCCGTGAACATCGTGCATGCCGATCGCAATACACCGGGTTACATGCGCGCACCGCCGGAGACGCCGTACATGTTCGCGCTCGAGAGTGCGATGGACGAGCTCGCCCATGAGATCGGCCTCGATCCGATCGAGCTGCGCCGGCGCAACGACACGCAGACCGACCCGGTCACCGGCCTGCCGTTCTCGTCGCGCTCGCTCATGGCGTGCTACGACGCGGCGGCGCAGGCGTTCGGCTGGAACCGCCGCGCAGCGAAACCAAAGTCGATGCAGCAGGGCGAATGGCTGGTCGGGTTCGGTTGCGCGACCGCGTGTTACCCGAGCAACTCGGGACCCGCCGCCGCGCGCGTCGCGATGACGCCGGATGGCAAGGTGAACGTGCAGCTCGCCGGGCATGAAATCGGGACCGGCGCGTATACCGTCGTCGCGCTGACCGCCGCGCGCGTCCTTGGCGTGAAGCTCGACGACGTATCAGTCGAGATGGGCGACAGCAGCTTTCCGCCGGTCGTCATCGCGGGCGGCTCGAGCAATGCGGCCTCGACCGCGAACGTGGTCGCGAACGCCTGCGAGAAGATCCGGGCGCAGATGCCGCTCAAGGGTCGAGCGGAGATCTACGAAGAGTGGGTGCCGGCCGGTCTGCCGCCGGATTCGGTGACCGCGATGACGCGGGGCCAGATGAGGATGCTCGGCGGCAACAGCCGCAAGGATGTAACCGCTTTCGCGTTCGGCGCTCACCTCGTCGAGGTACGCGTGCATCGGCTCTCGCGGGAGATCCGCGTGCCGCGCACGGTTTCGGCGTTCGCGTCCGGCACGATCGTCAATCCCCTGGCGGCGCACAGCCAGTACATGGGCGGCGCTATTTGGGGCATCTCGTCGGCGTTGCACGAGCAGACGGAGATCGATCGGCGCGTGGCGCGCTACGTCAACGAAAACCTCGCGGACTATCTCGTGCCCGTGAACGCGGACGTTCCAGACGTGAAGGTGCTGTTGATTCCTGAAAATGACACGCGGGTGAATCCGTTGGGAATCAAGGGAATCGGCGAGATCGGTATCGTCGGCATGAACGCCGCGATCGCGAACGCCGTGTTTCATGCGACGGGAAAACGCATCCGCGAGCTGCCGATCCGGGTGGAGCAACTGCTCGACATCTGACCGATCGTTCCCGGTGGATCGATTCCAGCTCGCAGGTCCGTCGGGTTGTCCGTCTCCGGCTGACACGCGCGCTCATTGCATCGGCGCGCGCACAGGCAGAGAATGCGCCACCTCGACTAACTACCCCCTTCAACATTACCCGGCCGCCATCGTCCGGCCGTCCGTGGGGCGGCCATTGCGGCAGAACGCATCATCCAGGGAGGATCTTCGATGAGACTGTTCACATTGTTCGCCAGTGCGGCTCTCGTACTGGTCGGCGCCACGTCGTCGTACGCGGCTGATTCGAAACCCCAACAGGACCGGATGTCGCCCGCCGGCAAGCGCGCCGCGGCCGCCATCGCCCGCATTCGCGCGACGAGCGCGAGAGCGACCGCCGGCGCGAGCCGCAGCGGTCCGGCGGCAGCCTCGGCGCACACGCTCGTGCAGACGCAGAAGGTCCAGGACGGGGACACCTGCCTGAACAAGGCGGACTGCGGCGAAGAAGACGAGGACGGCTCCGATATCCCGGGCGGCCAGGCGGAAACGTCCATCGCGGTCGACGAGAGCGGCCAGCACATCGTGGTGGGTTACAACGACACGCGCGGCTTCAGCAGGAACCCGATCTCGGTCTCCGGCGTGCTCTATTCGGAAGACGGCGGCAAGACGTTCATCGACGGTGGCCAGCTGCCATCACCCGGCGACGGCGACATCGACGGCACGAAGTTTCCCGAAGTGTTCGGTGACCCCGAGGTGAAATATCTCGGCAACTGCGTGTTCGTCTACTCGTCGATCCTCATCGCGAAGGCGGGTCCGGCGCAGGACGTGCAGACGATGGGTATCCATCGCTCGCGCGACTGCGGCAAGACGTGGGAAGGCCCCTTCGAGGTGACGTCGGTGACGAACCCGAACGGCCTCATCGACGCGGACGGATTCCCGGTCGACGCGGCGGACAAGGAGTTCATGGATGTCGATCCGGATACCGGGCGTCTCATCCTCAGCTGGTCGAACTTCACGCCGGTATCGGCGGGCGGTGTCGAGATCCGCACGACGTACTCGGATAACGTGAAGACCGCGGCGGTGCCGACGTGGTCGAAGAGCACCATCGTCGCCGCCACGGAATCCGACGGCCAGGCTTCGATCCCGCGCTTCGCGGCGCGCAGCAACAACGCCTACGTCGCGTGGCGCCGCTTCCCGTTCCCCGGCACGTTCCTGGGTTACGGCAACTCGGTGGGCTTCGCGCGTTCGACCGACAACGGTGCGACGTGGCAGACGCCGATCGAGACCGACGAGTTCTTCACGATGGACCAGGTGCTCGGCAACGATCGCGTGAACACCTCGCCGTCGCTGGCCGTCGACAATTCGCGCGGCCCGCATCGCGGCAACGTGTATCTCGTCTACGCCAACAACAACAGCGGCGACGGCGCGGACATCGTGTTCCAGCGCAGCACCGACGGCGGCAGGACGCTGTCGGCGCCCGTCGAGCTCAACGCCGCGCCGGGCGACGACCGGCCGCAGTGGTTCCCGTGGGTGTCGGTGGACAATCTCACGGGCCGCGTGAGCGTGTTCTATTACGACCAGGGCATCGACAAATCCGGCGATCTCACGCAGGTCAGCTACGTGTATTCGGATGACGGCGGTCGTCACTGGTCGGCGTCCGTGCCGCTCACGAAGATTCCGTTCCATGCGGGCTGGGGCAACGACACGGGACAGCCGAACCTGGGTGACTACATCCAGTCGGTCTCGCAGCGTGGTGACTTCTTCGCCGCGTACGCGATGACTTCGCGTCCGCCGGGCGGCTTCGTCGACGGACAGCCGACGACGCAGCTCACCGTGCCGAACATCGAAGTCAAGCGCGTCTCGCAGTTCTCGCCGACCGACGTGAACTCCCTGCCGCTCGCCATCGACGTCAACGGCGTCACGGCCGACGACGCGCTCGGCAACCGCAACGGCTCGCTCGATCCGGGCGAGACGATCCGCGTGCACATTCCGCTCGTCAACTACACGACCAACGCGATCTCCGCCGAGACCGCGCGCAACGTCACGGCGCTGCTCACGAGCGATACGCCGAACGTCGTGGTGCTGCAGCCGATCAATGCGTACGGCAACATCGCCGCGGGCTCGACCAGCGCCGGCGTGCTGACGTACCTCGTGCGCCTGCAGCCGGGCTTCATCGCCGGCACGCCGATCTCGCTGCGCTTGCTGACGGCAGGTCGCTTCGGCGGCGGCATCGATCTCGGCCAGCTGCGGCACGAGCTGTTCACGGGCACTCCGGTCGAGACCCCGTTGCTGACGGAGAACTTCGACACGGCCACGGGCGGTGCGCTGCCCACGGGCTGGACATCGTCGCACGGCGGCGGCGCGAACGTGGTGCCGTGGGTGACCAACAACTCGTTCTGCGGCGCGACCAACAACGCCGCGTTCCACCAGAATGCGAACGACAACGGCGCGGGCAATCCGACGCGCTGGGAGCGGCTGTTCAGCGCGCCGTTCGCGGTGCCGGCGGACTCGAGCTACGTCACGGTCGAGTTCGACGTGTGCACGGACACGGAGATCGATCCGAACTTCAACGTGACCGCCTACGACGGCCTCTCGCTGCGCATCGCCGACCTCACGCCGGGGCACACGGTGCGCTCGGTGCTCGCCGAGGCGTACGCGGACGAGTTCACGACGGGTGCGATCAAGCATTTCCCGAAGCATCTGCCGCGCAACAACAGCACGGCGTACTTCCAGGACATGTCGGTGTGGGCGGGCAAGTCGGCCGGACCGCAGCACGTGCGGCTGCGTCTGCCCGGCATGGCCGGCACGACGTCGCAGCTGCGCTTCGAGTTCACGCAGGACAGCGGGGCGACCTGCCTCGATGTCGGTGGTGGACCGGTGTGCGGCGTGTCCGTCGACAACGTGGTGATCAAGAGCGTCAAGCTGACGGCCGCGCCCGTGCGGCATTGATCGGGTGAGACCGGGGCCGCGTGCTCTGCGGAGCACGCGGCCCTTTTTTTTGGCCTAACGGCTGCTGAGCACGAACTGGTTGCCGTCGGCGTCCTTGAACTTCGCGAACGTGCCCCACGGCTGCTGGGTGGGCGGCTGCGTGAACTCGACGCCGCGCGCCTTGAGCTCTGCGTACGTCTTCTCCACGTCATCGCAGGCGAGGGAGGCATTCACGAAGCCGCCGACGCGATCCTCGTGTCCCTCGGGCGTGAACAGCACGACGTGCGTCTCCGCGCGCGGGATCTTGAGCTCGATCCAGCGCTGCTTGCCGAGTGGCTGGTCCGTGAGCACTTCGAACCCGAGCTTCTCGGTGTAGAACGCCAGCTGGGCCTTCTGGTCGCGTACCGGGATGCCCATGAACTTCAAGCGCGTGATCATGCGTCGGTCTCCGTGATCTGGTGGCGGCACGGTACGCAGCCGGCACTCGCGCTACAAGATCCGCACGCATTGCTATAGCATCGGCTGCCACAGCATGCCGGCCAGCTTCAAACTCGATGCCTATGTCGCCGACGTGCTGCTGCGTGACCTCGTGTCGCACGACCGGTCGCCGGCGGCATTCCTGGTGTACTTTTTCCTCGCGGCGCGGGCCGGCAAGGCGCGCGGCGGCGTCACGATGAGCCTCGCGGAGCTCGCCGATCGGACCGGGCTGTCGAAGCGGGCGGTCCAGCTGGCGCTGTCCCACCTGCGGCGGCGGCATCTCATCCGTTCGGCACAGGCACATCGCACGGCCGTGCCGACGCACGCGGTGCTGCGACCGTGGCGCGTGCGCTGAGCACCGTCCGGCGAAGCGAACGGCCAGCGCGCCGTTCCGAATCCGCGGGGTATATAAAGCGGGCCGGGACGGACTATTCTCGGCGCATCAACCTCCAGGGGAGCTCACCGTGATCCGGAAAATGCTGGGCGGCGCTATGTTCGTCGCGCTGTCGACTCTCTCGCTCGTCTCGAATGCCGTGGCGCAGGTCCCGAAAGAGCAGCTCGCGAAGCCGCCCGCGACCGCCACGCACTACCTCATCCAGTCCACCGGCGGCAAACACGGCGATTCCTATCGCTGGACCACGGCCGACGGCACGCACATGGCGCGCGAGAGCCTGCTGCTGCGCGGACAGGTGTTCGAACAGGACTCGGCGACGAAGGACGGCAAGGACGGCATGCCATCGAGCATCGTGATCCGCGGCTACACGCCAACCGGCGACGCGGGCGAGACGTTCGGCATCGCGAGCGGCAAGGCGAGCTGGAAGAGCCCGGTCGATGCGGGCAGCGCCGCATATGCCGCGCCGGCGTTCTATGCGACGCAGGGCGGTCCGATCGACAACACCGCGTGGTTCCTCGAGCGCCTGCTCGCGGCGCCGGGCCACAAGCTCAAACTACTGCCGGGCGGCGAGGCGCGCGCGGAAAAGCTCACGACGCTCACCGTGGGCAAGGGCGCGAAGGCGCAGGATGTGACCGCCTGGGCGATCTACGGCGTCGGCACCTCTCCGATCCCGATCTGGGCCGATGCGAAGAATCATTTCTTCGGCTTCGTGTTCTTCCTGAGCTGGCTGCCGGAAGAATATGCCGGCGAGCACGCGCGCCTGAACGAGGCGCAGACGCAGGCGATGGCTCTCGAGGCGCCGAAGATCTACCGGGCGAACGTCAAGGTGCCGACCGCGCCGGTGGCGTTCACGCACGTGCAGCTGTTCGATTCGGACGCGAAGCAGTTCGTGCCGGACCAGACCGTGATCGTGGACAAGGGCCGCATCCGCACGGTGGGTGCCGCGGCCTCGGTGGCGGTGCCGGCGGGCGCGCAGGTCATCGACGGCAAGGGCAAGACGCTGCTGCCGGGCCTGTGGGACTGCCACATGCACGTGGGCGGTGACTATACCGGCGTGCAGGAGCTCTCGATGGGCGTCACGTCGGTGCGCGATCCCGGCAACGACGACTCGCTGACGATCGACCGCCGCAACCGGGTCGCGAAGGACGAGTTGCTGATGCCGCACGTCTATCCGTCCTCGTTCATCGACGGCAAGGGACCGAACACCGCGCAGGTGGCGAACGTCGCGACCTCGCAGGCCGAAGCCATCGCGCTCGTGGACAAGGCGAAGGCCAACGACTTCACGGGCGTGAAGTTCTACGGCACGTTCGATCCGAAGTGGCTGCCGGCGTCGATCGCCGAGGCGCACAAGCTCGGGCTGCACGTGCACGGCCACATTCCGCAGGGCATCCGGACGATGGAGGCGATCAACGACGGCTACGACGAGGTCACGCACATCAACTGGATCATCATGCAGGCGATGCCGGACAGCGTGATCAAGGTCGACAACGGCATCGCGCGCTTCGAGGGCCCGGGCCGCTATGCGAAGGACGTGAACCTCGACGGTCCCGAGATGCAGGAAATCATCAAGGCGATGGCGGCGAAGCAGATCTACAGCGATCCGACGATGGTCGCGTTCGAGAGCCTGTACTACCCGGAGAACGGCGACCTCGCGCCCATGTATGCGCCGTTCGTCGGCACGCTGCCGCCGACGACGGAGCGCGGCTTCCGCACCGGCGGGTTCGCGGTACCGAAGGACCTGACGCGCGCCGATTACCGCAAGAGCTGGGCGAAGATGGTCGAGTTGCTGGGCCGCATGCACAAGGCCGGCGTGCCGATCGTTGCCGGCACCGACGGCGCGGGCATCGAGCTCGTGCGCGAGATCGAGATCTACACGGAAGCCGGCATGACGAAAGCCGAGGCGATCGCGGCCGCGACCATCGTTCCCGCGAAGCTCGTCGGCAAGGACCAGGAAACGGGCTCCATCAAGGTCGGCAAGACCGCGGACCTGTCCCTCGTCGACGGCGATCCGTCGAAAAAGATCTCGGACCTTCGCCAGACGCGCGTCATCATGCTCGACGGCAAGCTGCTCGATGCGGATGCGCTGCGCACCGCGGCGGGCTTTTCCGGCCGGCCGAAGACGGTGTACTGATGCCGAAGGTGGACGTCGCGGCGGTACCGGCGAAGAAAGGTTCAGGGTATCCGCCGCCGTTCGCCGGGCCTTGCGCGTCGCGCACGCGCAAGCGGCTCGGCGATGCAGGTGGTCTTAAAGACTTTGGCGTGAACCTCATGACGCTGCCGCCGGGCGGCTGGTCGAGTCAGCGACACTGGCACAGTCACGAGGACGAGTTCGTCTATGTGCTCGAAGGCGAGCTCGTGCTCGTCGAAGACGACGGGGAGGCGGTGCTGCTGGCCGGCGACTGCGCCGCGTTTCCGAAAGGCACGGGCAACGGGCACCACCTGGTGAACCGCTCGACGACGGTCGCGGTCTATCTCGAGGTCGGTTCGAGGCAGCCCGCCGACCTCACCACGTGCTCCGACGTCGACATGCAGAGCGCGAACTCCGATGGGCGGTTCACGCGCAAGGACGGCACGCCTTACTAGCCCTGGATGAGTGGTTAGGCGAACGATAGATGTTGCGCCGGACGAAAGATTGCGCATAGGATGCCGCCGACAGCTCACTGGCGTCACGTCTTGCAGCCGGGTGGCCAGAATTTCATCCGGCGGCTGCCGATTGGCGGCATGCCGACGGGGCGCCCGGAGTTGCATCCAGCCGCGCGGTTCGGTCAGTATGCTGCGACAGAAGGGCTAACTACATGAGCACGCGGCCCAAGCCGAAAGTCCTGTTGGTCGACGACGAGCCCCACGTCGTCGACAGTCTCGCGCAGCTGCTGCGCCGGGAATTCGACGTTCGCACGGCGTCGGTACCCCAGGACGCCTTGCGCACACTCAGCGAGATCAACGATCTCGCCGTCGTGGTTTCCGACATGCGCATGCCCGGCATGGACGGCGCCACGTTCCTGCACGAAATCATGGTGCGGCGGCCAGACGTCGCGCGCATCCTGCTCACGGGGGAAGCCGGGCGCGACGGAGCGATCCGCGCCGTCAACGAAGGACAGATCCTCCACTTCCTCACCAAGCCTTGTCCGATCGAGGACCTGAAAAGGGCGATCGAGGCCGGCGTCATCCAGCATCGTCTCGTGCACGCGGAACGCAACGTGCTGCAGGAGACGCTGGTCGGCTGCATCAAGGCGCTCATGGAGGTGCTCGCGATCGCGAATCCCGTCGCCTTCGGCCGCGCCGAGCGCATCCGCAAGGTGGCGGCGCGGTGCGCGGAGCGATTCGGCTGCATCGACTTCTGGCAGCTCGAAGCTGCGGCGATGCTGTCGCAACTCTGTTTCATCACGGTGCCGGAAACGATCCTGGAAAAGATGTACGCGGGACAGCCTCTGTCGCCGCCGGAGCAGCAGAAGGTGGATTCGGTTCCCGACGTGGCGAGCTCACTGCTCGAACACATCCCGCGCCTCGAGCCGGTGATCCAGATCGTCGCGGCACTCAAATGGAACGATGCGCAGATCGCCAGGCTCGGCGATGGAACGATCGGGCTTGGCGCCCGGATCCTCGGCGCGGTGATCGAGTACGAATCTCTTGTCGCGTCGGGCCGATCGCGCGATCAGATATTCGCCGAGCTGCATCGCAAGTCCGGCCGTTACGGTGAAAAACTCGTGATGCAGCTGGACGATTGCATCGGGTCGAGGGAACGGGCGGCCGTTTCGCGCGCGCCCGACGAGCGTGAGATGGCCTTGAAGGACGTGATGCCCGGCGCGCGTCTGCTGTCGGAGCTGCGCACGGAGAACGGCGCGCTGCTGGTGCCTGTCAATTTCGAGGTCACGAAGACGCTGCTCGACCGGATCGCGAACATCCATCCCGATCTGATGAAGAAGCCCGTTCGCGTCTCGGTGGCGCAACCCTGACTTCCCGGCACGCGACGCGCGGCGGACGCCGCTGTCTAACTACTTTGAGACGGCCTTCGCCGGGGTGATCCAGACGCCCTGCGCGAGGGTCGTGGCGTACGCGGCACCGACGATGCCGGCGTCGGCGCGCAGCGCGCCGACCTTGAGCTGCGAGCGCACCTTGAGGTCGTCGCAGAGGTTCGGATTGTCGGCGGTGATGCCGCCGCACAGCACGATGAGGTCCGGCCAGAAGAGGGCATGAATGCTGTTGAGCACGTAATTGAGCTCGTTGATGTAGCTCGTCCAGTCGAGCTTGCGCTCCATGCGCGCACGGCCCGACGCGCGCGCCTCGGCTTCCATGCCGTCGAACTCGAGATGACCGAGCTCGGTGTTGGGGACCAGCTTGCCGTCGACGAACAGCGCGCTGCCGATGCCGGTACCGAGGCTCAGCACCATGACGGTGCCCTTGACGTCGCGCGCGGCGCCGAATTGCACTTCGGCGAGGCCGGCCGCGTCGGCGTCGTTGATGGCGACGACCTGGCGCTTGAGTTTCTGCGCCGCGGGTTCGGCCAGCGGCTGGCCGATCCACGCCTTGGCGACGTTCGCCGCGGTGTAGACGGTGCCACCGACGACGACGCCCGGGAAAGTGACGCCGGCCATGAGGTTGCTGGCGTTGTCGGGCAGCGCGGCCGCCATCGCGTCCATCATCTCGCTGACCGCCGACATGGCGGGCGAGGGAACCGACTTGCGCTCGCCGATGAGAGTGCCTCGAGTCAGGTCTACCAGGGCCGCCTTGATGGACGAACCGCCGATATCAATACCAATTGCTTGTCGGTGCATTCCGCGTTAACTCGAAGCCGCCATGGTGCAAGAGCTGTCGCCCCCTGTCGCGAGGTGCCTATGATACCGGTCTGTAAGCTCCGCCATGGATTTTGCATGTAAATGCGTGCGAATGTCGCGGGCGTCACCGAGAATGTCCTGAATTGTCTCGTCGAATAGTGGAAGGTAGTTCGAGTGCTGAATGATCTGACGCAGGGTGCGGGAGCGATTCTGCGGCGGGGCTCACTGCGCGCGGCCATTTACGACCGCCTGACGCGCTCGCTCGGCAAGGAGCCGGAGACGGCGACGCCGCGCGACATTTACGACGCGCTGTCGCTCGCGGTGCGCGAGGAACTGTCGGCGCGCTGGCTCGCGACGCAGCGGCGCGTGGCGCGCGCGCGGGTGAAGCGGCTGTGCTACCTGTCGGTGGAATTCCTACCCGGCCGGTCGTTGATCAACGCGCTGTCGAGCCTCGACGTCGAATTCATCGACGAGGCGCGCGCCGCCGTGACCGCCATGGGCCACGATTTCGACGCGGTAATTCAGCTCGAAGTCGACCCGGGCCTCGGCAACGGCGGTCTCGGGCGGCTCGCGGCGTGCTTCCTCGACTCGCTCGCGACGTTGCAGTACCCGGCGACGGGTTACGGAATCCGCTACGACTACGGCATCTTCACGCAGTCCATCGACAACGACGGCTCGCAGCGCGAGTCGGCCAGCACCTGGCTGCGCCTGCACAACGTCTGGGAGACACCGCGCTCCGACGCGCGCTACATCGTGCGCTTCGGCGGCCGCGTGCTCACGACGCATGACGTGGGCGGCGCGCAGCGTTCGCGCTGGGTGGAAACGCAGGACGTGCTGGCCGTGGGATTCGATCAACTGGTGCCCGGCAATCGATCGCCCACCGTGAATCACCTGCGGCTCTGGTCGGCGCGCGCGCTGCAACCGTTCCACATCGAGGATTTCAACGCGGGCAACTATCCGGCCGCGGTGGAAGACCAGGTGGACGCGAAGAATCTGTCACGCGTCCTGTATCCCGACGATTCCACCCCGCAGGGAAAGGAGCTGCGGCTCAAGCAGCAGTACTTCTTCGTGAGCGCGAGCATCCAGGACATCCTCGCGACGCATCTGGCCGAAGAGCGCACGCTCGAAGAGCTGCCGAGCGCGCTCGCGGTGCAGATGAACGACACGCATCCGACGCTCGCGATTCCCGAGCTCATGCGGCTGCTCATCGATCAGTACGACATGCCGTGGGCGCAGGCCTGGGACATCTGTCGCAACGTGTTCGGCTACACGAACCACACGCTGTTGCCCGAAGCGCTCGAGACCTGGCCCGTGAATTTCTTCGAGCGTTTCCTGCCGCGACACCTCGAGATCATCTATCGCATCAACGAGGACTTCCTGCTGGAGGTCGAGAAACGCTTCAAGGGCGACGGTGCCGCGAAGACGACACTGTCGATCATCGGCGAGTCGTATGGCCGACGCGTGCGCATGGCGCACCTCGCGGTGGTCGGATCGCACAAGGTGAACGGCGTCGCGAAGCTGCATTCCGAGCTCATGCAGAAGACGATATTCTCCGGCTTCGCGCAGATGTTTCCGGACCGCTTCACGAACGTCACCAACGGCGTGACCGTGCGGCGCTGGCTCAAGCAGGCGAATCCGCGGCTCGCGCGCCTGCTCACCGAGCGCCTCGGGTCGGCATGGGAGAACGACCTCGAGGAAATCGAGCGGCTGCGCTGGGCGGCCGACGACCCGGGCTTCCGCGCGCTGTTCCGCGACATCAAGCGCCAGAACAAGATGGCGCTGGCCGAGGAAGTAGATAGACGCACGGGCATCGACGTGAGCGTCGACTCGCTGTTCGACGTCCAGGTGAAGCGCATCCACGAGTACAAGCGCCAGGTTCTGAACCTGTTGTACGTGGTCACACGCTACCACCGCATCAAGGCGAAACCCGACGAGAACTGGGTGCCGCGCACGGTGATGTTCGCGGGCAAGGCCGCGCCCGGCTACGTGCTGGCGAAGGCCATCATCCGCCTGATCAACAACGTGTCGACGACCATCAACCAGGACCCCACGACTCTGACGAAGCTCAAGTGCGTGTTCCTGCCCGACTACGACGTGTCACTGGCGCAGACGATCATGCCGGCCGCGGACCTGTCCGAGCAGATCTCCACCGCGGGCATGGAAGCCTCGGGCACCGGCAACATGAAGCTGGCGCTGAACGGCGCGCTGACGATCGGCACGCTCGATGGCGCGAACATCGAGATCCGCGATTCGGTCGGGCCGGAGAACATCTTCATCTTCGGCATGACTGCGGACGAAGTGGCGAAGCGCCGCGCCGATGGCTATCGGCCGCGCGACATCGTCGACGCAGACCCGGAGCTCGCGAACACGCTCGACCAGATCCGTCGCGGCGCCTTCTCGCGCGGCGGCAACGATTACGCGATCCAGGTCGTCGACCGGCTGGTCAGCGACGGCGAGCCGTTCCTCGTGCTCGCGGACTTCGCCGCGTACAGTGCCGCGCAGGACCAGGTCGACGCGCTCTATCGGCAGACGGAGGAGTGGAGCCGGCGCGCGGTGCTCAACACGGTCGGCATGGGGCCGTTTTCGTCGGATCGCAGTGTGCGTGAATACGCCGAGAAGATCTGGAACATCCGGTCGGTTATCTGATGGAAACATTCCTGATTTGCAGCATGTGGGGACAGGCTTCGAGGGTACCGAGTGCCGGTCTGCCTCTCGATGGCTTTGCTCCCTCGGTCTCGGGCGCGCTTCAAAAACTTCCGAAGATGGAAGTTTTTGGCGTTTGCTCGTCGTTCACTGCGCGCCTTGACACTTTCAGAAACGCAGCTCTGATACTCACTACAACGGCGCGCGGCCGTTCACTCCTCGCCGCCCTCGACTCGGTCGCAAAGCCATCGAGAGGCAGCCCGGCGCCAACGGCATCGGGCCTGTCCCCACATGCTGCAAACCAGGAATGTCCACACTAGATGGTCGCGCGTACTGGAAAACTGACGAAGGCCGAGATCGGCGCGCTCGTGAGTGCGAGTCACCACGAGCCGCGCTCGCTGCTCGGATACCACGAGTTCGCGCGCAATGACGACACGCCGCTGTGTGTCGTGCGCGTGCTCGAGCCTGGCGCCGAGAGTGTCGCGGTGTGCTGGGAAGACGAGCCGGGTGACGTGCACGAGCTCAAGCGCGTGCACGAGGCCGGGCTGTTCGAAGGGAACATCCCGTATCGCCGGCCGGTGGTTCCGTATCGGCTGCGCGTGCGCTTCCCGGGCGGGCACGAGGTGCTGAAGCACGACACCTATTTCTTCTCGCACGAGCTGTCCGATTTCGATCTGTATCTATTCGGGCAGGGGCGGCACTACGGGCTGTACCACAAGTTCGGTGCGCACCTGCGCGTGCGCGACGGTGTCGCGGGGACGCACTTCGCGGTGTGGGCACCGAATGCGAAGCGGGTGAGCGTGGTCGGCAGCTTCAATTTCTGGGACGGCCGCAAGCATGCGATGCAGGCGCGCGGCAATTCCGGCGTCTGGGAGCTCTTCGTGCCGGACGTCGGCGAGGGCGTGGAGTACAAGTTCGAGATCCGCACGCAGGCCGGTACCCTGCTGCTGAAGTCTGACCCGTTCGGTTTCCAGATGCAGAAGCGGCCGGAAACCGCGTCGATCGTCGCCTCGCTCGATGGTTACACCTGGAACGACGACGCGTGGATGCGCGAGCGCGGCCAGCGCGACTGGCGCCGCTCGCCGATCAACATCTACGAGGTGCATCTGTCCAGCTGGAAGCACGCGTGGAATCGCAAGCCGCCGTTCTACACCTGGGCCGAGGCGGCGGATACGCTGATCCCGTACGTCGTCGACATGGGCTACACGCACATCGAGCTCATGGGCGTCGCCGAACATCCGTTCGACGGTAGTTGGGGCTACCAGGTGGTGGGCTACTACGCGCCGACGTCGCGCTTCGGCGGTCCGAAGGATTTCATGGCGTTCGTCGACCAGTGCCACCAGGCCGGCATCGGCGTGATCCTCGACTGGGTGCCCGCGCATTTCCCGAAGGATTCGCACGGACTCGCGGAATTCGACGGCAGCGCGCTCTACGAGCACGCGGACACGCGCCTCGGCGAGCACATGGACTGGGGCACGAAGATCTTCAACTTCGGTCGCCACGAGGTGAAGAACTTCCTCGTCGCGAACGCGTTGTACTGGCTCGATCGCTATCACGTCGACGGGCTGCGCGTCGACGCGGTGGCGTCGATGCTCTATCTGGACTACAGCCGCAAGGAAGGCGAGTGGCTGCCCAACAAGCACGGCGGCCGCGAGAATCTGGAAGCACTCGAATTCCTGCGCGAGTTCAACACGGTCGCGCATCGCGAGCATCCGGGCGTATTGACCATCGCCGAAGAGTCCACGGCGTTTCCCGGCATCTCGCGGCCCGTGCATCTCGGCGGGGTCGGCTTCTCGTTCAAGTGGAACATGGGGTGGATGAACGACACGCTCGTGTATTTCGCCAAGGATCCCATCTACCGGCGCCACGAGCACAACAAGATGACGTTCTCGTTCATGTACGCGTGGACCGAGAACTTCATCCTTCCGATCTCGCACGACGAGGTCGTGCACGGCAAGCGCTCGCTGCTCGACAAGATGCCGGGCGACGAGTGGCAGAAGCGCGCGAACTACCGGCTGTTCATGGCGTACATGGCGGCGCACCCGGGCAAGAAGCTCATGTTCATGGGCTGCGAGTTCGGCCAGTGGCACGAATGGCGCGAGCACGAGCAGCTCGACTGGGCGCTGCTCGCCGATCCCAAGCACCAGGGCCTGCAGGCGCTGAACCGCGAGCTCGCGCGTTTCTACCGCGAGCATCCGCAGTTCCACGCCAGCGATTGCGATGCCGGCGGATTCCGCGGCATCGATCTCCACAATGCCGACATCAGCGTGTTCGCGTTCCTGCGCCAGGAGCCGGGCTTGCCGCCGATCGTCTGCGTGTTCAATGCGACGCCGGTCCCGCGTGACGATTACTGGTTAGGGGTGCCGGACGCGGGCCGCTACGAAGTGGTGTTCGATTCGGATTTTCCCGCCTTCGGCGGCGGCGGCTACGCGGGTGTCGGCGGCTACGACGCGATCGAGCACACCGTGAACGGCTACCCGTACGCACTGCGCATCCGGTTGCCGGCACTGGCGGGCGTATTCCTGAGGCGGCGCTGATGCAGGCCGGAACGCCGGACCTGCTGGGCGCCACGTTCACGGGCGACGGCGTCAACTTCGCGATCCAGTCGCGCGCCGCGACCCGGGTGGATGTCTGCTTGTTCGATTCGACGGGCAGCAACGAAACGGCGCGGCTGACGCTGCCGCAGAAGACCGGCGCGGTACATCATGGATTCGTCGAGCGGGAGCTCGCGCGCGTCGGCACGCTGTACGGCATCCGCGTGCACGGGCCCTACGACCCGCGCGAGGGTTATCGCTTCAACGCCAACAAGCTGCTCATCGATCCCTGGGCGCGCGACATCGTCGGCGACGTGAAGTGGCATCCGTCGATCCTCGGCTACGACCCGAAGGACCCGCTGGGGTTGCAGCCCGACCTCGGCGACTCCGCGGATTACATGCCCCGCTGCCGCGTGATCGACGGAAAGTTCGACTGGAACGGCGACCGGCAGCCCGCGGTGCCGTGGCGCGACAGCCTGATCTACGAGCTGCACGTCAAGGGCTTCACGCAGCTGCACTCGCTCGTGCCGCCGGAATGGCGCGGCAAATATCTCGCGCTCACGGTGCCCGCGGTCATCGATCATCTGAAATCGCTCGGGGTCACGGCGGTCGAGCTGATGCCCGTCCATTCGTTCACGAGCGAGAAGTTCCTCGTCGAGCGCGGCCTCACGAACTACTGGGGGTACAACCCGCTCAACTGGTTCTCGCCGACCTACCGCTACGCGGTGCAGGACCCGGTCGTCGAGCTCAAACAGGCGGTGAAGGCGCTGCACAAGGCGGGCATCGAGGTAATCCTCGACGTCGTCTACAACCACACCGCCGAGGGCAATGAGCTCGGGCCGACGCTGACGTTCAAGGGCATCGACAACCGGGCTTACTACTTCCACCGTGCCGCCGACCGGCGCTACTACGACGACGTCACCGGCGTCGGCAACACGGTGGCCTGTGATCACCCGATCGTGCAGGCGGACATCCTCGCGAGCCTGCGCTACTTCGCGGAGGAATTCCGCATCGACGGGTTCCGCTTCGATCTCGCGA
>Ga0136846_1208894_pt1 | contig 17600 bp, 14 predicted proteins | sample HopSoiMetagenom2_FD_96841 | JGI IMG/M metagenome (GOLD analysis project Ga0136846, IMG submission 96841) | Grasslands soil microbial communities from Hopland, California, USA - 2 Assembly 2016 (version 4) | ecosystem: Environmental > Terrestrial > Soil > Grasslands | place: USA: Hopland...
ACCGACCCGGGGCGCTCAACGCGATGGACACAGCGACCTACGGGGAAGTGACAGCCGCGCTCGAAAGGATCGACGCCGATCCGCAGATACGGGTCGGCATCCTCAGCGGGGCCGGCGGGCGAGCCTTCTCCGCCGGCGCCGACCTGAAGGAGATGCACAACCAGCCGCAGCGGGACGAGCTCTGGAAATCGTGGAAGGCCGAGCGCTGGGACCTCGGCCTGACCATCTCAAAGCCCCTGATCGCGGCGATCGACGGCTACGCGGTGGCCGGGGGGCTCGAGCTGGCGCTCTTCTGCGACATCCGCATCGCCACGCCGAGCTCGCAGTTCGGAGCCCCGGAGGTGAAGTGGAACCTCCTGCACGGCTTTGGCGCCCTGCGCCTGCCGGCCGTCGTCGGCCTGGGCAACGCGATGAGGCTGCTGCTGAGCGGTGAGTTCATCGACGCCGACGAGGCCCTCCGCATCGGCCTCGTCAACGAGCTCGTCGAGCCCGGCGAGCTGATGCCCCAGGCGCAGCGGCTGGCCGCGACGATCGGCTCACGCGCCCCCGACGCGGTGGCGATGACAAAGGAGCTGGCCCTGCGCGGGCTCGGCGCCCCCCTCGAGCAGAGCATGCGCCTCTATCGCTCCTACATGGCGGCGCTGGAGGGATCGGAGGAGCAGCTAGAGCGGACCGGCGGCTTCGCAAGGGGTAACGGACGCGACGAGGGGAAACGGGAAGCCTGAGATGGCCGAGAGGATCATCGACTTCAGGGTGAAGCTGCCGACGCGCAACTCGCGCGACGAACCACAACCCCCGATTCCCGAGGAGTACCTGCACTACGACGAGGTCTACGACGGGTTCCTCGCCAACCTCGAGTGCACGGTCGAGGACTGGCGCGAGGAAGCCGAGGCGGTCGGCGTCGAACGGGGCGTGATGCAGGCCGAGGTCGAGTGGGCCGATCCGCAGGAGCTGAACGATCGTCTCGCCGCCGTGGTCCAGGCCAACCCCGACCGGATCGCCTGCGGCTTCGGTTGCGTCGATCCGCGCAACGTGATGGGTGCCGTCCGCGAGGTGGACAGGGCGATCCTCGAACTCGGCCTGCGCGGGATCGTCTTCGAGCCCGGCTTCCTCGGCATCTCGCCGACCGATCGCCGCTGCTATCCGATCTACGCGCGCTGCGCCCAGCTCGGCGTCCCAGTCGGCCTGCACACCGGGATCAACTTCTCCTCGCACGGTCCGCTCGAATACGAGCGGCCCTTCCTGATCGATCGAATCGCCTGCGACTTCCCGCAGCTGACCCTGATCTGCCATCACGGCGGCTGGCCTTGGCCCCACGAGGCCGCCGCGGTCGCCTGGAAGCACAAGAACGTCTACCTCGAGTTCGGCGCGATCGCCCCCCGCTACATGGCGCCCGGCGCGGGTGGAGGCTGGGGCGACATCGCCCACCTGATGGACACGGTGCTGCGTGAACAGGTGCTGTTCGGCGCCGACTGGCCGATGCTCCGCTACGGGCGAGCCCTGGAGGAGATCGACGGTCTCGGATTGAGGCCGGAATCGCGAGCCGCCTACCTCGCTGGCAACGCCCAGCGCCTGCTAGAGCAGGTCGAGGTTGCACTGCAGACACCCAGGGCCGGCCGATGAGCGAGACCGTGCTCTACGAGATCGAGGATGGCGTGGCGCGGCTCACGCTGAACCGCCCGGACTCGCTCAATGCCTGGACGCCGGAGCTCGGCCGCGCCTACTTCGATCGACTGCAGGAAGCCGACGCCGATCCGCAGGTGCGGGCGATCGTCGTCAGCGGCGCAGGCCGCGGCTTCTGCGCTGGGGCAGATTTCGACTACCTGCAGGACGTCGAGCGCAACGGCTCAACGGCGGAGCCCGACCCACGCCCGCAGAGCTTGCCGCGGTCGCTCCGCAAGCCGGTGATCGCCGCGATCAACGGCCCCTGCGCCGGCCTCGGATTCGTGATGGCGATGATGTGCGACATCCGCTTCGCCGCGGCGGGAGCGAAGCTGACGACGGCGTTCGCCCGCCGCGGCCTGATCGCCGAGTACGGCCTCTCCTGGGTCCTGCCGCGCGTCGTGGGTACCTCCACGGCGCTGGACCTTCTGCTTTCCGGCCGCACGTTCCTCGCCGAGGAGGGGGAGCGGCTCGGGGTGGTCGACAGGGTCTCCTCGCACGAGGAAGTCGCCGATCAGGCCCACGCCTACGCACTCGAGCTCGCCCGCCACAGCTCCCCCGCCTCGATGGCGGTGATCAAGCGCCAGCTCTACGCCGACCTGGAGCAGGGCCTTGCGGAGTCGACCGCCGACGCAGTCGAGAATATGGAGCAGTCCTTCCAGCGTCCCGACTTCCGAGAGGGGGTCGAGAGCTTCGTCGAGCGCCGCCAGCCGGACTTCCCGCCTCTCGCCGCCGAGCCACCCGCGGCTTAGGCGCCCTAACAGCGCCGTTGGGCTCGACTCAGGGCTTCGCCGTTCCGCTCGGCCAGGGTTGCAATCTCCGCACGTAGGCCTCGATCGCCTCCGCCTCGGCTGGACGATCCGGCGCTGCGAACAGGTTGACCCCGAAGGGGCGGGCCGCTCTGACCGCGGACCGCCGCGATGTCCTCGAGGTCGACCGCCAGATCCAAAGGTCTAGTCGAGTTCGATCACGCCGAGGATGAGCAGGAGGATCACCGTCACGACCGCCGAGACGAGCAGCGAGCCGCCGCAACCGAGCCTATTCGAGAAGAAGACGAACAAGGATTCGGACTACCCCACGACCTCCGGTCACAATCGCTTTGCGCTCGGCGCGTAGGCGCCGCGAGCTCCGGGTAGTCCCTGGGGGTGCGCAATCAGGAGGAGCAGCTCGGTGACCACGTGGCCACCACGGTGGTCGCCGACGGAAGCCTTTTGAAGGACCGCTACCGGCTCGAGCGGCTGCTCGGACGGGGTGGCATGGCATCGGTCTGGCTGGCAAGCGACCGGGTGCTCGAGCGACCGGTGGCGGTGAAGATCATCGCCGACACGATTGCCTCCGACCCAGAATTCCGGGCACGCTTCCGCCGCGAGGCGCGGGTCGCGGCGCGGCTCTCGCATCCCAACCTGATCGGCGTCTATGACTACGCGGACGGCGGCGAACGCCCTTACCTGGTCATGGAGTACGTCGCGGGCGACAACCTCGCGCAGCGACTCTCCAGACACGATGAGGTGGACCCCGAGCTGCTGGCCCGCGAGCTGCTCGGCGCCCTCTCCCACATCCACGCGGCCGGCATCGTGCACCGCGACATCAAGCCGCAGAACGTCCTGATTGGGCCCGACGGGAGCACCAAGCTGATCGACTTCGGAATCGCCCTGCCCGCGGATGCGACCGCCCTGACCATGACCGGCAACCTGCTCGGCACCGCCCGCTACATCGCACCAGAGGTGATGCGGGGCGAGCGCGCGACGGGGCGATCGGACCTCTACTCATGCGGGGTGGTGCTGCGCGATTGCATAGGAAGCAGCCGATCACGTGACCTACGCGCGCTGGTCGAGCGCCTCTGTGCCGTGGATCCGCTCGAGCGCCCCGCTTCAGCCCGCGAGGCACTGGCCCGGCTGGGACGAAGAGTCGTGATTGCGGATCAGCCGACAGAGGAGTACGCCCCGACGCAAGTGTTTGCTCAGGTCGAGGCCCCGCCCGTGACCAAGGCGCCGGCGCCAAAGGAAGAGGTCAACGCGGCGGCCGCCATCCCGCACCGCCGCGATCGTCAGCCTGCCGTCGATGACGTCGGCCGAGGCGATTCGAGTCAACCGCGCCGCGGGTGGGGCAAGGTGGCGGCCATCCTCGCGGTCTGCGCGGTGCTGGGCGGAGTCTTCCTGCTGCTCGGCGGGGACTCCGGAGAGAAGCCTGGACAGACCCGTCCCAGCCCCTCGGCAGGCGGAGGCAGCAGCGGGGATGCGGCAGCTGCCCAACCGAGCGAAGCCACCGACGTGCCAAGCCCAGCTGCAAGCAACGACGGCACAGCTTCGAGCCCGGCGGCAAACGGCCCCCAACCGGTCGGCAACGACGAAGAACTCGGCAGCGCCCTCAACCAAGAAGGCTTCGAACTGATCCAGGCGGGGGACTACGAAGGGGCTGTCCCGATCCTCGAAGAGGCCGTCCGCGCCTTCCCAGCCGGGACCGAAGACCTCGACTACGCCTACGCGCTCTTCAACCTCGGCAACGCCCTCCGCCTCAGCGGCCGGCCCGAAGAGGCGATCCCGATCCTCGTACGGCGGCTGGCGATCCCGAACCAGACGGAAGCCGTCCGCGAAGAGCTGGCGGCGGCGCGCAGCGAAGCGGGCGCGTGAGTCACGTCTTCGGCCCGGATCAGCGCCGATCCGGCGGATGCGGGCATGAGGTGAACAAGCCGGCGAGCACGGCGAAGAACCAGGCTCCCACCACCAGCCAGCCGCCGAGGACATCGCCGGGGAAATGGCGATTGAGGATCACGACCGAACAACCGACGGCGAGAGCGAAAACCGCGCCGGCAAGGGCCGTCAGGCGACGCCAGGAGCGGGGCACCGCCAGGACGAAGGCGAGGGCGATTGAGAGGGCGGCCGTGGCGTGGCCGCTTGGAAACGAAGCCGAGCCGATCTGGCGATAGCCGAGGATCGGCTCGTAGCGCGGATGGGCAAGGGCGGTCTTGAGGACCTGCGTCGTGAGATTCGCCCCGGCGACCAGAACGAGGGCGGCGAGGGCCTCGCGGCGTCGGCCATCGCGCAAGGCCAGTCCGCAGGCCACCACGAGCAGGACGAGCAGAGGAAGAAGGTCGGCTGAGTGCATCACCGGACCTGCTATCTCCGCGGGCGAGGAGCCCTTCCGGGCGGAGAGCCTGCTCAGGGCTTCGGCGTCGAGGCGCTGAAACGGCCCGGCCCGATACGCCAGGCCGGTGAGCAGCATCAGGCCGAGCACGCAGGCGAAGGAGCCCGCGATCGATCGCTTGGCGCGCTCGTCCACGGCGGCACAGTAGCCGCCAAGCGCCCCCATAAGTCCACAGCGCCGAGCCACGTTGCGAAGGGCAGCGATGAGCATCCAGCCGATCTTCCTGTTCTCGATCTCGCGCAGCGGCTCGACCGTGGTCCAGCGGATCATCGGCGCGCACGAGGGGGTCGCGACCGCCTCGGAGCCGTGGCTGCTGCTGCCCCATGCCTACACCCTGCGGCCGCGGGGCCTGGACGCAGAGTACGTCCACCCGCTGCTCGTCGCCGCGATCGAAGACTTCTGCGAGGAGCTTCCGGGCGGCAAGGACGACTACCTCGACGAGATGCGCAGGTTCGTCCTCAGCCTCTATGAGAAGGCAGCCGACGATGGCGCCGCCTACTTCCTCGACAAGACCCCGCCGTACTGCCTCGTCGCCGAAGAGATCATGCGGCTCTTCCCGGAAGGCAAGTTCCTCTTTCTCTGGCGCAGCCCGCTCAGCGTGGTGGCCTCGATGATCGAGACCTGGGGCCCCTGGCATCCGAACTTCATGAGCAGCGACCTCTTCATCGGCCTGCCCCGCCTGATCGCCACCTACGAGGCGAACCGGGAGCGCGTCCATGCAGCGCGCTTCGAGGACCTGACCGGGGGAGACGAAAGTCACTGGAGGGAGCTGACGGAGTACCTCGGCATCGAGTTCGAGCCCGAGGCGCTCGCCAACTTCGCGAAGATCGAGCTGGGCGGCCGCATGGGGGATCCGACCGGGCGCAAGAGGTACTCGACCCTGAGCGCCGAGCCCCGAGAGAAGTGGAAGGGCACCCTCGCCAACCCGCTCCGCCGCGAGTGGTGCCGCCGTTACCTGCGGTTCCTGGGGCAGGCGCGGCTGGCCACGATGGGCTACGAGCTCGAGCAGATGACCGGCGAGCTCGACTCCCAGGCCGCGAGCCTGGACTCGTTTGCCGCCGACCTCTGGCGAGCAGCGAAGGACGTGGCGACGGAGCCGGTCCGGGTGCGAACGCACGGGCGCAGGCTCGGGACCCCCAGCGTGATCCGCCAGCTGCTCGGATCCTGACGCCGCAGGCGCGGCGCAAGAGTCATCCCAGCGGCTGAATAAACGTCCAGGTTCGGGCGGGCGGCGCTTGCCTGGTGCGGTCGCGCCGATGAGCCGCCAGATGAGCTCCACCCGTGCACCGCTTGCGAGCGCCTGCCTTGCGGCCGCGGCGGCTCTCCTCTGGACCGCGACCGGCTGCCCCGCCGCAGCCACGGTCTCGCCATCCGCCGGCTCACCGCATCTGCTCGAAAAGGAGCGGCCAACCCGCCCGGCGAAGTGCGCCAAACACGGCCGGCATCGCGGCGCCGCGGCGACCCGCAGGCTCGCCAGGCGGTCGGGCAGTGGAGGGGCCTGCAGGCGAAGGGACTTCGGTGAGGCGGCACCGTCGGTCGGAGCGGCCTCGGGGTCGTTGCCATCGCTTTCCACGCCGACGCCCCGCGGCGTTCCCGCGGGCAACTCCGGCCCCTCGCCCGACGCCGCGCCGTCGCCTCCTCTCGCCGAACCTCCGAGCGATCCCGGCAGCCCGAGCGAAACGCCCTTTCGCTTCTTTTCGCCTTCCAGCTTCTGGAACGCGCCGCTGCCAGCCGAGGCCGCGATCGATCCGCAATCGGCCGCGATAACCGGCGCCTTCGAAACGACGATCGAGCTCGAGCTTCAGGCGGGCAGCGGCCCGTGGATCAACACGACGGACTACAGCGTGCCGATTTACACGGTGCCGGCGGACCAGCCGACCGTCCCCGTCCAGCTGCTCAGCCAGTTCCACTCCCCCAGCCTGCAATCGGCGTGGCGCGAAGTGCCGCTGCCGCCACAAGCCCGTGCCTCCGCTGACAGCGATCGCCACCTCGTCGTGTGGCAGCCGAGCAGCGACCGACTCTGGGAATTCTGGCGGCTTGCGCAGCTCGACGGGAGCTGGAGCGCGGCCTGGGGAGGCGCGATGCGAAACGTCTCCTCCAACGCAGGCGTCTACGGCCCCGGCGCCTGGCCGGGTGCCGAGAGCTGGTGGGGGTCCTCCGCCTCCTCCCTATCGCTCGCCGGGGGCCTGATCACGCTGGAAGACCTGCAGCGAGGCGAGATCGACCACGGCCTGGCGATCGCCATCCCCAACGTTCGGGCCGGCTTCTACACGCCCCCGGCGCAGCGAACCGACGGGACCTCGGACAGCCCGCTGGCGCTTCCCGAGGGGGCATGCCTGAGGCTCGACCCGGACCTCGACCTCGCCGCGCTGCGCCTCCCACGGCTGACCCTGATGATCGCCGAGGCGGCGCAGCGCTATGGGATCGTCGTCCGGGATCGAGCCAAAGTCGCGCACTTCTTCGCCCAGGACCCGACCCCCACCGGGACTAATCCCTACGCCGGCCCAGCGGGGTACTTCGAAGGAAGGTCCCCAGCGCAGCTGCTCTCCCGGTTTCCCTGGAGCCGCCTCGAGCTGCTGGCGATGGAACTGCGTCACTGGGGCTGACCGCAACATCAGGCTCGCGCCTCGCCAGCCGGTAGCGCAGCCACCCGCCGAGCTCCGCCAAGCGAGCTCGGTCGCGCTCGTTGAGACCACCGCAGAGGAGCAGGGCGGCAAGGTACGCCAGCGCCCCGGCAAGCAGGCAGAGTGGCAGCGCGAGGGTCGACGGCAGGGCTCGCTCGATCGCGTGGGCGGCCGCAAACCCGGCCGCATAGGCGACCCCGAGAGCCAGGCGCTCGCGCCGCGGCCAGGTGGCGCGCAGGGGGCGAGCCAGGTGCCGTCGGAGGGCCGCGCCGGAGAAGACGATGACGACCAGGTAGCTGGCCAGCAGGGCCAGCGCAGGGCCGGCGATCTCGAGGATCGGGGTGAGCGCGATCAGCAGCGCGACGGTCACCGCCAGGCGAACCAATGCGATGACGCTGGTCAGCCCCGGTCGGTCGACCGCCCAGAGCGCCTGCGTCTGCGTCACGCTGATCGAGGAGAGAGCCGGATAGAGGGCGAGGAGCGCGAGCGCCGGGGCGGCACGCCCGAAGCCCGGCCCGAAGATGCCGAGCACGGAATGAGCGGCGCCGCCGATCGCCGCCCCCAGCAGCAGCATTCCGATCACTTCGTAGCGGATCGAGTCGATCATCGCCCGGTCGAAGCCGTGGCCGTCCCCCTCGGTGTGCCTACCCACCAGGGTCGGATAGAGGACTTCGGTGATCCGCAGGCTCGCCTGCTGCAGGCTGCGTGGAATGACCAGTGCCCGGCTGTAGGCGCCGACGACGGCCACCGGCGCGACCATGCCGATCGCCCAGATGCCGCCCTGCTGACTGATCCCCTGCGCCATCTGGCCGGGAGCGGCCTTGAGGCCGAAGCGAAGCAGCGCCGGCAGGACGTTCAGGCCAGCGCGATATTCGCTGCGGCTGAGCCGTGCCCGGATGAAGGGCCTCACCGCGACGAGGCGGTGGAGCAGCGCTGCCAGCGAGGCGCCGATCGTCGCGATCACGAGTCCCCAAACGGATTGCCAGGCCAAGCCGACGGCCGTGGCGATGACGATGAAGCTGATCGCTTCGTTCAGGCGCACCCAGAACAGCTGGCGCCCGGCGACGAAGGCGGAGAAGATCGAGTCGATGTTCCAGCCGGTATTGGTGACGATGGTGTAGCCCGCGATCGATACGAGGGCGGGCGCGAGCAGCTCTGGAGCGTCGAGCGGGCCGGGAAAGACGAAGAGGCAGACCAGCGCATCGAGGGCCGCGACGGCAACCGTCAGCGCGACCGAGAAGGTGAAGACGACCGCGAACAGCTGGGTGACCCGTGGCTCTCGCGGCGAGAGCCCGGTGATCTCCTTGATCAGGGCCTGCTGCTCCTTGATCGTCGAGAGCACCCACATCGCCGCCACCGGGGCCCAGACGAGCGCGAACTGGCCAATCACGTCGATGCCATAGAGGCGGGCGGTGACGATCGTCGACAGAAAGCCGATCCCGACCGTGAGGGAGAAGCTCAGCGTGCCGAAGAGGAAGCCCGCCCGGTAGCTGCCGCGCTTGGCCGTGGAGGCGCGCTCCGGGTCTGTGCTCTGAGTCTCCGCACCGTCCATCGTTGCCTCTGAACGAGCCAACGACGGCGCCTGCTTATGCAGCCCCCGAAAAAGATTTTGGAGGCGGCGCCCTGCGAGCCCGTAAGTTCGGGGGAAATCAAGCCGTTGGGACAGTCGATCGCCACCACAGCGGCGATTCCCGGCTATGCGAACCGCAGACGGCATCCACTCCCCCCCGCCACCACGCCCTCCGTCGACGATCGACGACCCGGCGGCGATGGTCGACGGGATCTTCGAGCCACCGGAGAGCCTCCTGCTCAGTGCGATCGCCAACAACAAGCGGATCGTCGCCCTCTTCGCGGTGCTGCTGGCCCTGCTCGGAGTCGGCTTTGGCCTGCTGCGCCAGCCGACCTACACCGCTTCGGCGACCCTCCAGGTGGGGCAGGTGAACCCGAACTCGCCGGGCTTCCTCGGCTATGTCCAGTCGGCCAGCTCACTGGCGACCGCCTTCAGTCGCTCGATCGCAGCGGCACCGGTGCTGGCGGCGATCGACCGCAAGCTCGACGTCGCGGCAGGCGAAGCGACGCCGCGACTATCGGCCGAGCCGATCCCGCTCGCGCCGGCGTTCCGCGTGATCGGGACGGGGCCCTCGGATTCGAGCGCGATCCGGCTCGCCAACACCGCGGCCGGCGCGATCATCGTCTACGAGAACCGCAGCAACAGCTCCAACCCGCAGGCGAGGTCGTTGCTCGGCGACTACCGGCTCGCCTCGCTGGAGCTGAGGCGCACCGAAGCGAAGCTGGCCGCCCTCGGGACGAGCGCGGACGCCGACGCCCTCGCGGAAGCGGAAGCCGAAAGAGCCGCGGCCCGGGTGAAGGTGAAGGGAATCGACACCGCCTACATCGCCGCAGTCGCGAGCCAGGCGCCCCGTGAGGGGCTGGTCTCCCTGGTCGCCGGGGCGACCAGCGCCAGCAGCGACCGCAAGTCGAAGATCGAGCTGTATGGCTTCCTCGGGCTCCTCGCCGGACTGGTCGTCGGCTGCGCGGCAGCGGTCCTGCGCGAGCGACGGCTGTGACGGCACTCCCGACCTTCTTCGTCATCGGCGCAGCGAAGGCGGGGACCACGAGCCTGCACTACTACCTGGATCAGCACCCCCAGATCCAGATGTCGGCGATCAAGGAGCCTCACTTCTTCGCCGGGCCCGAAAACGGCATTCCCTTTCCGCCGGAAAGGATCGGCGACCGCGACGAGTACGAACGCCTCTTCGACCCGACCTTCGAGGTTCGCGGCGAGGCCTCGCCGAGCTACACCAACGCTCCGCGGCGCGAGGGTGTGCCGGAGAGGATCGGCGAGCTGGTTCCAGACGCCAAGTTCGTCTATCTGGTCCGCGACCCGATCGAGCGGACCGTCTCGCACTATCGCCACTCGGTCGCCTCCGGCGACGAGCAGCGATCTCTGCGGCAGGCGCTCGACGAGATCGCCGACCCGCACTCTTACCTCGCCTGCCACAGCCTCTACGCGCGCCAGCTGGAGCTCTACCTGCGCCGATTCCCCGATGACAGGGTGCTGGTGATCGACCAGGCCGAGCTCCTCCTCGACCGCGAGACGGCTCTGCGCGAGATCTTCGCCTTCCTTGCCGTCGAGGACGACTTCTCCTCCGAGCGCTTCGGGGAGGAACTCTGGAAGACCAGCGCTCGACGCGCCTCCCCGCCCGGGCAGGCCACCTTCATCGCCCAGGCCGTCGCGCCGAGGACGCGGTGGATCCCAGCAGACGTCCGCAAACAGGTCCGCCGGGTCTACGAACGAGCCTTCTGGCCGCCGCTGGAAACCGAACCGCTCGGCGACGACTCCCGCCTTCTCCTCCAAGAGCTCTACGCCGAGGACGTCGAGCGCCTGCGGGCGCTCACCGGCAGATCGTTCTCGAGCTGGAGCGTCTAATGGCGGTGCGGGCGGTTTGGCGTCCCCCCTGGTACGCCTGGGCCCTGGTCGGGATCGCGATGCTGGGCCTGCTCTACCGCTACCAGCCGAGCCGGCTGCAAGGGCCATGGCTGCCGATCGCGGCGCTGCTGGTCGTCGCCGGCGTGCTCGCCTTGCGCAGGCTGTGGGAGTTGCCCCCGGCGGCGGCGATGTGCGCGGCGATCGCTCTGACGATCTTCTCCGGCGGCTGGTCGCAGATGGGCCTGGCCGGCCTGCCGCTGAATCGCCTCCTCGTCGCGGCGGCCCTGCTGCAGATCCTCCTGCGCGCACCGGGCATCGCCCGGATGCCGCGGATCCCGCTCCGCAACGTCCACCTCCTGATCGGCCTGACCCTGCTCTACGCGCTGGGTTCCGCCGCGGCGTCAGGAGCGCTGGCATCCAAGGACGGCTTCCTGCAGCTGGTCGACGTCTTCGGCGCTGTGCCGTTCCTGCTCTTCCTGGTCGCGCCCGCCGTCTTCGCCGGACGGCGCGAACGCGACCTGCTGCTCGCCACGCTGGTCGGGCTCGGCGCCTACCTCGGCTTGACGGCGATCTTCGAGTCGCTGGGCCCGCATTTCCTGGTCTTTCCAAGCTACGTCGGCCACGTCGAACTCGAAACGCTCGGCTCGGTGAAGGCGGGCGGGCCCTTCCAGAGCCCCACCGCGATGGGCTTCGCCTGCTTCGCCTGTGCGGTGGCGGCGCTGGTCGCCTTTGGCCAGTGGCGCGGTCGGGCCAGGCGCCACTTGGCACTGCTGGTCGCCGCCCTCTGCCTCTTCGGCTGCTTCCTGACCCTCGAGCGCGGCGTCTGGGCAGCGACGATCGTCGCCGTCGTGGTGGCGGCGCTCGCGACGCGCGCGGGGCGGCGCTGGCTCGCGCCCGGGATCGCGATCGCCGCCCTCGGGCTGGTTGGAGCGTTCGCCCTTTCGCCGACCCTCTCGCAGCGGGCCTCCCAGAGGGCGACCTACCAGCAGAGCCTCTGGGACCGGCAAAATCAGGCGGCCGCGGGGCTGCGAATGGTCGAGGCGAAGCCGCTCTTCGGCTTCGGCCTCGACCGCTACACGGCCGAGAGCGTCGACTACTTCCGCCAGTCCGCCGACTACCCGATGACCGGCTACTCGCACGGGATAACGATCGGGGTGCCGGACCCGATCCTGCCGATCCACAACACCTACCTCTCCTACGCGGTCGAGCTCGGCCTGCTCGGCGCGCTGCTCTGGCTGGCCTCGATCGCCTGGGCGGTCGGCGGCGCGATCCTCGCTCGCGGGCCGGCGTCGTTGCGGCCCTGGAAGCTGGGGCTGCTCGCGATCGCGGTGTTCTTCCTCGTCGTCTGCATCGTCGACCCCCACACGGCACCGTTCCCGATGGTGCTGATGTTCGTCTGGGCCGGGGCGGCCACGGGAGCGAGGCCCCTGCTCCCCCGCAGCGCATGAGCCGAGCGCTCGCCACGATCGGCCTGCTCGCCGCCGCGTCGTGCGCCTGCTGGATCGCCTCCGGCTGCGGCAGCAGCGCCGCGCTGGGCACGGGCGTCGCGGGCCATCCCGCGGTGCGGCATTCGCTCAACGTGACGCCGTTCCCGTTCTTCTCCGCATCGAGCTTCTGGAACGCCCCTCCGGCCGCGGACCTCAACCTCGACCCAAACTCGGCCAGGTTGGTCGCAGCGCTCGACGCCGAGGTCGGCGATGAGCTCGAAGCCGGCAACGGCCCGTGGATCAACACGACCGACTACAGCGTGCCGATCTACACCGTTCCCGCCGACCAGCCGGTCGTCCGCGTCCAACTCGTCAGCCAGTTCGACTCGCCGGCGCTGAGGTCTGCCTGGAGCGAAGTTCCGATGCCGCCCGGGGCGCAGCCCTCCGGCGGCAGCGACCGCGTTCTGGTCGTCTGGCAGCCGAGCGCCAACCGCCTCTGGGAGTTTTGGAGGCTCGCCCACACGGCCGCTGGTTGGACCGCCGCCTGGGGCGGCGCGATGCAAAACGTCTCCTCGAACTGGGGCGCCTACGGCCCGGCCGCGTGGCGTGGCGCGCAGGCGACCTGGGGGGCCTCGGCCTCGTCGTTCTCGATCGCCGGCGGCCTGATCACGCTCAAGGACCTGCGGCGTGGCCGGATCGAACATGCCCTCGCCCTGGCCGTCCCCGACGCCCGAAGCGGGGTCTATGCATCTCCGGCGCGACGCACCGACGGAACCTCGGAAAGCCCGGCATCGCTGCCGGAGGGTGCGCATCTACGGCTCGATCCGAGCTTGGACGTCGCCGCGCTTCACCTGCCATGGCTGACCGCGATGATCGCCGAAGCGGCGCAGCGCTACGGCATCTTCATCCGGGACAAAGCCAAGGTGACTCAGTTCTTCGCCCAGGACCCGCGCCCCACCGGCAGCAATCCGTACGGCGGCGAAGGCGGCTACTTCGAAAACGAGTCCCCCGCCCAGCTGCTGGCCTCGTTTCCGTGGAGCCACCTCCAGGTGCTGTGGATGGACCTGCATGAATTCGAGCCCTCGACGAGCCTGGGTCGGCCGAGGTGAGACGGGGGCGGGCCTCGGCAGCAGGAGGCGATGGCTTCGGGATCGAGCAGCGGATCATCCTGCTCAGCGCCGCCACCGGCGAGCGTCGGAGGGAAGCGGGCGAGCGCATCGACGGCCGCTTGGTGGGGCTGGACTGGTCCCTGCTGAGCGAGCTGCTGAGCGCCCAGCGGCTGCTACCCACACTGGGGCCACGCGTCCTCGACCTTGCCGGCGGGGCCGCCCCCGACGAGTTCGCGGTCGCCGTCGCCGAGGCGATCGAGGCGACCCGCCGCCAAGACGCGCTCCTTCAGCTGATCGCGGCCCGGACGATCGCCGCGCTCGGCGATGCCGACATCGCCTCGACCGCGTTGAAGGGGCCGGCGCTTGGCGAAGCTCTCTACGGCGAAGCCGGCCGGCGCCTCTCCAGCGACATCGATCTGCTGGTCGCCCCAGAGCAGCTTCGCCGGGCGGTCGAGGTCGTCCGCGGGCTGGGATATGCGCCGCCGACCGACCACGTCGGCGCCAATGGCCTGCCGTTGCTGCATTTCGCCCTCGCCCATGAGCGGGGCGAGCTGCCGCCGTTGGAGCTGCACTGGCGAGTCCACTGGTACGAGACGCGCTTCGCCCGCGAGCGGCTGTTGGGGCCCGGCGACGGCGACTGGCGGCCGGCGCCGGTGGACGAGCTGACCGCGCTGCTGCTCTTCTACGCCCGCGACGGCTTCACCGGGCTGCGGCAGGCAACCGACCTCGGCGCCTGGTGGGACGCCTTCGGCGCCGAGCTGAGCCCAGGCGCGCTGGCGGAGCCGGCCCGCGCCTACCCCGCCCTCGAGCCGGCGCTCACCGCCGCTCTCAGGGTCGCCGAGCGGACCGTTGGCTTCCCGGCCGAGCGGGCGATCGGCAGCGCCGGCGCGCTCGGGCCTCGCGGCCGCATCGCCGTCCGCCTCTCCGAGCCCCATCCCTACCACAGCCAGGCGCAGCTCTTCGCCGAGATCGGCTTGATCGACGGCTTGCTGGCGCCCCCTCGGGACCTCTGGGCTTTCGTCAGACGCCAGGTCGCCCCACCGGCGGAGGTGATCCGCGAACACGTCGAGAAGGCCCAGCGCGGTCGAGCCACCTCCACTCTCGGGCACAGCCTTCGGGTGCTTGGCCGCTTCGCCCTCGCGATCGCCCGGACGCTGCGGTCCCGGAGCAGCCGAGACCGCGATGTTTTCCCTGCAGCGGAAACGGAGGGAGCGTAATTTCCGGCAGGCATCGTCCCGTTAGGCGGTTGACGATGCCGTTTTCCGCCAAATCCCCAGCAAGAGCCGAGCGCGGGCTCCGGCCGCCGCGCCCGCTCGCAGCCGTGCTGCTCGCATTCGAGGCGGTATTGACGCTCTCGACCGGCTACCTGCTCGCCCTGCTGGTGGCGGCGCGCGACTCGATCCGCAATCCGGCGGAGCCCGCGGCCGCCGACGGGGAACCGCTGCGGCTCGCCGTCCTGATCCCGGCCCACAACGAGCAGAGCGGGATCGAAGCCACCCTGGAATCGCTTGCCGCCTGCGAGTACCCGGCCGGCTCCTGGCGAACCATCGTGATCGCCGACAACTGCACCGATGGCACGGCGGCGTGCTGCGCCCGGGCCGGCACCGAGGTTTGGGAGCGCACCGACGCGACGCAGCGGGGCAAGGGGTTCGCCCTGATCTGGGCGCTGCAGCGGCTGTTCGAGGAGCAGGAAGGAAGCGTCGAGGCGATCGTCATGGTCGACGCCGATTGCACCGTCTCCGCCAACCTGCTGACGGCGATCGACCGGCGCCTGCGCTCGGGAGCGAGCGCGGTGCAGGTGGACTATGTCGCCGGCAACCCCGAGGACTCGCACGTCTCGGCCTTGCGCTTCGGCGCCTTCGCGTTGGCCGACACGGTCCGCTTCCTGGGCAAACAGCGCCTCGGCTTCTCGTGCGGCCTCGTCGGCACCGGGATGGGGTTCAGGCGCGAGCTGCTGGAGCGGACGCCATGGACCGCGACCGGCCTGGTCGAGGACGGCGAATACCACCTGCACCTGGTTCTCGCCGGCGAGCGGGCGGAGTTCGTCCCAGGGGCCTCGGTCAGCCAGGCGGTGCCGACCTCGATGCGGGCCAGCTCGGAGCAGCAGGCGCGCTGGGAACGCGGCCGGCTGCAGCTGATCCGCAACTGGAGCCCCCGGCTCCTCGGCGCCGGCCTGGCCAAGCGCGACGTCGTGCGGATACAGGCGGGCCTCGAGTGCCTGCTGCCCCCGCAATCGTTGATCGCGGCCGGCAACCTCGGCTCGCTGCTCGCAGGCCTGCTGCTCGGCTATCGCCGGCTGAGCGGGCTCGCCGCCGTCAGCCTCGTCGCCCAGGCCACCTTCGTCCTCGGCGGACTGCGGCTCGTGCGGGCGCCGGCGCAGGTCTACCGCGCGCTTCTCCTCGCCCCGCTCTTGGTCGCCGCCAAGATGAGGCTATACGCGCGCTTCCTGCTCGGTCGGGGGCCGAGCGGATGGGTCAGGACCGAGCGCGAGGCGCCTCCCGGGGAGGGCTCGTGAAGATCGCCTACCTCTGCTCCGAGTACCCGGCGATCTCGCACACCTTCGTCCTGCGTGAGGTCGAAGCGCTGCGCCGCCTCGGCGCCGCGATCACGACCTTCTCGATCCGCCGCACCCGCCCCGACCGGCTGCTCTCGGACGCCGACCGCCGCGCCGCCGAGACCACCGTCGCGATCCTGCCGCCGAGCTGGCCGCGACTGCTGCGTGCCCACCTCGGGCTGATGCTGAGAGCACCGGGTGCCTACGCCTCGACCCTTGCCCTGGCGCTGCGCCTCGCACCGCCGGGCCTGCGCGGCCGCCTCTGGCAAGCCTTCTACTTCGCCGAGGCGACGATGCTCTGGAGCGAGTGCCGCGAGCGCGGCATCCGCCACATCCACGTCCACCTGGCCAATGCCGCCGCCGATCTGGGACTGCTTGCCGCCTCGATCGGCACCGCCGTGGAGCCCGAGCGGCCCTGGTCGTGGAGCTTCACCATGCACGGCCCGACCGAGTTCGCCGACCTCGCTCACTACCGCCTCGCCGAGAAGCTGAGCGATGCCCGCTTCGTCGTCTGCATCAGCGACTTCGCCCGCAGCCAGCTGATGGCGCTGAGCAAGCCCGACGATTGGGACCGCCTCGAGGTCGTCCACGTCGGCATCCCGGTCGACCAGTTCACCCGCTCGAGCCCGCTTCAGGCAACCGCCCGCCCGCCGTCGATCCTCTACATCGGCCGGCTCGTCCCCGAGAAGGGACAGGCGGTGCTGCTCGAGGCGGTCGCGCTGCTCGCCGGCCGCGGCCAGCACGTCGACGTCACCCTCGCCGGCGACGGCGCCCTTCGAGGGGAGCTGGAAGCCCGCGCCGAGCGGCTCGGGATCGCGCCCCAGATCCGCTTCCTCGGCGCCGTCGGCCAGGACCGGCTGCGCGAGCTGTACGAAGGCGCCGCGATCTTCTGCCTGCCCAGCTTCGCGGAGGGCGTCCCCGTCGTCCTGATGGAGGCGATGGCGATGGGACTTGCGGTGGTGAGCACGCGGATCACCGGCATCCCCGAGCTGATCGAGGACGGCGTCGGCGGCTTCCTCGTCGCCCCGGGCCGCCCGGAGGAGCTCGCCGAGCGGTTGGAGTCACTGCTGATCGATCCCGACCTTCGTGAGGAGCTCGGCCGCCGCGGCAGGGAGGCTGTGCTGCGCGAGTTCGACGCCGAGCGCTCCGCCGTCCAGCTCTACGAGCTCTTCGCCAGGCGGCTGCTGGGATCGGCGCCCGACCGCTCGCCGCAGGTCGCAAAGGTAGGCGCCTGAGCCGGGCTCGCGACGCTCCTCGCCGCGGCCGCGACGAGGTCGTCGAGGCGCAGCTCGTCGGCGTCGACCGATACCGAGAGGCCCCGCTCGGCGAGTTCGCCGGCGATCTGGAACTGGTGGTCGTCGACGTGCTCGCCCAGCGAGAAGCGGCGCGGCACCAGCAGCGGGCACTTGCCGACCTCGAAGGCGGCGAGCGCGGTGCCGACCCCGGCGTGCGCCACGACGACGTCCGCCTCGCGCATCGCCTCGCTCAGCTCGCGTTCGGGAATTGCCTCGTGGCCGCTGACGCCGAGGCCGCTGACATCGGTATCGCCGGTCTGCCAGAGCACCTCGGCCTCGGGCGGGAGGATCTCCAAGAGGCGCCGCACCAATCGCGTGAACGGATAGCCGCGATAGGTGCCGAGCGTGACGACGA
>Ga0136846_1235380_pt1 | contig 17600 bp, 13 predicted proteins | sample HopSoiMetagenom2_FD_96841 | JGI IMG/M metagenome (GOLD analysis project Ga0136846, IMG submission 96841) | Grasslands soil microbial communities from Hopland, California, USA - 2 Assembly 2016 (version 4) | ecosystem: Environmental > Terrestrial > Soil > Grasslands | place: USA: Hopland...
CTTGAAGACCCAGACCTCCTTCTTCACATCGTTGGTGGCCGAGGAACTCCGAGCCGAGGGAGAGGCAAAGGGAGAAGCCAGGGGCGAAGCCAAGGGCCTCGCCCACTATCTCCTCCACCACCTCGAGCGCCGTGGCATCCCCGTCTCCGACGCCGACCGGGACCGCATCACCACCTGCGACGCTCCCGACACCCTCACCCGCTGGATCGACCGCGCCATCACCGCCACCTCCACCGCCGAGGTGTTCGCCGATGAGCCGGACGCGCAGGAGTAGCTCCGCGCAGAAAAGGCAGAAAAGCAGGAGGGGCACCCCCGCCGCAGCCGGGATGCCCCTCCTCGCCTCGCTCGTTGCCAGGTCCTGCGTCAGACCTGCGCGAGCTCCCTGTCCTCGTCCTTCGGGTGTTTGTCGGGGGCCGGGGTGCGTAGGGCCTCGCCCTCCACGTCCACGTTGGGGAGTGCGCGGTCCAGCCACTTCGGCAGCCACCAGGCTCGCTTGCCGAGCAGGGCCAGTACCGCCGGGACGATCGCCATGCGGACCACGAACGCGTCGAAGAAGACCGCGATCGCCAGGCCGAAGCCGAACAGCTTGATCATCGACTCGCTGGAGCTGATGAAGCCGCCGAAGACGGCCATCATGATGATCGCGGCGGCGACCACGACCCGGGCGCTGTGCTTGAAGCCGGTCTCGATGGCGTCGGACGGCGACTCGCCGTGGACGTACGCCTCCCGCATCCGGGTCACGAGGAACACCTCGTAGTCCATGGCGAGGCCGAAGACCACGCCGACCATGAAGATCGGCACCATCGACATGATCGGGCCGGTCTCGTCGACGCCGATCAGGCCGCTCAGCCAGCCCCACTGGAAGACCGCGACCACGGCGCCGAGCGCGGCGAGGACGCTGAGCAGGAAGCCCAGGGCCGCCTTGAGCGGGACCAGGACTGAGCGGAAGACCAGGATGAGGAGGAGGAAGGCGAGGCCCACCACCAGGCCCAGATACGGGATCAGGGCGTCGTTGAGCTTCTGCGAGAAGTCGATGTTCATCGCGGTGGTGCCCGTGACCAGTACCGTCGCGCCGCTCTCGGCCTTGACGTCGGCGCTCTGGTCACGGATGGCGTGGACCAGGCCCTCGGTCTGTGTCGAGGACGGCTTGGAGTTCGGGATCACGGCGATCGTCGCGGTGTCGCCGGCCTCGTTGAACGCGGGCGGGGCGACCGTGACGACGTCCTTGAGGCCCTTGATTTTCGCGGTCAGCTGGTCGATGCCCGCCTGGGGGGCGGTGCTGCTGCCCTTGGCGTCGTAGACGACCACCAGGGGGCCGTTGAAGCCGGGGCCGAAGCCCTCCGACAGCAGGTCGTAGGCCCTGCGCTGGGTCGTGGACGTCGACTGGGAGCCGTCGTCGGGCAGGCCCAGCTCCAGTTGGGTGGCGGGGAGCGCGATGGCTCCCAGGCCGAGGACGCCGAGCAGGAGTACGGCGACCGGGCGGCGGATGACGAAGCGTGCCCAGCGGGTGCCCATGTTGGGGCCGGCCGGCTGCTCCTCGACCTGGCCGCCCTGCGCGCTCTTCGCGACTTTCTTCCGGCCCGCCGGCTGGATCTTGCGGCCCGCGTACCCGAGCAGCGCCGGGATCAGGGTCAGCGCGATGAGGACGGCGACCACCACCGCGCCCGACGCCGCGAGGCCCATCTTGGTCAGGATCGGGACGTTGACGACCGCGAGGCCCGCCAGGGCGATCACGACGGTGAGGCCCGCGAAGACCACCGCCGAACCGGCGGTGCCGGTGGCGCGGGCGACCGCTTCCTCGCGGTCACGGCCGTCGGCCAGCTCGCCGCGGTAGCGGGAGACGATGAACAGCGCGTAGTCGATGCCGACCGCGAGGCCGATCATCAGCGCGAGCGTGGAGGTGCTGTCGCCGAGGTCGAGCGCGTTGGCGAGGGCGGTGATGCTCGCACCGGCGATCCCGACGCCGATGATCGCCGTCAGCAGCGGCAGTCCGGCCGCGACCAGTGAGCCCAGGGTGACGACGAGGACGACCGCAGCGATGGCGAGGCCGACGACCTCGCCGATCGAGCCGGGCTCAGTCTTCGCCTGCAGCGCGTCGCCGCCGATGTCGACGGTCAGCCCGGTGGCCCGGGCCTGGTCCCCCGCCTTCTCCAGGGCGTCCTTGGTCGAGTCCGCCAGCTCCATGCCGGGGAGCTTGTACTTCACCGACGTGTACGCGACCGATCCGTCCTTGCTGACGGCGTACGTCGTGAACGGGTCGGTGACGGAGACGACTTCGGAGCCGTCGCCCAGTTGCTTGACGGTCTTCTCGACGGTCGCCTTGTTGGCGGCGTCCGTCATCTTCTGGCCCGCGGGCGCCTTGAAGACCATGCGTCCGGTCGCTCCGGCGGCGCTGGCACCGGGGAAACGCTGTTCCAGGAGGTCGAAGGCCTTCTGGGCCTCCGTACCCGGAATGGAGAAGGAGGTGGTGCCCGCAGGGGGCGCGCTGGCCGCGCCGACTCCCGCGAGCGTCAGCAGGGCCACCCATATCAGGGCGACGAAATGCCGTCGCCTGAAGGCGAGTCGGCCGAGTTTATAGAGGAACGTGGCCACGAGGAGGTTACTCCCGGTCTGGTCGTTGAACAGCAACAGGGCAGGTTTGATCGGCCTGTTGGGGCGCAGGAGTGATCAGCCCGACGGCGTGAGCGGTCGCGTCAGGTTCAGGTGGGGTGGTTCGGAAGAGGGGGGCCGGTCGGCTTACGGGACCGGGACCGTCACACCGAGGGCGGGGAGCACCACGGCGTTGACGTAGTCACGCAAGTAGGCCTGCGTCGGGGGCAGTTCGTCGATCAGCGTGCGTGCCACGAAGGCGCCGATCATCATGTGCAGCACATAGCCGACCGCCGGGTTGTCCGCGTGGACCTCACCACGGTCGACGGCGCGCTGCATCACCTTGTGGATCTCCGCCATCTCCGGTTCGACGAGCAGTTCCCGGAACGCCTTCAGGAGATCCGGGTTGGCGTGGACCGCCATGCCCAGAGCCCGCATCAGCGCGGAGTTCTGTTCCATGGCGCAGTCGTCCTCGCGGACCAGCAGGGCTTGGAAGTCGCCGCGCAGGGACCCGGTGTCGACGTCGGCGATGGCGCCACCTGGCTTGAAGTGCCGCATGGCCCTGACGACCAGTTCGGCCTTGCCGCCCCACTGGCGGTAGAGCGTGGCCTTGCTGGACTTCGTACGGGCGGCGACGGCGTCCATGGTGAGGGCCTCGTAGCCGACTTCCCGGAGCAGGTCGAGCGTGGCGCCGTACAGCTCGGCCTCGCGCTCGGGCGTGATCCGACTGCGACGCGCCGTTGCGACCTCGGTCATGTCACTCACCCTTTCCGGCTCCGGTATCGGACGACACCGTTTCGTACAGCTCCGCCGTACGCCAATGAACATACCCCGAGAATCAAAGAAACGAAACGGTTTCGTACGTGTCTTCGCTCACGGACGGAATCCGGGCACCTCCACGCACCCCTCATGCATCTCCGGACGCCTCCATGTGCACGATTTCTCCTGAGTTGCCAGCATTAATACGGCGTCCGGAGTTGCTGGCGCCCCATTTGCGGAAAAGCATGGGGACGTGAGCTATCTGCGTCTGCCCCACCTCAGCGGAGACCTGCTGTGCTTCGTCGCCGAGGACGATCTCTGGCTCGCCCGCCTCGACGGAGAGACCGGAGGAACCGGCCCGGGCGGCGACGGCCGTGCCTGGCGGCTCACCGTCGACCGTACGAAGATCGGGCACCCGCGTTTCTCGCCCGACGGCCGGCACATCGCGTACACGAGCTGGCGCAGCCTCGTGCCCGAGATCCACCGGGTGCCGGTGGACGGCGGCCCGGCGCAGCGGCTCTCCTACTGGGGCAGCGCCGACACCCAGGTCTGCGGCTGGTCCCCGGACGGGGACATCCTCGCCGTCACCTCCCACGGCCAGCCCTTCTCCTACTTCACCTGGGCCTACAGCGTCCCGGCGGACGGCGGTCCCGGGGGCCGGCTCCCCTGGGGCCCGGTCTCCGACATCCAGGTCGCGGACATCGACGGCGAGCGCCGCAGCCTCCTCCTCACCGGCACCCCGCCCCACGAGCCGGCCGGCTGGAAGCGCTACCGGGGCGGCGCGACCGGCCGCCTCTGGCTGCACGGCGAGCGACTGCTGCCCGACCTCGACGGCCACCTCCACTCCCCCATGTTCGTCGGCGACCGCATCGCCTTCCTCTCCGACCACGAGGGCATCGGCAACCTGTACTCGTGCGCGTACGACGGCTCCGGCCTGCGCCGCCACACCGACCACGACGCCTTCTACGCCCGGCACGCCTCCAGCGACGGCACCCGGGTCGTCTACCAGTGCGCGGGCGACCTGTGGATCGTCGACGACCTAGCCGCCGACTCCCTCCCGCGCCGCCTCGACGTGCGGCTCGGCGGGCCGCGCGCGGGCCGGCGTACGTACCAGGTGCCCGCCGCGCAGCACGTCGACGGCATCTCGGTCGACGAGACGGGCCGCGCGAGCGCCGTCGTCGTACGCGGCAGCCTGTACTGGCTGACCCATCGTGACGGCCCGGCCCGGACCATCACGGACACCCCGGGCGTACGGGTCCGGCTGCCCGAGATGCTCGGCTCGGGCGGGCAGGTCGCGTACGTCACGGACGCGGAGGGCGAGGACGCGATCGAGATCGCCTATCTGCCGAGGGCCAGCGGGGAGCGGCAGCCGAGGCGGCTGGCGTCCGGCGCACTGGGCCGGGTACTGGAACTGGTGTCCGACCCGGCGGGCGAACGGCTCGCGATCGCCGCCCACGACGGCCGCCTCCTCCTCATCGACGCTACGGAGGAATCGGACGGCGAGGTCACCGAGCTGATCCGCTCCATCAACGGACCGGTCACCGACCTCGCCTTCTCCCCCGACGGCGCCTGGCTGACCTGGTCACACCCCGGCATCGGTCGCTCTCTCCGCCAGGTCAAGATGGCCCGCATAAAGGACCGCCTGATCGTCGACGTGACCAACGGCCGCTTCGAGGACGAGAACCCGGTCTTCACGCGCGACGGCCGCTATCTCGCGTTCCTCTCCTGGCGCGGCTTCGACCCCGTGTACGACGTCCACACCGGCGACCTCTCCTTCCCGCTCGGCTGCCGCCCCTACCTGGTGCCCCTCTCCTCCGCCACGCCCTCCCCCTTCGCCCTGTCCCCCCACGGGCGGCCGGCCGCCGGAGGCCTGGACCCGGTCGAGGACGAGGGCGAGGGCGCCGACGGGACGGTGATCGTCGAGGTCGAGGGCCTGGAGAGCCGGGTGACGCCCTTCCCGGTCACCGCCTCCAAGTACTCGGCGCTGTGTCCGGTCGCGGGCGGCGGGCTGGTGTGGCTGCGCTGGCCGATCTCGGGCGCGCTGGGCGAGACGTTCGCGAACCCGGCCGACATGACCGGCCGGCCGACGCTCGAACACTTCAACATCAGCAAGGCGAAGAGGTCCGAACTCGTCGAGCACCTCGACTGGTTCGCGCTGAGCGGCGACGCCTCACGGCTGGTCGTCGTCGACGAGGACGAGCTGCGCGCGGTGCCGTCCAGCGACCCCGGCGACAGCGACACGACCGTCTGGATCGATCTGCGCCGGGTCATGCACGAGGTCGACCCGCCGGCGGAATGGCGCCAGTCCTACGCGGAGGCGGGCCGGCTGATCCGCGCCTACTTCTGGGAACCCAAGATGTGCGGCATCGACTGGGACGCGGTACTCGCGCAGTACCGTCCGCTCGTCGAACGGGTCGCGTCCCCCGACGAGTTCGCCGACCTGCTGAGAGAGGTCCTGGGCGAGCTGGGCACCTCCCACGCCTACGTGACACCCGCCCGCCGCAACGAGGGGCCGCCCCACTACCAGCGCCGCCAAGGCCTGCTGGGCGCCAACTTCGTGCGCAGGGAGGGCGGTTGGATGCTGGACCGGATCCTCCCCGGCGACTCCTCCGACTCCAAGGCCCGCTCCCCGCTGGCAGGTTCGGGAATCCGGGAGGGCGCGCTGCTCACCCATGTGGACGGACGCCCGGTGAACCCGGTGACGGGCCCCTTCCCGCTGCTCGCCGGAGCGGGCGGTACGACGGTGGAGCTGACGTTCACCGCGGCCGAGGACGCCGCGGCCGAGGGCGCGGGCCGGGCGCGGAGGGTCGCCGTGGTCCCCCTCGTCGATGAACGGCCGTTGCGCTACCAGGACTGGGTGGCCAAACGCCGGGAAGTGGTACGGGAGTTGAGCGGCGGGCGGTGCGGCTATCTGCACATCCCCGACATGGGCGGCTCGGGCTGGGCCCAGTTCAACCGCGACCTGCGCATGGAGGTGTCGAGGCCCGCCCTCATCGTCGACGTGCGCGGCAACGCGGGCGGCCACATCAGCGAACTGGTGGTGGAGAAGCTGACGCGCACGATCCTGGGCTGGGACCTGACACGCGACGCCCAGCCGGTCTCGTACGCGTCGAACGCCCCCCGGGGACCGGTGGTCGCCCTGGCCGACGAGGCGACGTCCTCCGACGGCGACATGATCACGGCGGCCTTCAAGCTGCTGAAGCTCGGCCCGGTGGTGGGCCAGCGGACCTGGGGCGGCGTGGTCGGCATGACCGGCCGCCACCGCCTGGGCGACGGCACGGTGATCACGGTCCCGATGAACGCGGCCTGGTTCGACACGTACGGCTGGACGGTCGAGAACCAGGGCGTCGCCCCGGACCTGGAGGTCCTGCGCACCCCCCTGGACTGGGCGGAGGGCCGCCACGTCGAAATGGACGACGCCATCAAACTGGCCCTGGCCCTCCTGGACACCCACCCAGCGGCAACCCCACCGACCTACGACGAGGTCCCCAACCGGGCAAGACCACCCCTTCCACCCCGCCCTTCTCAACAGACGCCAGGCTCACCCACCTAGGGGCGCGGGGAACTGCGCGACAAGCCCCCACCGACCCGCACCCGACAACGCACCCGAAGCGCCCAGAAAACGTCCAGAAAAACAAAAACGCAGGGTGCCCTCGACACAACACGAGGGCACCCCACGTCAACCGCTCAAGCCCGGACTAGATGTCGTAGTCCTGGTTGAGCCGATCCTCTTCGTCCCGCATCGCCCGCTGCGTCTCGTCCTCACGCGCCCGCCCCCGCGTCGGAGTCTCCTCCTGGCCCGGCCGACGCCGACCCTGCTGGCCGGCCTGGCCGGGCTGGCCCTCCTGACCCGGCTGGCGCTGACCCTTCCGGGTCGGCTCCATCTTCTCCTTGGCCTGGCGAGCCTTGTCCTGCATCTCGTCCTTCATGCCCATGTGGGTTCACTCCCGTAAGTGGGTGAGGGGATGGGGGCTCGACCACATTTACACGCCCACACGAAGCACGCATTTCGATCAGTTACGGTCAGTCACTGACCGTGCTCTCGCCACCCCGACCAGCCCCGGACCCCACCCCCCGAGCCTCCTCGTCCGCAGCGCCACCCGCCCCCACCAGCCCCGTCCGCATCCCGTGCAGCCGCCCCGCGAACCGCCCGACCTCCCGCTGCCCCACCGCACCGATCAGCCCCGGCAGATACCCGCGCACCCCCTGCGTCCCGCGCAGCCACCACTGCCCGTACACATGGCTGGACCGCCGCTCGATCCCGGCCACGAGCCGGTCGACGGCGGGCCCCAGCGGATACGTCTTGCTGGCCGGCCACGGCAGCCGCTGCCGCAACTCCCGCATGACGTCGTCCTGGTCGGCCCCGCGCACCATGTCGGTGTCGGTCCACGACAGATACGCGACCCCCACCCCGACGCCCTTGTACCCGACCTCGGCCCGCAGACAGTGCGCGTACGCCTCGACGCCGGACTTGGACGCGCAGTACGCGGTCATCATCGGCGCCGGAGTCATGGCGGCGAGGGACGCGATCTGGAGGAGATACCCCCGGCTCTCGGTCAGCACCGGCAGAAACGCCCGCGCGGTGACCGCCGACCCGATGAGGTTCACCTCGATGACCCGGCGCCACGCCTGCGGATCGGAGTCGACGAAGGGCCCGCCGCTCGCGACCCCGGCATTGGCGACGACGATGTCGACCTTCCCGAACCGCTCCTTGACCTCCGCCGCCACCCGGGTCATCGCCTCGTGGTCGGTGACGTCGGCGTGCCAGAACGCGCTGTCGGTGTGCAGCCGTTCAGCCACGCCCTTGAGCGCCTCGGCCTCCAGCCCGACCAGCGCGACCTTGGCCCCACGGGCGGAGAGCTTGCGCGCGAGCAGCTCACCGACCCCCCGGGCGGCCCCCGTGACGACAGCGACCTGTCCGTCCAGCCTGACCCTGCTCATGCGCCCTCCTCGATACGTACGCCGACCTCATTGCCCGGCGACCTCAACTGCCCGTAGGCCACGACCAGTTCACGAATCACCCCGGCCACCTCGCCCGGCGCCTCGACCGGAGTCATGTGCCCGAGTCCGGCCAGCTCGGTCACGCCGTGGCAGTCGGGCAGCGCGGCGGCCAGTGCCCGTGCGTGCACAGGTGGGGTGAGCCGATCGGCCGTGCCGACGACGACGGCGGCCGGGACCATCAACTCCCGTACTTGATCGTCGAGTTGAACCCTGTCCAGCACCCGCGCCCACGAGTACCGCGCCTTGCGCGGGCAGGCGTGCACGATCCGGGCGCACTCCTCGACCATCGCCGGCGTCGAACGGGCGCCCATCGTCGCGTACTTGAGGACGCGCCGGGACAGAGGCGTGACCGGTCCGAGCGGGGCGCGCGAGCTGAGGCCTCGCCGGGTGAGCCAGGTGCGCAGCCGCCCGGCGCGCATCGGGATGACCAGCGCCTCGGCGACCAGCCGCGAACTGCCGGTACCGCACAGCAGTACGGCCGCCGCGTGTTCCCGGAACCCCGGTCGCGCGGACGCGGCCAGCACCGTCATGCTGCCCATGGAGTGACCGACGACCACGGCTTTCTCACCGGGCGCGAGAGTGGCGGCGAGGACGGCTTCCAGGTCGTCGGCGAGTGCGTCGGTACTGCAGCCGGGGCTCGCCGGGCTGCGTCCGTGGCCGCGCTGGTCGTAGGCGACGACCCGGTGATCGGGGGCGAGTTCGCGGATCTGGGCGGCCCAGAAGGCGGTGGAGCAGGTCCAGCCGTGGGAGAGGACGACCACGGGGGCGTCGTCCGCGCCGTGCACCTCGACATGCAGCCGGGCGCCGTCGGCGGACACGGCGGTGAGCTCACGGACGGGTACGGGTGGGGTGGCCGGACGGTCCGCCACCGAGGTCCGCCGCGTCGACCGCGCTGGCCTGCTCACGCGCCCACCTCCACAGGCGAGTTGAGGTCGTCCTGCGGCGCGGCCGTCGCCCGCAGGACCTGGTACTCGGTGAGATCCACGCGCCGGGTCGCCCGCCGGAACTCGGACGTCGTACCCGGCCAGACGGTGGTGTTGCGCCCCTTCGCGTCGAGGTACCAGCTGCTGCACCCGCCCGTGTTCCACACCGTGCGCAGCATCCGTTCCTGGAGCCGGTCGTTCCAGGCGTCGACGGCTGCGGGCCGGGCATCAAGGGCGACGCGTCCGCCGAGAACGTCCAACTGCCGTACGTAGTCGGCGAGATAGTTCAGCTGGGACTCGATCATGAGAATCATCGAGGAGTTCCCGAGGCCGGTGTTGGGCCCGATGACCGTCATCCAGTTGGGGAACCCGGCGGCGGACGCCCCGCGCAGCGCCCGCATCCCGCGCTCCGCCCAGGCCTCGGCGAGCGTACGCCCGTCCGCGCCGACGACCCGGTCGGCGATGGGCATGTCGGTGACGTGGAACCCCGTACCGAAGACGATGGCGTCGACCTCGGCCGAACTCCCGTCGGCCGCCACGACGGTGGCTCCCCGGACCTCGCTCAGCCCGCTCGCCACCACGTCGACATTGGGCCGGGTGAGCGCCGGGTAGTACTCGCTCGACAGAAGGATGCGCTTGCAGCCGATGCGGTAGTCGGGGGTGAGTTTCGCGCGCAGGGCCGGATCCTTCACCGCGCGGTGCATGTTGCGCCGGGCCACGGCCTCCACCACCCCGAGCTCACCCGGATGCCGGGTGAACGCCTGGACCTGCAACTCCCGTACGCCCCAGGAGAGTCCGCGCCGCACACGGGTGGTGAAGGGCAGCGCGCGGTGCACGGCGCGCTCGGCGCCGCCGATGGCACGGTCGACGCGGGGCATCACCCAGGGAGGGGTGCGCTGGAAGAGGGTGAGGTGGGAGACGTCGGGCTGGATGGCGGGGACGATCTGGATGGCGGAGGCCCCGGTCCCGACCATCGCCACGCGCTTGCCGCGCAGGTCGTAGTCGTGGTCCCAGCGGGCGGAGTGGAAGACCTTGCCGGGGAAGCTGTCGAGGCCCGGGACGTCCGGCACCTTGGGGTCGGACAGGGGCCCGGTGGCGGAGACGACGAGATCGGCGAGAAGGGTCCCGCTGCTGGTCTCGACGACCCACACCAGCCGACTCGCGTCCCAAGTCATCTTCTTCACCTCGGAGTTGAGGCGGAGATGGGGCCGCAGCCCGAAGACGTCGGTGACGCGCTCCAGGTAGGCGCGGATGTGTTCCTGCCCGGAGAAGGCGCGCGGCCAGTCGGGGTTGGGCGCGAAGGAGAACGAGTACAGGTGGGAGGGCACGTCACAGGTGCATCCCGGATAGCTGTTGTCGCGCCAGGTCCCGCCGACGCTGCCGGCCCGCTCCAGCACGACGAAGTCGGTGACCCCTTCGCGGCGCAGCCGCACGGCGGCCCCGAGTCCCCCGAAGCCGGACCCGATCACCGCCACCCGCACATGTTCGTGTCCGGCGCCCCGCTCGACGTCCTGCTCGACGTCCTGCTCGACGTCCTGCTCGACGTCCTGCTCGGCGTCCCGCTCGGCGTCCCGCTCGGCTTCCTGCTCGGCGTCCTGCTCGGCGTCCTGTTCGGCCATGCCGATGCCTTCCCCTGCGCGACCGCGCCAGTGAATACTGGCGCAATGGGGAGAGTAGAACAGGTCCGTACCGATGGGTAGGGTCCGGGAGAGGGAAGTTACCGCGAGTACGCCATAAGGTTCCGACGTGGCAGACGCAGCTGAGAACGCCGAACAGCGTGAGTACCGGATGGAGGAGCTGGCCGAACTGGCCGGCATCACCGTCCGCACCCTGCGCTTCTACCGCGAACGCAAACTGATTCCGCCGCCCCGCCGCGAGGGCCGCATCGCCTGGTACGACGACCACCACCTCGCCCGCCTGCGCACGATCTCGGCGCTGCTGGAACGCGGGCACACCCTCAACGGCATCGCGGAACTCGCCGAGGCCTTCGACCACGGCCGCGACGTCGCCGACCTGCTCGGCCTCGGCGCCCCCACCGAGGAGACCCCGGTCCGCCTCACCCCCGAGGAACTCGCCGACCGCTTCGGCCCGGACGCCACCCCCGAGAACCTCGCGGCCTCGATGGACCTCGGTTACCTGGGCACCGACGGCGAGGAGATCGTCCACATCAGCCGCAGGCTCCTGGACGCGGCGTCGGCGCTGGTCCAGGAGGGCATCCCGCTCTCGGCCGTCCTGGCGGCGGCCAACCGGGTACGCGACCACGCGGACGCCCTGGCCGAGATCTTCACGGACGTGATCCTCACCCACACCCCGGACGCGGACCCGGCCCGGCTGCGCCCGCTGGCCCGAGGGGTGGTGGAGGCGGAACTGTCCCTGGCACTGGACCGTCGCCTCAATCGACGGCCAGCTTCCTGAAAATTCACTCTATAGAAGTAATTTCCAACTAACAGAGAATGAACTTCAGTTCGCACTCCGAAAGTTGGGTCAAAGACCCCGGCGGCTGTCCTACCAGCCCCGGGGCACGGCCGACACTAACTAGGAGTGCCAGCATGCCCAAGAGTAGTTGCTCACAGGCTCCACCGACTTCGCCTTCCGGCGGTCAACCACGCGCCCTCGCCGCGCTGCGCCTCAGCAACGTGACCAGCGCGACCACCTCGCCCGACCGGCAGCGCGCCACCATCCAACTCTGTGCGAATCAACTCGACTTCGCTCTGATCGGCGAAGCTTCCGACCTTGGCGTCTCAGCGCGCAAGACATCTCCGTTCGAGAGGCCATCCTTGGCGTCCTGGTTGCGTCGCCCGCAGGAATACAGCGCTGCTGTGTGGTCCCACGTGGACCGCGCCGTGCGATCCGTGGCGCACATGGCCGAGTTGGTCACTTGGGGGCGACAACAGGACCGGACGCTCATCTTCGGAGCATCCGAGGACCACCGGCACCTCGTGGTACCACCGCACGCGAACGGCGCCATCATCCGGCGGTGCATGGATCTCGCTCATACCGCCGAGCAAGAGACCCGCACCATCTCCAAACGGCTCACCGAAAGCCACGAAGCACTGCGCGCCGCCGGTCGCTACGGCGGCGGCCTCGTCCCCTTCGGCTACCGCAAGGCCCCGCATCCGTCCGGAAGCGGATGGTGCCTGACTCCTGACCCCGAGACGACCATTGTCGTCCGAACCATCATGGAAGAAGTTCATTCGGGACTCTCGCTGATCGCCATCGCACGGAAACTCAACGAGGCAGGCGCACTGGTGCCACGCGACCGCCACGCCCAGCTTCAAGGGCGTCCGCTGGGAGGCCGACGCCACGGACGCGACTTCGAACGCTTCCGCTGGACGTCCGGAACCCTGTCCAAGGTTTTGCGCAGCCCGTCACTGATGGGCCATCGCGTGCATCAAGGCCAGACCGTTCGCGATGCCACAGGAGCTCCTGTGCTGATCGGCCCCCCGTTGCTCACCGAGGACGAGTTCCGCATCCTCCAGGCCGTCCTTCTGGCCCGTTCCAACGGCACCCGTCGTGAGCGCCGGACAACAAGTGCACTGCTCACTGGAGTAGCTCACTGCGCGGGCTGCGAGGGGCGCATGTACTTCGCCGTACGGAAGGGGTATCCGTACGGCGACTACGGGTGCCGTGCCACCGCCCGAGGCGACGTGTGCCCTGCGCCCGCCTCAGTGCGCTCGGACTGGCTGGAGGAATACGTCGTCAGCCGCACAGGCAAACAGTCTCAGCGGAAGCAGAGGTGACCCGGGAGAGCCTTCTTCGCGACGGCGTCCGCGTCACCGTCGCCAAAGGCCGCAAAGGGGGAGACACCAAACGGCTGACGGGGCCTGACAGCTCGCGCCTCGTCTTCAGCATGCAGGAACCACCAAACGTGCGGCTGGAGAGCTGAGGCCATCGGGCGGACCGCACAGTTCAGGGCGGTCCGCCCCACGCCTGTCAGGTCTCGAAGACCACCGTCACCGGCGCATGATCCGACCACCGCTGCTCATGACTGGCGGCGCGCTCCACGATCCCCTTGACCGCACGGCCCGCGATTCCGGCTGTCGCGGCGATCAGGTCAATTCTCCAACCTGAATCATTGTCGAAAGCCCGCCCCCGGTACGCCCCCCACGGGCACGGCGCCTCGACATCGCGATGCAGCGCCCGCACCCCATCCACGTACCCGCCGTCCCCCTCATCCAGCACGCGCCCGAGCCACTCCCGCTCCTCGGGCAGGAACCCGGAGTTCTTCTGGTTGGCGCGCCAGTTCTTGAGGTCGGCCGGCTGGTGGGCGATGTTCCAGTCGCCGCACACGACGACCTCGCGCCCATCGGCGGCGGCCCGCTCCCGCAGCTCCTTCAGATGGGCGAGGAACTCGTCCATGAAGCGGATCTTCTCGTCCTGCCGTTCGGTGCCGACCTCACCGGACGGCAGATACAGGCTGGCGACGGTGACACCGGGCAGGTCGGCCTCGACGTACCGGCCGCTGCCGTCGAACTCGGCGGAGCCGAAGCCGACCTGGACGCGGTCGGGCTCGCGGCGCGTGTAGAGGGAGACACCGGCGCGGCCCTTGGCGGCGGCGGGCGCGTGCGTGACGTACCAGCCCTCGGGGGCCCGGACCTCCTCGGGCAGCTGTTGCGGTTCGGCGCGCACCTCCTGGAGGCACAGCACATCGGCGGAGGTCTCGGCAAGCCACTCCACGAAGCCCTTCTTCGCGGCGGCGCGGAGTCCGTTCACATTCACAGTGGTGACAGTCAGCACGCGGGCACGATACCCGTCGGCCGAAAACCCCTGGCGACGGCAACATGCATAGATGTACCTTATAAGGTATGAATATCCGCCGGGTCTCCTTCACCCACCCCGACGCCGTCAAGCTCAACGACCAGGTCCAGGCCGAGTACGCCAGCCGATACGACGACGGCGAAGGCGACGCCACGTATCTCGACCCGGCGATGTTCGACCCACCGTCCGGCCTGTACCTGATCGCGTACGACGAGCGGGACCGCCCGGTGGCCACCGGCGGCTGGCGCGGCCACGACGAGGAGTCCGAGGAAGGTTATCTGACCGGCGACGCCGAGCTGAAGCGGATGTACGTCGTCGAGGAGGCCCGCGGACTCGGCCTGGCCCGCCGCATACTGGCCACCCTGGAGGAGGACGCCCGCATGGCCGGCCGTACCCGCATGGTCCTGGAGACGGGCGACAGGCAGCCGGAGGCCGTCGCGCTCTACACCTCCAGCGGCTACGAACCCGCGGCGAAGTTCGGCTACTACCGCCACCACGAGGCGAGCCTCTGCTTCGCCAAGAGCCTGTAGAGACGCTCACGCAGCCAACGGGGGCCGTCAGAAGTGTTGACGCCCCCCGTGAGGCTCCTATCATCCAGAACGTCCGAAGACCCGGTTCACGTTCGAAGTCCCGAACCACGCGCAGCTGAACCAAACTAAGCAGAACCACACGCAGCCGAAGCGGCTCGCGCCCGCCGTCTCCGTCAAGGGATCACCACATGACCCAGATTGTCAGGAGCACAGCAAAAACCCGCACCAAACTCACCACGCTCAGCAAACTCACCGTACTGATCAGCGCGATCGTCCCGTTACTGGCGTCCCTGCTCTTCCTCGCGCCTCCCGCCTCCGCCGCGACCCTGCGGGAGGTCACGGGCTTCGGCAACAACCCCAGCAACCTCCGTATGCACCTCTACGTCCCCGACCGCCTCGCCTCGCGACCGGCGGTGCTGGTCGGCATGCACGGCTGCACCGGCTCCGGCCCGTACTTCTACTCCAGCACCGAGTTCGCCTCGCTCGCCGACCGGTACGGCTTCATCGTGATCTATCCGTCCGCCACCAGAAGCGGCAAGTGCTGGGACGTCTCCTCCCCGCAGGCGCTGCGCCATGACGGCGGCAGCGACCCGGTCGGCATCCGGTCGATGATCAGCTGGGTCACCCGCACCTACGGGGCCGACACCAGCCGGATCTTCGTCACCGGCTCCTCGTCCGGCGGCATGATGACCAACGTTCTGCTGGGCGACTACCCGGACGTCTTCAAGGCCGGGGCGGCGTACATGGGCGTACCGTTCGGCTGCTTCGCCACCACCGACGGCTCCGGCTGGAACAGCGCCTGCGCCAACGGCAATGTGACCCGCACGCCCCAGGCGTGGGGCAACCTGGTGCGCGCCGCCTACCCCGGGTACACGGGCGCGCGGCCGCGTATGCAGACCTGGCACGGTACGGCGGACACCACGCTGCGCTATCCCAACTTCGGGGAACAGATCAAACAGTGGACCAACGTGCTGGGCCTCAGCCAGACGCCCGCCCGCACCGACTCGCCCCAGTCGGGCTGGACCCGCACCCGGTACGGCAACACCGGCGACCAGGCCCCCGTCGAGGCCATCAGCCTCCAGGGCGTGGGCCACAGCGTGCCCACCACCGGCATGGCCGCCCGCACCATCAGGTTCTTCGGCCTGGACGGCTAGGGCCACGGGGGGCGCACGAGCCCGTATCTCCCCTTGATCGATTGGACCGGACGGTTCAGTGGGCGCACACCTCGCGATACGGCACGTCGCGGACGTATCTCTGCCACTGCGGCCGCGTCAGCCCGTTGCCTCCCGTGCGGGCGCACACCGTCACAACCGCCTTCGACGGGTCGATCGGGTAGCGCTGGAGGGGCACATGCGCGCTTCCCGCGTACATCGTGCCGCTGTCCGCGCCGAACGCCACCGTGTCGATCGGCTCGCCCGGTGTCGTGAGCGGGCGGCCGAGCGGCTGCTGGGAGGCAACGTCCCACAGTTGCAGGCCCCCCGCCTCGCCGCCCACCGCCAGCGTGCTGCCGTCGGGGCTGATCGCGAGGGCGCTGACGGCCTCGGAGGTGTCGTCCTGGAGCGTGTCGGCCGTGCCGTCCGCAAGCGCGGGGAAGACGTTCGGCAGGCTCCCCTCCCGCTGGCGGACCGTCCGGTCCCACAGCGTCACCCGGCCCGTCTGGTCCCCCGCCGCGAACAGCGAACCGTCCGGAGCGAAGGCGAGGGCGCCGATGTCGCCGCCCTGGAAGGGGTCGCGTCCTGTGGTGTTGCCGCCCGGCAGGGTCGCCGTGCGGTTGTCGCCGGCCAGGAGCCCGCCGTCGGGACGCACGGCCAGGTGGCTGCTGGACAGGCCGGCGAGAACCGCCGCCCGGCGGTGGCGGGCGATGTCCCAGGTCTCGTTGCTCCGCTCGCCCATCGCCGGTGTGCGGGTGAGGTGGAGCGTGCGGGCGTCCGGGCCGAGGGCGATCGTGATGACCGCCCCGGCCGACGTCCTCGTCGCCAGATCCAGCGTCGTGCGGACCCGGCCCCGGGTGACGTCCCAGATCGTGAGGCGCTGCGGGGACGCCTCGTAACCGGGCCGCCGAGACGGTGTACGCGAGTGACGTGCCGTCGGGAGCGAAGGCCAGCAGAGGGGAGGTGTCCTGCGGCCGTACCCGCCGGGACGGGTCGTGCGATCCGGGGATCGGCGTGGGCGGCAGCGTTCTCCGCAGTCGTCCTTCGGTGTCGCGCAGCTCGAAGCGGTAGGTGTGGCCGGTGCGTCGCGCGATGGCGAGGGTGCGGCCGTCCGGGCTGATCAGCACCTTGTCCGCCGGCCGGTCCTGCCAGGCGGACGTCACGGCCGTCGCGACGTCCAGTGAGTGGACCGTGCCGGCCTCCAGGTAGCGCAGTACCGGGCGGGCGGGGTCCCAGGCCAGGCCACCGTGCGGGTGCTGGCTGTTGAGGAAGTACCGCAACACCGGGGCGTCGACGCCCATCCGCCACACCCTGATCTCGTCCCCGTCGGCGGTCGCCAGGAACTTCCCGTCCTCGCTGAAGGCGGCGTCCGTCACTCCCGTGTCGGGCAGGTCGGCAAGCTGCTCCCCCGACCGCAGGTCCCAGACCCGCACGCCGCTCGCGCTCACCGCGGCGAGCCTCCCCCCACCGTCGGCCGGGGGGACCCCCGTCCCGCTTCGCTCGCCACCGCCGAGCACCAGCTGCACGCGCTCCTGACCGCAGATGTCCCGCGCGCCTTCACAGCGCCCGCGCACCGTGTTCCGGTCCGTCATGTCGCGCATCCGCACGGGGCCGTCCGCGGCGGGGCAGAGCGCGAGGAGCCGTCCGTCGGCGCTCTGGGCCGCCGTGACCATGCTCGCCGACCGGGTCTCGAACAGCGGCTTTCCGTCCACGGCCGAGTGCACCCGCATCCGGGCGTCGTCCGCACTGCTCACGACGTACGTGCGCTCGGCGAAGTCCACCAGGGCCGAGCCCGGCAGCCGGTCACCGACCCACCGTCCGGCGCCCGTGTCCCACACCCGTACCCCGTCGTCCCCGTCACCCCCATCACCCCCGTCATCCCCGTCATC
>Ga0136846_1240161_pt1 | contig 17595 bp, 15 predicted proteins | sample HopSoiMetagenom2_FD_96841 | JGI IMG/M metagenome (GOLD analysis project Ga0136846, IMG submission 96841) | Grasslands soil microbial communities from Hopland, California, USA - 2 Assembly 2016 (version 4) | ecosystem: Environmental > Terrestrial > Soil > Grasslands | place: USA: Hopland...
ATGCCGTGGTATCGGCGTTGATGTAATGTGCGCCCGTCGCGTGGAAGTTCGGATTGCACGACGCGCTGACGTGCACCATCGCGGGGACATCGAGTTCGACCATCTTCTCGTAAAACGGATACCAGTATTTGTCCGTCAGCGGGGGTGCGCCCCAGTACCCGCCCGACGGATCGGGGTTCAGGTTGCAGCCGATGAACCCGAGCTCGTTCACGCACCGCCCCAGCTCGGTGATGCAGTTGGCGAGCGGGTCTCCCGGCGTCTGCGGCAGCTGACACACGCCGACGAAGTTGGCTGGGTACAGCGTGCAGACACGGTAGATGAGGTCGTTGCACTGCTCGGTCCAGTGCAGGCTCGTCGTCGCGTCGCCGATGTGATGCGCCATCGCCGACGCGCGCGGCGAGAAGATGGTGACGTCGCTGCCGCGCTCGCGCTGCAGCTTCAGCTGCGCGCCCTCGAGGCTCGCCCGGATCTCATCGTCCGTGATCGTGACGGAGCCCTTCGTACGGGTGGCCGGCGGGTTCTTCAGCTCGGCCAGCTGCGCGTCGCGGAATGTCTGCAGGCCCTTCGGGGCCGTCGTGTAGTGGCCATGACAGTCGATGATCATCGCTGCATCGCCCTGTCGATCTTGTCGAGCAGCGCCATGGTCGGCACGACGCTCGCGGCGCTCGACTCGGGCTCCCGGCCCTCGCGGATCGCGCTGACGAATTCGACGTCCTGGCGGTCGAAGGCCAGCGTGGGATCGAGCGCCACCTCCTTCCCCTCGCTGTCGGTCATCGAGTCGCGATAGATTTTGTAGGTCTCTTCCTCGCCGATGTAGCGGTAGAAGCCGCCGAACGGGCCCTTGTTGTTGAACGACATCGCCATCGTGAAGAGCGGGCCGTTCTTGATCTTCATGCAGACGCTCAGATCCATGGGGATGCCGAGTTCCTTGTGGTCGGGGCCCCTCTGTCCCCAGCAGTCCCAGTCCGGGTTGTCCATCACCCACTGCGCGATGTCGACGGAGTGACACCCGTGGTGCCACAGCAGGTTGTCGACCCACGACCGGGGCTGACCGTGCATGTTGAGGTTCGTGCGCCGGAAGAAATAGGTCTCGACGACGAGATGATGCAGGTGGAACGACCCGTCGCGGATACGCTTCTTGATTTCGCGGTGCGGGCTCGAGAAGCGCCGCGTGTGCGTCACCATGCACACCTTGCCGGCCTTCTTCGCGGCGGCCAGCATGGCCTCTGCGTCCTTCAGGTTCAGCGCCATCGGAATCTCGACCTGGACATGCTTGCCCCTGCCGAGTGCCATGATCGTCTGATCGTGGTGCTGGTCGCTCGGCGTCGTCAGAATCACCGCGTCCACGCCGGGCCGATCGATGCAGGCTTCCAGGCTGGACGAGGCAAACGGGATCTTGTATTCGGCGGCAAATGCCTTGCCGCTCTCTTCGGTCCGGCTCGCGATCGACACGATCTCGACGCCGTCAATCTTCGCCAGGGCCTTGGCGTGAATCACGCCCATGGCCCCCGTTCCCGCGAGACAAATTTTCATGCGCCTCCCCGTCGGACTCTTCTCGAGACTTCTCGAGCCCTTTGAACCTTATTGCTATTCCTATTCCTAGTCCTCGATCAGCCGCGTCGGGTTGATGACTGCCATCGTGCGGATCTCGTCGGCCGAAAAGCCCGCGTCGAGCAGTTTCTGGGCGAACATCGCGAAGCCCTCCGCCACGGGCGGGTTGATGGTCTGGCCGAGATCCGTGGAAATGACGGTGTGGGCGACGCCGGACGTCCGGATGTTGGCGAACGCCGTTTCCCACGGGGCCTTGTTCGTGTAGGTCGTCGTGAAGCAATGCTCGATCAACGCGCCTTCATCCACGAGCGCTTTCTGCTCGTCGCCCGTCAGGCTCTGTGATGGAAACTCGGCGTGCGTCACCAGGACTTTCTTCAAGCCCATCTTCTTCGCCTCTTTCACGATCGCGAAGATCTCCTTTCGACCGACGTGGCCCGTTGCCAGGATCATGTTGTGTTTCGCGATCCGTTCCATGCAGCGCCTTGCGGGCTCGGTGACATTGCCGGAGCCGTCGACGAGGGTCAGCTTCGGCGGCGAGATGCCCTCGGCTTCGAGCTCGCGCTGAATCTTGGCCCAGAACGGCAGCTTCTCGGTCGAGGCCGATCGTCCCGCGGTTTCGTTTTCGGCATCGACGGTCGGAAACCAGACGATCTTGCACTTCGAACGCCCGGCGAGCTCCACGGCGACCGGGTTCAACCCGCCCACGCTGTGGTTGAGCGTGATCGCGCCGAAGGCCTTGATGCCGGGCACGGCCTTCGTCACCACCTGCGCGCGCTCGCCGGTCGGCACGTAGTGAGACTTCAACACGAAGCCGTTCAGGCCGTGCTGCAGGAATTCCCTGGCACAGTCGATGTCGCCGATGCGCCGCCCGATGACGTCAGGGCCGACGTGGATTTGGAGGTCGTACGCGCCCTGCAGGCATTTCCATGCAGCGTCGCTGACATGTATCGTTTCCGGATTCTCGGAGCTCATGCATCCCCTTCGGTGTACACTCTGGCGCCTATGACATCACGAATGATTGCGGTCCGCATGGCCCCCGGGTTTGTCATCGCCGGCGTGGTCGCTGCCCTGGCGCTCAACCTCGCCGCGCGAGGAACCGGCGAACGCACAAAGGTACAAGGATTTTCGGATGCCGGCAAGACCGCCCTCGCGCGGCAGATGGCCGATGCGGTGAGCCGCGGCGACACGCCGGGCGTCGTCGAAATCGTCGTGAACCGCGAGGGTGTTCTCTACGAGGGGGCCGCCGGCAAGTTCGACGTGGCGAAGAACATTCCGATGCCGACCAACGCGATCTTCGTGATCGCGTCGATGACCAAACCCGTCACGTCGGTCGCGATCATGATGCTCGTCGAGGAGGGCAAGCTGAAGCTCGACGATCCTGTGTCGAAGTACCTGGCCGGATACGACCACCTCCAGGTCATCACGAAATTCAATGCGGCCGACGGCACCTATGAGACGCGGCCCGCCAGGACCGTGATGACGATCCGCCACCTCCTCGCCCACACCTCCGGCATCGGGTACGGCTTCACCAATCCCATCGAGAACGCGCTGACCGCCAAGACGAAGAAGGGCGAGTGGGAGCTGCCGCTGCTGGACGACCCGGGGACGAAGTGGAACTACTCCGCCAGCACCCGCGTTCTCGGTATGGTTGTCGAAAAAGTGACGGGCGAAGGGCTCGAGTCCTGGTATCAGGAGCACATCTTCAAGCCGCTCGGGATGGTCGACACGTCCTTCGCGGTTGCCCCCGACAAGCAATCGCGCGTGCCGACGAATCACAGCCGCTTCACGGGCACCATGGTCGAGGCGGCGAGGACGCCTGTCCCGTCGACGCCCGCGCCACCGTACCGCGGCGACGGCGGCCTCTACTCCACGGTCGAGGACTACGCGAAGTTCGTCCGTATGCTGCTCAACGACGGCACCCTCGGCTCCGCGAAGCTCCTGACACCCGCGTCGGTGAAGATGATGGGCCAGAACGCCATCGGGTCGATCTTTGTCGAGCGCCAGCCCGATGCGGACAAGCAGCGGACCAAGCCGTTCCCGCTCGGCGCCGGCAAGGATAAGTTCGGCCTCGGCTTTCAGATCGCGTCAAACGATCCGGCGATGGCGAAGTACCGCAGCCCCGGCAGCCTGAGCTGGGCGGGTATCTTCAACACGGAGTTCTGGGTGGATCCGGTGAAGCACGTCGGCGCCGTGCAGATGATGCAGGTGCTTCCGTTTTATGACGATGGCGCGATCCGCACGCTGCGGGACTTCGAAGAGATCGTCTACAAAAACCTTCCGTAGAACCTGAACCACAAAGGCGCACGAAGGTCACAAAGGGTAACAGGCGTCTTCGGGCTCTTTGCGTCCTTCGCGGTTCGGAGTTCAGTTCGCCACGCGCCAGGGCGAGAACTCGGGCCACGATTTCAGCGCGTCGAGCGCCCATTTCGTGGTCTTGTCCGTGTGGCACGTCGTGCAGGGGTTCGGCACCTTCAACAAGTCCGTGGTCGCCGGCGAAATGAACTTGAATGTGTGGCTGCGCACGTTCACGTCGGCGAGCTGCGTCTCGATGGGCGGCATATGACAGCCGATGCACTGGCTCCCGGCGGAATTCGCCTGATGGTGCGTGTGCTGCTCGAGCGTCGCCGTATGAGGACCGTTGGCCGACCGCGGACCGTGACAGGTCAGGCACATCTGCTGCGGCGGCTTGATGAGGTCTGCGTTGTTCGCCGTCCCGTGGACATCGTGACAGCTGTAGCACGCAACGCCACGCGTGTACATCACGCTCTGCGCGAAGTCGTTCCCCTGCATCCGATTCTTGTGCGCGGTACCGTCTGCGAAGTGTGTGAACGTTGTCTCCCCGAGCTTGTGTTCCTCGAGCTCCCAGAAGTCGTGGAGCTTCAGTCCCGGGCGGTAGCCGACCGCCCAGTCGTAGTACACGCCGTCGATCGGCCGCCGGACGGGCTTCCCCTGCGAATGGCATTGCACGCAGATATCCACGGCTGACACGTTATCGAGACGGGCGGGGTTGATGATGTTGGCTCGCGTCGGGCTGCCGACGTGCGCCCCGCCCGGACCGTGGCACTTCTCGCAGCCGACGTTCCACTCACTGGGCTTCTTCGCCTGGAGATCGTAGTTCACCGAGTGGCAGCCGTCGCAGAGCGGACCGGTCGGACGCGTGGCGTTGCCGCCGGGATAGAACTCCGTCCACCAGTCGGTGCCGTTTGCGACCTGATACGCCCGCCACCGCTTGTGTGTGACATCCCACTGGGCGCCGAGCGGAAAGTAGTCATCTTCGACTTTCGTGAAATAGCGCTGCTTCCACTTGCTGCCGTACACCAGGGCGATCTGATCCGTTGTAAAGGTGACAAGCGGGTCGGGTTTGGTGAAATCCGGGATGACGGCGTCGGGATGTTGCTTCGGATCCCGGACCACGTTCGCCATTCGCGTGTTCTTCCACCGGTTGTATTGCGCGGTGTGACACGAACTGCAGGCAGCTGACCCCACGTAGGCTGGCGCTTGAGCGGGTGCCTGCGCGGCCACTCCGGCGCGTGTGATGAAAACGCAGCCGATCGTCACGACGACGGTCGAGGCGATGATTGCGGTCCGGTAGCTTCTCCAAAGACCCATCGCCGGATCGTAACCGAATCGCGGCTATCGGTGATCGGCGTACAGCCCGGGAAACTGCCCGCGGAGCGCGTCGACCTTCGGACGGTCGTTGATCAGGATGTAGGGTTCGTGCGGGTGGCGCGTGAAGTAATCCTGATGGTACGCCTCGGCTTCGTAGAACGTCTGGGCCGCATCGACCGTCGTGGCGATCGGACGGCTGAAAATCCTGGCGGCGTTCAGCTGCTCCACGTAAGCCGTGGCAATCCGGCGTTGGTGCTCGTCGCGCACGAAGAGCGCCGATCGGTATTGCGGACCCACATCGGGGCCCTGCGCGTTGAGCTGCGTGGGGTCATGGGCGACAGTGAAGAAAATCTTCAGCAGTTGACCGTATGAGATGCGCGACGGATCGTACGTGACCTTTACGGATTCCGCATGACCCGTACGGCCGGAACTGACGATGTCGTACTGCGCCGTGCCCGCAGTGCCGCCGGCGTATCCCGAGGTGGCGCTGACCACGCCTTTGACATGCTGAAAGACCGCCTGGACTCCCCAGAAGCAGCCGCCCGCGACGATCATCGACTGCGTGCCGGCGGAGCTGGCGAGCGGTTCATCGAACGCGGGATCGGGAACAGGCGTCTTCCCCGAGACGGCCGCGGCAGCCGGCATGCGGCCGCGGGCCACAAGGACAGCCAGCGAGCACGTGATGGCGACGGCGAGCACGGCGAGGGCGCGGGTTCGCAACTGGGTGCAGCTTACCATGCGTCAGAGTGATAGAGTGTTTGATTGATTTTTCCGAGGCGGCGGCTTGAAGAGCTTAAGGGAGACGTCATGACATCCACATTACGTCGAGTGGCCGGCGGCGCCATCGCGGCCGTCGCGGTGTTCGCGCTCGTGTTGACGGTGAACGGGCAATCGAAGGTGGCGTGCGATCCGGATAATGGCGGCATCAAACTGCCCGACGGGTTCTGCGCGCTCGTGGTGGCTAACGGTCTCGGACCGGCGCGACACATGGCCGTCGCGCAAAACGGCGACTTGTATGTCGCGTTCATGAGCCGCGGCGGACGTGGACAGCCGGAAACCGGCGGCGGCGTCATCGGCCTGCGCGATGCCAACGGCGACGGCAAGTTCGAAATCCAGGAGCAGATCGGCACCGGCAGCACGACTGGCGTGGCAATCCGCAACGGCTACCTGTACCTCGCGCATCCCACCGTCATCGAGCGCTTCAAGCTGACGCCCGGCCAGCTGAAACCGAGCGGAGCAGCCGAAGTCGTCGTGTCCGGGTTGCCGGACGAGCGGCAGCACGAGGACAAGGGCATCACGTTCGATGGCCGCGGGTCCTTCTACATCAATGTCGGCGCGCCGAGCAACGCGTGTCAGCAGCCGGACCGCCGGCCGGGCGTGAAGGGCGTGGACCCCTGCCCCATTCTGGAGAAACACGCGGGCATCTGGAAATTCGACGAGAACAAGCTCGGGCAGAAACAGGAAGACGGCACCAAGTTCGCCACCGGCATGCGCCAGTTTCCCGCCATCACGTGGCACGACGGCGCGGTGTACGTGGTGATGAACAACCGCGATCAGCTCGACGTATTCTGGCCCGAGAAATTCGCGGCGAAAGACAACGCGGAGCGCCCCGCAGAGCCGATGTACCGCGCCGTGCAGGGTTCGGACTTCGGCTGGCCGTACTGCTTCTTCGATTACGGGCTGAAGAAGAACGTGCTGAATCCCGAGTACGGGGGCGATGGCAAGGAAGTGGGCCGATGCGCGTCGTTCACGCCTCCGGTGGCGGCCTTCCCGGCCCACTGGGCGCCGGTCGACGTGATGTTCTACACGGGCAATCAGTTCCCGAAGAAGTACCAGGGCGGCGCGTTCATCGCGTTTCACGGATCCTGGAACCGTGCGCCGATGCCGCAGGACGGCTACAACGTCACGTTCCAGCCGTTCTCGGGGGAGAAGCCGTCCGGTGCCTTCGAGGTGTTCGCAAGCGGATTCGCCGGCAAAGAGCCGCTCAGCAACCCGAACGACGCGGTCGCGCGCGCCGACGGCGTCGCGCAGGCGCCCGACGGTTCGCTGTACATCGGCGACAGCCAGAAAGGCAAAATCTGGCGCGTCTTTTACAAGAAGTAAAACTCATGTCATTTTGATCATGTGGTCATTGAGTCATCTGGCCGTCGTTGGCACATTGATGGAATTTACCAATCGAACAACGATGACCAGATGATTAGATGACCACCGTCGATTGATTCATTCAGGGAGTCACCATGTTCCGACGCGCGTTCGCACTCGTGGTCGTTGTCGCGGCCGTCAGCGGTCTTCAGGCGGCCGACCGCCCTGAGATTACGTTCACCGACGGCAAGATCTTTCCCGAAAGCCTGACGTCGGCGAAAAACGGCACGGTGTATTTCGGGAGTCTCGGCCAGGACAGCGTCTATCGCGCGACCGCCAAGGAAGAAAAGGCCAGCGTCTGGATTCAGCCGAAATCGAACGGGCTCATGACGGTGCTCGGCGTGTTTGCCGACGAACCCGCCGGCACGCTGTGGGTCTGCGCCTCTGCCACGGGCGGACGCGGCGGCACGCCGGTCGTCGGGGAAACCGCGCTGAAAGCGTTCAACCTCAAGGACGCGTCGTTCAAGGCCAGCTACCCGTTCCCGAACGGCGGACTCTGCAACGACATCGCCGTGGCCAAGGACGGCACGGTCTACGCGACCGATACGACGGGCGCACGCGTGCTGCGCCTCAAAAAGGGCGCCAGCGCATTCGATCCGTGGGCAGCCGACGCGATGCTGCTGGCCACGGTCGACGGCGTGGCGCTGCTGGCCGATGGCAACGTTTACGTGAATTCGGTTGGACAGGGCACGCTCCTGCGCATTCCCGTCAAGGCTGACGGCTCCGCCGGTGCGATCACGAAGCTCGAAACATCCCGGCCGCTGATGCAGCCCGACGGCATGCGCTCGGTCGGCAACAAAACGATGCTCCTCGTCGAGGGCGCGGGCCGGCTGGACGAGGTCACCATCAGCGGAGACAAGGCGGAGATCAAGGTGCTGAGGGATGGCCTCACGGGGCCGACCGCTGTCACCGTAACCGGCGGGATGGCGTACGTCGCCGAAGCGCGGCTCAATTTCCGTAACGATCCCAAGCTGCGCGAACAGGATCCTGGTCCCTTCCGTGCGCTTGGTTTTCCGTACAAGGCGCCGAAGTAGCGTTCGAAAGCTCGTGGCGGACACAGACGCCGACGCGATCGATTCTGGCCCTGACAGAATCAAATGAGGCTCATCATGCGACCCACGACCCTGTTTCTGCTGACGATGTCCTTCCTGGCTGGCTGTGCCGGCGCGGCGGCCGCGCAGGCGCCGACACTTCCCTACGATCACGTCCACCTGGCCGCGCCCGATCAGGCGGCGGCCGTCGAGTGGTATCGCAAGCATCTCGGGGGCCAGCTGTCTGCCGAAGGCAAGGACCGTGTCACGTTCGGCAAGACGCGGTTCATCTTCCTCAAGGCCGACGCCGCGAAGCCGAGCGCCGGCACCGCGATCGACCACATCGGCTTCTCGTTCGCCGATCTCGACGCCAAGATGAAGGAGTTCGAGGCTGCAGGCGTGAAAATCACAACCCCGGTGCGGGACGTCCCCGGGCTTTTCAAGCTCGGATTCATCGAGGATCCGTGGGGCGTGAAGATCGAGGTTGTTCAGGACCCCGAGAACCTCGGATTTCACCACGTGCACCTGCTCGCGCCCGACCCGGCCGTTTCCCTCGCCTGGTACAAACAGCGCTTCGGCGGCGAGACGGCCAGGCTGAAGGGACGCATGGACGGTCTCAAGTACGGCGATGTCTGGGTGCTCGTGGCCAAGGGCGACGCGACGCCGAGCGTCGGGCACGCCATCGACCACGTGGGCTGGCGCGTACCTGACCTGGATCAGACGCTGGGCGCGCTCAAGGCCAGAGACATCAAGGTCCTGCAAGGTCCAACGGCCCTGACGCTCGCGACGGGGGTCGTCCATTACTCATTTGTCGAGGACCCCGCCGGTACGAAGATCGAGATCGTCCAGCGGTAGCCGCGCGCGCCGTGATAGACTCCTCCGCTGGCCGGGCCGCCCCGCCGACGCGGGTCCACACGGCCGGATCTCATTAGCACTCACTCACTCTTCTCGAAAGGATTCTCCACATGGCAGCGGATTTTTTCCTCGGTGAATCGCTGGTCGGCGATGGCAATGAAGTCGCGCACATCGACCTGATCATCGGCTCGAAGTCAGGACCGGCGGGCGCCGCGTTCTGCAACGCGCTCACCAACAACAAGGACGGGTTCACGACGCTCCTCGCCGTGGTCGCGCCGAACCTCCCGGCGAAACCCGACACGATCCTGTTCAACAAGGTGACGATCAAGGGCGCGAAGCAGGCCGTCCAGATGTTCGGGCCCGCGCAGGCTGCCGTGGCGCGCGCCGTGGTGGACTCGGTCGAGAGCGGTGTCATTCCGAAGGACAGGGCCGACGACCTGTGCATCATGGTCGGCGTGTTCATTCACTGGGAAGCCGCCGACGACAAGAAGATCTACGACTACAACTACCAGGCGACCAAGGAATCCATCCAGCGCGCGCTCGCTCACAAGCCGAGCGTCGCGGAGGTCGTCGCGGCCTCCAAGTCGGCGAAGCATCCGTTCAGCCCGAAGTAGTTCGCGGGCTTCAGAGTTCTACACGTCCGTTGACGTTTCCGCGAGGGTGAACGCACATGCGTTCGCCCTCGCTTCTTCCCTCGTGCGCAAACTACTTCTTCAGCTCGACACGTCGCCGCGGCCCAGCGTCTTCGATCGCGTCGTGGCGTTCGACGGCGGCGCGGACGAGGTGATGAGCTACGGCGGCATCACCGAAGACGCGGTTCGCGAGCTGGTCCACGGCGCGATCTTCACGCGCGGCCCCAAAGACCTGCACCACACGGCCATTTTCATCGGCGGCACGGAAATGGCTGCCGGGGAACGCATACTCGCCGTGGTGCTGAAGTCGTTCTTCGGCCCGATGCGTGTGTCGGTCATGCTCGACTCGAACGGGTCGAACACGACAGCGGTCGCCGCTGTCACCAAACTGCAGCAGGCAAGTCCAGGTGCCTCCCTCGCCGGCCGCCGCGCCATCGTCGGCGCAGGAACAGGACCGGTGGGCGTGCGCGCCGCAGGGCTGCTCGCGCGCGCGGGCGCAGACGTGGTCATCACGTCGCGACGGCCCGCGGATGACACGGTGGCTGCCGGCATCCGCGCGCGATTCGGCGGCGCCGTGCGTGCGGTGACGCTCGCGGACCCGTCGCAGGCGGCCGCTGCCCTCGAGGGCGCCGAACTGCTGTTGAATGCCGGTCCGGCCGGGGTCCGGCTGATTCCCCGCGACGCGTGGGCCGGCCGCGCGGGACTGCGCGCGGCAGCAGACCTCAACGCGGTGCCGCCATCCGGCGTGGAAGGGATCGAGGCGGCGGACAGCGGCGTCGAACGCGACGGGGTCACGGTGTTTGGCGCGTTCGGCGTGGGGAGCCTGAAGATGAAGATCCACAAGGCGTGCGTCGCCCGCCTGTTCGAGCGGAACGATCTCGTGCTCGACGCGGAGACGATCGTCGAGGTCGCCAGCACGCTGCCGGAATCGGGTCGCCCGTAGTGCGGGCCCGCAGGCCTGCGCGACCTGGCAAGCCTCACGCCAAGCACCTCAGCTGCCAATCATGCCGCGAGTAATCGGGATTGATCCCGGCACTGTCAGCGTCGACATCTTCGGGTTGGATGCAGGCCGCGTGTTCCTCGACCGCTCGCTGCCTACGGCCGAGGCACTGGCCGATCCGTCCGTGCTGGTGACGCTCCTCATGAACGCGCATCGAACCGCGACGGTCGACCTCGTGGCCGGACCCTCGGGCTATGGTCTGCCGATCATGGAAGTCCGCGGCATCGCGGATGATGACATCCGCCTCGCCTACCTCGCCGTCGAGGCTGAATCGGGAGGGATCGGCGGGCTTCGCACCCTCTTGCGGGAACTGGCCCGGCTCCCGATGCGGATCGTCCTCACGCCAGGCGTCGTACATCTTGCGTCCGTCCCTGCGTATAGGAAAGTCAATCGTGTGGACATGGGTACGGCCGACAAAGTGTGCGTCGCGGTGCTCGCCCTCCGCGAACACATCGCGCGGCACGCGTGCGCCCCGACCGAGGCGTCCTTTATCCTGCTGGAGTTGGGGGGAGCATTCACGGCGGCGCTCGCGATCGAGCGCGGCCGGATCGTGGATGGATCCGGCGGAACGTCAGGTCCGCTCGGCGCGCGCGCGGCTGGAGCGCTCGACGGTGAGGTCGCCTTCCTCGCGGGTTCCGTGACCAAGCGATTACTGTTCTCGGGCGGGGCCGCCTCGATCGCTGGAACGCCTGATGCGGACGCCGAGACCCTGGCAACTCCGTCGACGAATCGCGGCCGGCTGGCATGGGAGGCGTACCTCGAGAGCGCAGTGAAAGCGATCGCGGCGCTGGCTGTATCAACGCCGAGGGCGCGTGAGGTGATCCTGTCAGGTCGATTCGCCGGGATTGCAAGCGTACGGGCTGAGCTCACGCGGCGCCTCGCGGCCGTCTCTGCACTGCCCGTCCATGTTCTGACCGGATTCGGCGCCGTGGCACTGCAGGCGGCGCAGGGCGCGGCGCTCGCGGCGGACGGTCTCGCCGGCGGAGCGTCCGCCGCGCTCGTCGAGGCCCTTGGCCTTCGGCACGCGTCCGGCACCGTGCTCGATCATCTGCACATCATCAGTCCGGCGGCGGCACGAATGAGGCTCGGCCTTGCCTGATGCTCAGCGGCATGTGCTGATTGCCGGCGTGTCGACGAGGGCGGCCGCCGAATCCGCGGCACGCGCCGGATTTCGCGTGACGGCCATCGACGCGTTTGGAGATCTCGACCAATATCCGTCGGTGACGGTTCACACGATGCCGCGAAGATTCACCGCCCACGCTGCCGCACGTGTCGCCCGGCGTGTCGTATCCGACACGGCGGTGTTCCTGTCGAGCTTCGAGAACCACCCGAAGGCCGTCGCCATACTCACCGCCGGCCGTGCGCTCTGGGGAAATCCGCCCGACGTCCTTCGGCGCGTTCGCAATCCTCAAGCGCTGTCGGACGCGCTCAGACGTGCCGGATGTGCCGTCCCCACCGTTTCATCCGGTGACCCACAGACGACGAAACCCTGGCTTGTAAAGCCCCTCTGCTCCGGCGGCGGCCGCGGCGTACGCCAATGGCGGCCCGGCACACGTGTTCCGCGCGGCTGTTACCTGCACGAATTCATAGGCGGCATACCTGGATCGATCGTTTTCGCGGCGGCCGCGAATGGTACGGTGCCGCTCGGGTTCTCGCAGCAGCTCGCCGGTGAATCGGCATTCGGTGCGGCGGGATATCAGTACTGCGGCAGCATCCTCACGCAGGCCGATGATTTCGGCACGAGCCGATCGGATAGCACGTTGTTCGACGATGCGCGCAGGCTGTGCGAGGTGGTTGGCGGCGAGTTCGGTCTTGTGGGTGTCAACGGCATCGATTTCATCGCGCGCAACGGGCGCGCCAACGCCATCGAGGTCAATCCGCGCTGGTCCGCGTCGATGGAACTGGTCGAGCTTGCGTACGGGCTGTCGGTTTTCCGTGCGCATGCGAACGCATGCGCGGACGGCGTGCTGCCACAGTTCGATCTGTCGGCCACACGTCGGGAATCAGGCGCTGTAGGCAAGGCGATCGTGTTCGCACGCCAAGACGTCATCGTGGGCGATACGCGAGCCTGGCTAAGCGCCCCGCCGGTCGAGCGCGGAATGCGCGCGGTACGCGACATCCCGCGCCGCGGCGAACGCATCGGCGCCGGCCGGCCTGTGTGCACGGTGTTCGCCGGCGGCTGCGACACGGCAGCGTGTCACGCTGCACTCGTGCAGCGTGCGCAAAATGTGTACGCCACGCTCGCCGGCTGGGCACGGGAGGTGGCGTGACCGTCTCGGGATCCGGCGTCGAGACCGCATCCGACATGCTGTGGCAGCATTGGCAGCAGCGCGAGCGGCTGGCGGAGCTGCCTGCGGCTGTACGGCCGCACACGCGGGAGGCCGGCTACCTGATCCAGTCGCTCCTCGAGCGGCGGACGGCCTTCCCGCTGTTTGGCTGGAAGATCGCCGCGACGAGCAAGGCGGGACAGGCACATATTGCCGTGGATGGACCCATGGCCGGGCGGCTGCTCCGCGAACGCGTGCGCGACAACGGCAGCGGGGTGCCGTTCGACAGGAACCACATGCGAGTGGCTGAAGCAGAGTTCGCGTTCCGGATGGGCACCGACCTTCCGCCTCGGACTGTGCGTTATCACGCGGCCGAAGTCCTGGCGGCCGTGGCCACTCTCCACCCGGCCATCGAAGTACCCGACTCGCGATACGAGGACTTCACCATCGTCGGCGCCGCGCAGCTGATCGCGGACAACGCGTGCGCTGACTATTTTGTGCTCGGCCCCGCGGCACCCGCCAGCTGGCGATCCCTGGACCTGGCTGCGCATCGCGTGACGGCTCGGATCAACGATGGGCCGGCCCGCGAGGGGATTGGCGCGAACGTGCTGGGCGATCCCCGCGAAGCACTCGTCTGGCTGGTCAACGAGTTATCACATCTCGGCATCACGCTTGCCGCGGGCCAGGTGGTCACCACCGGCACGTGCCTCGTGCCGCTGAGTGTCGAACCCGGACAGCATCTCGCTGCCGACTTTGGCGTTCTCGGGACGGTGCACGGGTGGCTCGAAGCATGACCCCCGGTCCCTTTACTGCCGCCGAGCGTGTCATCGGGGCGGTTACGTGTCTCGGATGCGGCTGCGCCTGCGACGATATCGACGTGGTGGTTCGCGGTGGCGCGATCACCGATGCGCGAAATGCCTGCACGCTCGGGCTCGCCTGGTTTGGAGACGGCTGCCTGCCGGCGCGCGTGCGCGTGTCGGGGGTCGACGCGACGCTGGAGGCGGCGCTCGGCGCGGCGGAGCGGTTGCTGACACGTTCGACACGGCCGCTCGTCTATCTGGCGCCCGATCTCTCCTGCGAAGCGCAGCGCGAGGGCGTCGCGATCGCGGACGTGCTGCGGGCCGCGCTCGACAGCACGACGTCGACCGGCGCGATGGCGTCGGTGCTGGCCGCGCAGGAACGCGGGCGCGCCTCGGCCACGCTTGGCCAGGTGAAGAACTTCGCCGACGTCCTGGTGTTCTGGGGAGTGGACCCGTCGCTCCGGTATCCACGCTATTTATCGCGGTACGCCGTGGAGCCGTCGGGGCTTCGTACATCGGAGGGCCGCCGATCGCGTACCGTCATCGCCGTGGACATCGGCGGTTCGCGCGGGCCTGCCGACGCCGACCTGCGGATCACGTTGGCTGGCGACGACGAAGTCGCGACCCTCACCGCCTTGACCGCGAACGTCTCCGCCGACGGCCGCCGGCAGCCGCAGGACGGCCCGTGGGCGCTCGCCCGTGAGTTGACGCCTGCGCTGCTCGCCGGCCGCTATGTCACGTTCGTCGCCGACGCCGAAGCCGAGGTTCGGTTTCCAGATCGCGATCCCGGCCGCTCGGCGGCCCTGATCGCGATGACGCAGGCCCTCAACGCACGCACCCGCTGCGCCCTCAGCCTGCTGCGCGCCGGCGGCAATTGCAGCGGCGCGGATGCCGTCCTGACGTGGCAGACGGGTTACCCCGCGGCGATCGACTTCGCACGAGGTTATCCCCGTTACCGTCCTTACGACGGCACGGCGCTGGCGCGTCTCACGCGGTCGGATGTCGACGCGGCGTTGATTCTGGGGTCATCCGGCCTGATGCCTGCCGAGATCCTGGCGCCGCTGGCGCAGGTGCCCTGCGCCGTCATCGGTCCACGGGCCAGCGATGGTCCCCTCGCGCGGTGCGATGTCGCCATCGACACCGGTGTCGCGGGAATTCACGAAGGCGGTACGGCGATTCGCATGGACGACGTGCCGCTGCCCCTGCGTCCGTCGGTCGACGGGTTCGCCGCGGCAGCCGATGTGGCGCGCGGGCTGCGGCAGCTGGTGGCCAATGCCCGGCGGGCAGTGCCCCGATGAGTCGGATGCGGATTACCGGCGGGACGGTGTACGACCCTGCAAACGGCGTGGACGGCGACGTACGCGACATCTGCATCGACTCCGGCCGGATTGTCGCCGACGTACCCGCCGATTCGTCGAAAATAGACGCACGAGGCATGGTCGTCATGGCCGGCGGAGTGGACGTCCATTCGCACGTCGCCAGCGGCAGCGTCAATCTTGCCCGCCGCCTGGTGGCTGAAGAGCGGAGCCGCGACGCGGTCCCCGCGCCCGACTTCGCTTCCTCACACGATTCAGTGCCGCGCTCGGGTACCGGCGGCACCGTCCCGAGCACATTCACGACGGGCTATCGTTATGCCGGGCTTGGCTACACCACGGTTTTCGATGCCGCTGTCGCGCCGCTCAGCGCCCGCCTGTCGCACGCGGAATTCGACGACACCCCGATCGTGGACGGCGGGTTTTTTGTTTTGATGGGCAATGACGAATATCTGCTGCGCCTGATCGGTAACGATGAACGCGAGCGCGCGCGCGAGTACGCCGCGTGGCTGCTCGGCGCGGCAGGCGGCTACGCGATCAAGATCGTGAACCCGGGCGGCATCGAGCGATGGAAGCAGGGCGACCGGCGCCCGTTTGCCGGCCTCGACGCCCCGATCGGTGTGTCGGGCGTCACCCCCCGGGCCATTCTCGAGACACTCGTCGATGCCGGGAATGCGTTGGGCCTTCCGCACCCGGCGCATATTCACTGCAACAACCTCGGGATAGCCGGCAATGTCGAGACAACCATCGAGAGCATGCGTGCCGTCGTCGGCCGCCGCGCCCATTTCACCCACCTGCAGTTTCACAGCTATGGCGCGGCGAAGGGCGGCGTGCGGTGCTCCGGCGCGCGCGAGCTGATCGAGTACGTGAACACCCACCCGGAGACGAGCGGGGACGTCGGCCAGGTGATGTTCGGTAATGCCACCACGCTCTCTGCCGATGGCCCGGTCGAATACCTGCTGCACAAGAGTACCGGCCGCAAATGGGTCAACGTCGACATCGAACTCGAGACCGGCTGCGGCATCGTGCCGTTCAGTTATAAGGAGCAGGCTGCCGTCTCCGCACTTCAGTGGGTCGTGGGCCTCGAGCTGTTTCTCCTCTCCGCCGATCCCTGGCGCGTCGTGCTCTCGACGGATCATCCCAACGGTGGTTCCTTCATGGCCTATCCGGAGCTGATCCGGCTGCTCATGGACCGCACCTATCGCGCGGATCGCTTGAAAACCGTCAACCAGAAATTGCTCGACGGCAGTGCCCTCGCTGACGGCATTTCACGCGAGTACACGCTCCGCGAGATCGCGATCGTGACGCGCGCCGGTCCCGCCCGGCTGCTCGGCCTGCGTGACAAGGGCCATCTCGGCGTGGGCGCCGACGCGGATGTCACCGTGTACATGCCGGATTCGGGGGGTGACTGGTCACGCATGTTCAGCACACCGCGCTACGTCGTCAAAGGCGGTACGCTCGTTGTGGAGGAAGGCCAGCTGCGCCAGGCACCCGGCGGCCGCCGGCTCCATGTGCGGCCGGGGCACGATGCGGGCATCGAACACGGCCTGAAGGACTTCTTCGACCGCTTCGGGACCGTGTCGTTCGAAAATTATTCCGTCGGGGCATTGCGCGACGCGCCGTGCGCGGTGAGGGACCGATCGTGAACCATCGGGGCGTTCTCATCGAGGACACGTTCGCCGAGGCGTTCACGATGCGCGCGGCGCGCGTGATCATCACGGCGAAAAACGACAAGTGGGCGCGCGAGGCCGCGCACAGCTTCACGGGCTTCGCCACGTCCGTCATCGGGTGCAAGTGCGAGGCTGCGGTCGAGCGCGGGTTGACCCCCGGGGAAACGCCCGACGGGCGTCCCGGCGTCAGCATCCTGGTATTTACGACAGACACCGAAAGCCTCGGGAAGCGCCTTGTCGAGCGGATCGGCCAGGCCGTGCTCACGTGTCCGACCGCGAGCTGCTTCGACGGGCTGCCCGAATCGTCGGTTCGCGTCGCTCCCGGGCGCGCCTTGCGGGTCTTCGGCGACAAATTCCAGATCAGCAAGATCGTGTCCGGCCAGCGGTACTGGCGCGTGCCGGTGATGGAAGGCGAGTGCCTGCTGCAGGAGAGCTTCGGGATTGAGAAACAAGGCATTGGCGGCGGCAACTTCCTCATCCTCGCGGAGGACGCCGACAGCGCGCTCGCGGCGGCCGAGGCGGCCGTTATCGCGATCGGCGGCGTGCCCGGCGTCATCCTCCCCTTCCCGGGCGGCATCGTGCGCAGTGGCAGCAAGGTCGGCTCTCGCGGCTACACGTCTCTCATCGCCTCAACGAACGACGCGTACTGTCCCACGCTGAGGCTCACGACGGCTTCCGCCCTCCCCGAAGGGGTGAATTCGGTGCTCGAGCTCGTGCTGGACGGG
>Ga0136846_1238013_pt1 | contig 17593 bp, 12 predicted proteins | sample HopSoiMetagenom2_FD_96841 | JGI IMG/M metagenome (GOLD analysis project Ga0136846, IMG submission 96841) | Grasslands soil microbial communities from Hopland, California, USA - 2 Assembly 2016 (version 4) | ecosystem: Environmental > Terrestrial > Soil > Grasslands | place: USA: Hopland...
ATACTGGGTTCATCCGGCGTGTGGGAATTGTTCGTCCCAGGCCTGGAGTCTGGCCATTATTATAAATACGAGATTCTGCCCAAGCGCGGACTGCTCCGGTTGAAGACCGATCCTTACGCGACTTATTTCGAGTCGCCACCGAACAATGCATCCATCGTCTATCCGCTCGATCGTTATAAATGGAACGACGATGCCTGGGTGAAAAAGCGAGCCGCGACTGATTGGTTGCGCAAGCCCATTTCGATTTACGAGGTCCACCTCGGCTCCTGGAAACGCAGCGCAGACGGCGGGCGGCCGTTGACCTATCGCGAAATTGCCGGCGAATTGGTTGAGTACGTGAAGAAGATGAACTACACGCACGTCGAGTTCATGCCGCTGTCCGAATATCCTTTCGAGGGTTCCTGGGGCTACCAGGTGACAGGTTTTTTTGCGCCCACGCACCGGTACGGCACGCCTGAGGATTTCATGCACCTGGTGGATACGCTGCATCAAAACGATATTGGCGTACTGCTGGATTGGGTGCCCGCGCATTTTCCGAAAGATTTTTTTGCCCTGCCGCATTTTGACGGCACGCATCTTTACGAGCACGCCGACCCGCGGCAGGGCGAACACCAGGATTGGGGCACGCTCATCTTTAATTTTGGCCGGCCGGAAGTGCGTTGTTTTCTGGTCGGCAGTGCCCTGGCGTGGTGCGACCGTTATCATATCGACGGTCTGCGCGTGGACGCGGTCGCGTCGATGCTTTACCTCGATTATTCCCGCAAGCCGGGTCAATGGATTCCGAACAAGCACGGCGGCCGGGAAAATCTCGAGGCGATCGATTTCCTGCGTTACACCAATCAAACCGTTCACAAATATTATCCTGGCGTGCTGATGATTGCCGAGGAATCAACCGCCTGGGGCGGAGTCACCAAGCCGGTCAAGGAGGGCGGGCTCGGATTTGATCTCAAATGGAACATGGGGTGGATGCACGACACGCTGGAATATTTCAAAAAGGATCCAATTTATCGGAAGTTTCACCACAACCAGCTGACGTTCGGCATGATTTATCAACATACCGAAAAATTTGTGCTGGTCTTTTCGCATGACGAGGTCGTGCATGGAAAATGTTCGCTGCTGATCCGCATGAGTGCGGCGCATATCCCGCAAAAATCGCAAACGCTGCGGTCCCTCTACGCCTGGATGTGGGGCTGGCCGGGCAAGAAGACGCTGTTCATGGGGAGCGACTTCGGGCAATCGGCCGAGTGGGCCTATGACCGCAGCCTCGATTGGCACCTGCTCGAATACATGGACCATGAAGGCGTCCGGCGGCTCGTCGCCGATCTGAATCGTTTTTATCTCGAACATCCTGCTCTGGGTGAGCTCGATTATGACCAGCAGGCTTTCCAATGGATCAATAACAATGACGGCAATAACAGCGTGATCAGTTTCGTCCGTTTCGGCCGCAAACCCGAGGAAACGATCGTGGTGGTTAGTAACTTTACACCTACCACGCGCGATGTTTACCGCGTCGGCGTGCCATATGGCGGACGCTGGCAGGAAATCCTGAACACGCATTCCGATAAATATGGCGGTGATGCTCCGACCAACGGAGAAGTTAAGACACAGCCGATCCTCTGGGATGGACGCAAGTTCGCCCTCGATTTGAAACTGCCGGGATTGGCGACGCTTTATTTCCGCCTGGTAGCGCTCGAAGAGCCGCCTGTCGCCGCTTTGACTCCCAGCCCCAAGAAGTAATGCGGACCACTAGGCCGTGATTTCCGTGTCACCAATGTCCATGGTCAGCTCGTGAAGGCCGCGCCTGTTCAAGCCTCATCGATCGGGTATGCACTCCTTATGGATCGAGACCAAAGCCCAATCTCTCAGTGCCGGCTCCTAGAAACCCGTAGAAGAATTCAATTCGCGCATGTAGAGCACGGGATTGGGGCTCGACCAGAGACCGGTAGCGGAGCGGGCATCGCCCAGGCCGGGGAAGTAATTCGGCATCGCCGGGCCGCCGCCACCCGTAAAGGGCGGCACTCTAAATCGAATCGAGTGATTGTCTGCCGCGGTGGCAATGGGGAGCACTTTGCCGTGCCGTTCAAAGCCAGAGTTATTGTAATTCTTGCCGCTGCCGCCGTTCCAACCGGCCAGCCAACTGCTCAACTCGTCGGAGGTCGTCTGAAAATCAGGGCTGTCCCATTCTTTTTCGGTGAGCATCAACATCACCGAAGGTGAAGGCACCTGGGACATGCGCAAGGCATTATCAGTCTTGTTGCTGCTGCGAAAAAGATAAGCGCTCGCGCGATAATCCATCTGGAACTTGATGAAGCCGACGGGATAAATCTGCGGCGAACCTTTGGCATCGGCAGGGCACGCGTAAGTCTTTGGACCGTTATTGGTGGTCCCGGCGAGGTAGGGCAAGAGGAGAACGTGCCAGGCGGTGGGGTCCGACCAGGTGGCGTCGTTTTTGATGTCCACGCCACGCGGGAAGTAATCGGTGTTGTCTCCGGCGTACATCGAAGTTGCGAGCCCGATTTGGCGCGCGTTATTCAGACAGGCCGTGGCTTGGGCTTTTTCTTTGGCGCGCGAAAGCGCCGGCAGAAGCATGGCCGCCAGAATGGCAATGATGGCGATGACGACGAGTAGTTCGATCAGCGTGAATGCGGAAGCATTCGACCCCGGATTTATGTTGCGCTTCGGTTCCTTCGACATAAGGGTTCGGATTGGTCGTGAGCTGAAGAAATTTTCGCGTGATTACGGAGGCGGGGCCTTGGAAGAGCGTGCGGGAGTAGCGTCCACCGTTTGTGGCTCCATCAACTCGACGCGTGTGCCGTCCGGGTCCCAGAGATTCAACTGGCGCTTCCGGTTGACTCCGGTCTGGATTTCCATCGGCTTCGAGTAACCGGCTCGCGCGGCACGCGACTCGAGAAGCGCTTTGGCTTTTTCCACATCTGCCACTTCCAGGCAGAGATGGTGCTGGCGTCCGCGCTCGCCAGCGGCCGGCACTTGCGCGTAGAGCATGAATTCAACGTAATCATCACCTTCGGGGACCTTCACATTGACCCAGCTCAGCCGGTTGCGATTGCGTCCACCGCGCCAGGTTTCCTTCCCATTCAAAATGCCGCCGTAAAAGCCCAGCGCGGCATCAAGATTGGTGACGATGATGCCGACATGCGGCATGCGTTGGGAGATGCGAGTATCCGGCAGGCATTTTCCATGGGCGCGCGCCGTCCATCCGTCTGGCAGGTATTGCACGATTTCCAGCGTGTGCCCGTCAGGGTCGTTGACAAAATAATTGAGATTGCCAATGCGTCCTTTTGACGTGTGATCAGGAACTTTCAGTCCTCGTGATTGCAAATACAAGCGCATGGCCTCCGCATCCTCAGTCTCGACCGCCAAATGGTACAGGCGGTCGGTGCCGGGCTCCTTTTCGGGGAAAAGCTCGATGGACTGATGGTCGTTGATTTTGATCCAAGTCAGATGCAGCGAGCCGTCTTTGTTGGTTAGGGAGTAAGGCTCTTCAAATCCGAGGAAGTCCTTGTAGAAGGCGCGGGATTTATCCAGGTCATGGACGTAAAGTGCCACGTGCGACAAGCCAACGATGCGGGGTCGCGCGGGAGGCTGTGCCGCCGTTAGCACCCGAAACGGCAGGAGCACCACCAGCAGAGCGATGAAACTGTTGAACAGCATGGTCTGCTTCAAATTTCGAGCCACTGACTAATCGGATTTTTGGACCGCGGCGACGGCTGGCGGCAGCAACTGGTTCTCGCGCATGAGTTGGACAATCTCCCTCGGGCCCAACGCGCGGGTGACGATAAACAGTTCATCGAGTTCGCCACGGAAACGATCCTTGCGCGGACCGCTCAGCCCCAACCGGCAGCCAAGCCAGACGGAATCGTTTACAATTGCTGCATCCTCGGCTTTGGGCTGTGAGGCGTCGCCACGTGAACCCGGCGGGGAGGGGTGACCTTCGCCCTCCAGTTTTCCGTCCACATATTGGTTCACTTGCACCGGAGTCGCGGCCCCTTCTCCTGGAACAAAAACGACGGCAATATGATGCCAGCGCCCATCGCGCAGAGGCATGGCACCTAGCGCGTAGCCCCCGCCATAATCAGTCCGCAAAACCCCGACTGTTCCTTCGGCAGGGTTTCGGTTCCAGCCGATATGCACCGGGCGCGACCCGAGCTTTTGGCTGACGGCACGCCAGGCAACCATGGCGTAAGCATCCGAGAGTTGGGCGTCAGGCGGCACTTTCACCCAAAAAGCTATCGTTCGTGGCGAACTATCCGAAAAGCCGGGGAAAGCTGCTTTGGCATAGGCGCGGCCATTAAGATGCAACGCTCCCTGCCGACGTCCCTCGACGTGGGTGGATGGCAGTGTCGAGGCCGAAACCGCCTGCAGTTGGACGTCATATCCCGTCAAGGGCAGGCCGATGGACTCGGCCTTGAACTGCCGGCCCTGGGAGTCGTCGAAAGACCAATGCACGCAACCCGTGGCGGGGGCGAAACGTTCAAGCAGGATGGGCGCGGAATAGCGCGCGAATTTCTGTTCACTCTCTTCTACATCCGAAACTCCAGAGACGGCGAAACGGCGCGATTGTTTTTCGCGCAGCAAAATGGTCTGCGGGTCGCCCGAGTTTTGCGGGGCGGCTTCAACTGCTCCTTTGATGACCAGGACGTCCGTCGCGCCGCTTCGGTCGGCAATCATGGTGAACTCGGTGCCGAGGTCCACGACTTCAACGGCGGAATCGGCAATGCGAAAGCCGACGGCTTCCTCGGGCACATTCACTTTGATGGCGCCATGACGCAGAATGCCATCCCAGGCCGAATTAACTTCGAAAGAAGCCGGCCCTTCAAGCACGACTTGCGCGCCGGAATCGAACGTGATCTCGGCCAGCCCGCGCGCAAGTTCCAGGCGTTGTCCTTTGCGCAGGTGCTCGCCGGCCTTCGCGGCCACGCCGGTATTAACCCACTCGCACTCTTTGGAGGCCGTTATTTGCGCGACAAACTCTTCGGTTCGGCCTGGATTGGCAGCCACCGTCTGAGGCGCGCGATGATTGCCGAGCCAAAAAACCAGAGCGATAGCAGCTGCGACGGCGGCCAGTGCTCCGGCCCACCAGGCAAAGGTGACCGGAATAAGGCTGGCGGCGGCGGCCTTGCGCTCGGAAGCTTCGGATTGCATTTCACTGGCGTAGCTGTGGAGGCTGGCCGAGAGACCGAGCGCGCGCACATAAAAGCGCCTCGCTTCTTCCGATTCCTCCAGAAGTTTGGCGAGCCGCGCACCTTTGCTCTCGGTGATGGTGCCATCCACGAGTGCAGCGCAGAGTTCATTCAATTCCAGGATTTGCTTATCCTCAAGGTTCATCGGGCCCCTTCCCTGGATAGATGATGCGTGACGCAATCCATCAGAAGCTTACGGATACGTGTAAGGGCTTTGTAGGCGGCAGTGAGCGAGCGGCCCGTGCGGAGGGCGGCATGCTCCACACCATTGCCCGGTTCATACCGGGTCAAAACAAGTTCCCGATCGCGCGCCGGCAACTTCGCAAGACAATCGGCCAACGCAACATGGCGCGCATCGAGTTCCTCGGCCATGGTGCTGGCTGTCTGCGCGACCGAGTCCAATATCTCCTGGTTGAACACCACTTTGCAGCGCGCATATTTTTGCCGCGAGTAGCGGATGCGCCAGTAGGCGATTTGGCAAGCCCAGGCCACAAAATCAGTCCCTTCTTCGAAATGGTCGAACTTCTCGCAAATCACCAGGCTGGTCTCCTGCAACAGGTCCTCCGCGTCGTAACGATCCGGCACCAGGGTGTAAATGTAAGCGAAAATCTGCCGCTGATGTTTGGTCATCAGCGTCATCAAACGCTTGCGACTTTCGGTTTCAGAATTGGCGTCCGAATTCAAAACGTGAATGTTTGGCGTCGCGGCCACAGTTCAAAATGAATCGTCCTCGCTCCTCGATTCACTGGGAGCTGCTCGCCGCGTTTTTCGGTTCTTTGGCAGATTTGCCCTCTTTCGATTTGCCTTTGCCCTTTTTCGCCGCGGGAGCTTTGAGCGCGGCGATTTCTTCATCGCTCAATTTACCGTCTTTATCGCTATCTAAACGTTTCAGCTCGCCGCCAGGACTTTGTGCATAAGCTTTGCGAACGGACTCTGCTTCGTCCGCGTCAATCATGCCGTTGCTATTTTTGTCATACTTCGCGAGCAGTGCGGCGAGCCTTTCTGCTTTGGTCGCTTTGGATTTAAGCGCGGCAATTTCTTCATCGCTAAGTTTTCCGTCGTGGTTGCCATCAAAAGCCTTAAGGGGTCCATCGGGAGTTGCCGCGTAGTCTTTGCGCAGCGCTTCGACTTCCTGACCGTCGATCTGGCCATTGTGGTTTTGGTCGTATTTTGCCAACAGTGAGGTGAGAGCATCGTTTTTTTTGGCGCCCGCACCTGGTTTGATCGCGGTGATCTCGTCGTCGCTTAACTTTCCGTCGTGATCGGTATCGAACTCCTTCAGTTCTTCATGGGCCGCACCCATAAAGTCCTTCCGGAAGGCATCCATCTCGGCCCCGTCAATAACGCCATTGCCATTCTTATCGTACTTGGCGATGAGTTTGGCCTTTTTGCCATCGGCCTTGGCTGCTAAAGCCGGGGCCGGCGTGAGCAGGCCGAGCAGGCAAAGGCTCGAAAGCAGGAGGATGAGCTTCCCGATAGATGAGTTTTTGGGCATAACAATAGAGTAATAGCACCGTGGCAAGGGATTAGGACAGAAAATGTCCCAAAGCATCGGTACCTGGCTATTATCTCCGTGTGCCTGTGAATCGCAAATTTTGCTGCTTTCTGTTGCTGGCCGGGCTTGCCACGAGTGGAGTTTCTTCCGGCGCAGTTGCTCAACCGGTTGCTTCGGACGCCTCAACGACCCATGTGATTCAATTGCTGGGCGCGTTAAGCCCCGAACAGAAGCGCCGAGCCGAGCAACTCACCAGCATATTCGAAAATGACGAACTGGAATTTCAATACGGTTATGTCGAGGCTCTGGACGATGGGCGGGGAATCACGGCTGGGCGGGTCGGTTTTACCACGGGGACTGGAGATGCCTATGAGGTCGTCAAGCGCTACGCGGCAGCGGTTCCCGGCAATCCGCTGGCGCGCTTTCTGCCGGAATTGGCGAGGCTCACCACGGCAGAAAAAAAGGATGACGTCAGCCATCTTAAAGGTTTCAAACGCGCGTGGAGACAAGCCGCGCAGGATGCGAGATTTCGAGCGGTGCAGGATGAGGTAACTGATGAACTTTATTACCTGCCCATGACGCGGTACGCGGAGTTGCTGGGTTTACGGACGGCGCTGGCCAAGGCGGCGCTTTATGATGCGCTCATCCAACATGGGAACGGTGAAGACCCCGATGGAGTCCCAGCGCTTTTGGAGGCTGCCGCGAAGGCGGCAGGCGGCACGCCGAAAAAAGGGGTGCAGGAGAGAAGCTGGCTTCACTCATTTCTCTTGGCGCGGCGGGCTGACCTGCTGCACGCGACTGATGAGGCCACACGCAAAGCGTGGGCGGAATCGGTCGGGCGCGTGGATGCATTTCTGCAGATCGAGGCGGGTGGGAACTACGACCTGCAGGGACCGATCAGGCTAAATACGAGGGAGTTTAGTAAAATAGTGCCGTGAAGAGCGCCTCGGTTTGTTGGTTCGTCAAGATGCGAAACGGGTCCTTACCTGTACCGCTCGCACCCGCGGAACATTTCCTCCCAGCTGCACCGGAGAACGGCGCGTAACCGAACCAAAGCCTCGAGTCTCGGAAAATATTCCCCAGCCTCAACACTCTGAACGTAGCGCGCGCTCATTAGGGCTCTTTCAGCAAGTCTTTCCTGCGTCAGGTGCCGCCCCATCCGCAAAGACGCAATATTCCTCCCGAACCGCTTTCGATGCGGGCAGGACGAGGGCTTCCGCGCAGGCATTGCCCAATCCTCACGGAAATGCTGGCTTTCAAACACGAGGCAACACCTCGTGTTGTATCCATTTTGCGAGTACTTTCCGTTGACCTGCAATGTAAGGCAGCCATAATCATCGCAAGCTAAGGGAAAGTCTCAAAAACTGTTGGCACGGTTGTCGCGCTCCCTTTCCTTCAGAATTAACGAATAACAACACCTTCAACAACAAAGGAACACCATGAAACTTAGCCGGTCCTTGCTCGTCGCTTGCGCCTTGCTTTGCCATCTCGCCACCGGGGCCCAAACATTCCAGCGCCTTTACTCGCCGCCACCGCGCTTCAGCACGTTTTGGAGCCTCAGCTATGGGGACAACCGGCCGCCTCTCCCTTTCTTTCCCCCATGGCTCGACCAGAGCACGACAGAACTGTGGTTCTATGGCACCAACGGCTCGCCGATCTTTTACAACGATTTGGATTATGATTACGCTCCCACCCGCGGGGGCCATACCCGAGACTCCGTTGACCCCCCGCCAATACCTGGCGGGGGTGACGATGGGGGCGACGACGGCGGGCCGGTTCCAACACCAATGATCTACGGTCCTGGCGACGTGTTTCTCAGCATTGCGTTCGATACAAACAATGTGGGCGACGTCGATTTGTTCCTGCATTTGGGAAACCATACAAACGAGCTTTGGTGGGAGCTCTTCAGTAAGGACGATCTAAACCCTCCAACTACGCTGCCGAACTGGACGCCGATCGAACTCATGTACAATACGAGCGGCACGAACCTGATCTGGTTTACTCCGATTGGGACGAACGCCTTGTCGGGGTTTTTCCGCGCGGTCGGTGGCAACACTGTCGTCGGAATCGCGCCTGATATATACGAACATGATCCAAAGGAACCCTGTTCTTCGGAAGGCAGCCCGACGGTCGGCAAATTCGATTTGTCCATTACGCCGGCCGTCCCGTACGATATGTTGGTCCGGTATTCAATCAGTGGCAGTGCCGCGAACGGCGTTGATTACGTAACCAATTCCGGCAGCTTCCTGGTTGCGTCAAACACCACTTCGGCGGTGATCGAGATCGTTCCGCTCTTCGACACCATAATCGAGTTCAGTGAAAGCGTGACCTTCACGCTGACCATCAACACAAACGTCACAAGCGGCGGCTACCTCATTGACCCCAGTAAGCCTGCCGCTACCATGTGGATCAGCGACTGCAGCAATTACCTGCAGGTGGCCGCCATCAACCTCGTTTCGCCCGCCGGCATAGATTACCACCCCGTTCAACAGAAGCTCCTCTTCGGAGTAAACCTCGACACCAACGGCGAAACAAACAACCTGGCCGTGCTCGGAACAAACGGGCTCGTCGCAAGATGGTCGGGCATTCACGGCATGGCGGAAGAAAGGAAGTTGTTAACTGTAAAATCCACGAACAATAATCTCGGTCTCGTCGTGGGCGACGTGCTCTTCAACACGGCTAATGCGGGCGAGCTTGGTTGGCTCTCCGCGAATGGCAGCGTCTCAAACCTAAGTTGGTGCGTGCTGACAAACGAAACCGATTTGCTCGAAGGCAGCATCTGGATCGATCAAACTGGTATTTTTGGGAACAACCTTCTGGCTGTGTCGGGTTTTGGCTTCGTAGTTGGTGGGACCAGGGGACTGTGGAGCATCCCTGCGAAGACCAACACGGTTCAACTTACGCGCATCCCGACTTTTCACCTCGAAGGCTTGCTAAGCCTCTCAAACAACGCCCAGTTCGGTCCCTGGGCCGGGAAGCTCCTTAGCGCGGATGAGGACAAGGGCCTGATTTACGCCTTCGATACCAACGCCTTAGCAACACCGTTCCGTCTCGATATTGGCGTGGACAAATTGCTCCTCATTCCAACGAATCAAGACGTTTATTGTGTTTTCTATGATGACAGCGATCATGATAGTGGAAAGATCCTCAAGCTCTCACGAGACACGCTAACGAGTTATGTTGGCGACATCCTCGCAGAACAGGCTGGCGAGGTGGATTCGCCTCCGCAGTTCGCCGCCCCCAAACTATTTGTTAATCATTGGGATTCAGGGATCGGGAACTTTTCAGTCAGGCGCATCAATTTGCCCGATTGTCTGAGTGGCGTGGGCCACTTCGAAGGAATCACCTTTGCGCCCGTTGATATTCCGGCAGTAGCTCCATGCCCCTAATCGCATGTCCACGGGAACGACATGCGTGAAATTCACGCCGAAAGCGTGAAATTCACGCGTTCTCGCGCCCTTAGTTGCTGCCGATGTGCTTGAGCCACCGTGGCACCTTTAATGCTTAAAAACAAACCGCCGACACAATTAAATCATGAAACTCCGAAAATATTCGATCGTACTGCTACTTGCGTTCAACCAAGCCGCCCTAAGCCAGGGAACTCTAATCTTCGACCAACAATCCTCCTCGGATGAGTTCGTGCCGGATTACGGGCTTGGGAACATCCAGCAAATGCCACTACCTTGGGGACAATCGTTTACACCGGCGCTTCCCGGAATAGACTTTATTCGGTTTAAAATGTCCGACGCCTCTGCGAGCGAAGGCCCCGTCTCGGTTTATGTAAACCTCGTCTCGGGATCCGTAAGCGGCACGGTCATCGGCACAACTGCGAGCGTGAGCGTGGGCCAGGGTTATCGCGGAAATCCGACTTTCTTGTTCCCGACAACGGTGCCCCTAATGCCAGGTACAGCTTATTATCTGGAGCCGATGGTTCAGGGAATTGGAGGCGTGGGCATGGCAAGCGGACCATACAACTACGCAGGCGGCTCGGCGTGGCTGGGCGGGTCGCCAAACTTGGCCTCCGACTTCTGGTTCCGGGAAGGGCTCGTCCCCGAGCCGTCCTGCGCAGTTCTACTGATCGCGGGAGCGCTTCTCGCGTTCGAAGCGAGAAGATTAGGCCGAACAAAAAACGAGTGAGCCTCCGTTTCGCTTTGCGATGCTCGCGCTACTGCTTAGCCAGAGGCGGCAATCCGACATCACCTACCCCGGCGTGGGTCAAAGTTTCCCACGCCATATGATGGTTGACACCCGTGGGCCGGTTAGTCGGCAAGACGGCGGCAATCTTCGGCAGGTCATGTCCGAGGCGGTTATGAAAATGGTTGTAGGCGATTTCCCAGGTGGGATGTTTGTTGAACGCGAGGAATTCGGGGACGGGAGCATTGTTAGGGACCAGAAACTGCGCCTGAAATTCCAAGGCAGCCATCATGCGCTTGCCTTGCTCGGCGTAAAGGTCAAGCCCCTGCTGACGGGCGGTTTCAGCGGCATTGACCATGGCGGCGAACGCCATGTTTGCATGGCCGGAATCGCGGCAGGTTTCCTGCAATAATCCGTCCACCAGCGGGGTCGTGTGGCCTTTGTTCCCCCAGATGGCCATCTCACAATTCGCCGGTTTGACCGGGGCGGGTCCGTCGCTGGAAAGATAGATGTAAGCCGGAGCGCGTCCCCGCCACATTTTGACGCCGCGATCGAATGTGGCGCGGTCATCATTGAAGACCCCGATGTTGATCAGCGCTTCGCTCATCGAGAGTTCTTTATTTCCGTTTTCACACGAGCCGCCGACCAGCGAGGGCACGTATTGAGTGGCAAGCATGGCTTGAAATTTTCCGATGTCAGCAGGAGTCCATGCGGTCGAAGTGTAGCGCATGATTTCCGCCGCCCGCGGCCAAACCTCGGCGCACCAGGCGGCCTGGACGGGGCCGTTCTCGAGCTTATGCCCGCCGGTTAGCGTGTTCGCCCAGTCATTCATGATTTTGACCGCGTTATCGTCATAGGCTTTTTCGCCGGTGAGATACCAAAGCAAAGCTTGAGTGTACGCCGCGTCGCTGTCGTGTTGCTCGTCTTTGCATCCGCGGTCCGGATTAGAACGGGGTCCGCACTCGCAAGTGGCCCACGGATGCGGCGCATAAGTCAATGAGGCCAGCTCGCTCGCCCTCGCGGCCGCGAGGGCCGATTTCCACGGCTCGAGGCCGGCGGCTGCTTTGCGTTTGACGAAATCGAGTTGCTCGCGGTTGACGAGGACGCCGGGATGGTAAAATCCACTGCTGGCGGTTTGGTGGGGAGCAATGCTGTCCGCGCCGAAGCAAACGGGCATCAATGGCAGCAGACAAGTTATCAGGCAGAAGAAGAAGCCAAAACGGCACGTCGAACGCATAGAATTATTTAATGGCAGTTTCGAGCAGCCAAATATTGCGAAACTGAACAGGCATGCCGTGCTCCTGAAGCATGAGCGGCCCGGTGGGAGCTTCACCCAACCGGCTGGCTGCGCCGTGCGGCACGCTTAATTCCTGGCGCTCAAAAACCTTCACGCCGTTGAAGACGACGGTCATCCGAGCATTTTCAGTTTTTTTACCGTTGGCATCGAATCGAGGCGCACGAAATTCTATATCCAGGGTTTGCCAGGCCAGCGGAGGAAAACAAGGCCGAAGCCGCGGTTTGACGCCTTCGGTGCAATTGTCCAGTCCCGCGTTCGGACCCTGGTCGAGGTGCCCGTATGTTTCATTGATATTCACCTCGTATCGATCCTGCAGAAACACACCGCTGTTGCTGGGCGTTCCGAGCGTGCGGAATTCGACATGCGCTTTGCAGTCGCCAAATTTTTGATGAGTGATGATGCAATCGGTTTCTGGCACTACCTCAACCGCGCCGCCTTCCACCAATTTCCATCGCGCCGGTCCGTCTTCCGCCAGCCAATCTTTTCCGTTCTTTTTGGCCCAGGCGTCGAGGCTCTTTCCGTCAAAAAGGATCACCGCTCCCCTGGGAGGCGCTGCTCCTTGCGTTGGAGACACTCGGTTGATCCGTTGCAAATCGAATTTTTTCTCGGCATGTATGCCGGTAAAATGGCCGTTTTTGAGCGTAGCGCTGCAATTTTCTCCTGCAAACGTGATGCTCTCAGCGGCTGCGCTGCCCTGGAGCACCGCAAGCACATTGTTTTCCGTATCAAAACTGCTTAATAGGTTCGCCTGGTACTTACCGCCCCCAATTTTCAACACCTGCGCAACGGTGCTGCCCTGGCCCTGCCAATCACCCACAAACGAATCGGCGACTGCCGGAACAAAATTGACGGGCTTTTCGACCTTTTTTGTCCGGCCACCCGCCTTGGATTGAGGCTCGTCGTTCTCAGCGGCGATTGCGGCAACAACGCCACATCCGAGCATCAAAGATACTGCAACTGACGGAAGAGTCCGGCGCATTTTCATTTTGGTTCGTAATAGGGCCCGAGTTCTTCCACCAGTTTGCTCAGCACCTCGGCAGCATCCAATTGCCCCGTATGGCGGTAAACGATTTTGCCGCCGGGAGCGATGATGACACTATACGGCACAGGCCCGGGCGCCTTGGGGTCAAGCGCTTGCAGCAACGCCTCACTATTTGCGCCGGAGAAAAGATAATTATTCGTGGTTCGCCCTTCGTTCTTCAGCGAGCGCTTGACCCGGTTGGGCACGGCGACGTGCTGCCGCTCGAGAAACTGACGCACTTTGTCCTGGTCCTTCGTGTCATCAACGCTGATGGTGATCAGTTCAAAATCGCGGTTGGCCAAACGCCGGGAGATCCCAACCAGCACCGGAAACTCGGCAACGCAGGGCGCGCACCACGTCGCCCAAACATTGATCAGCCGCAGCTTGGGCGACTCATTGCGGACCAGCGCCGCGACCCCGGCGGCGTCAATCGCTTCGACGGGAACCGGTTCCTTTTTCCATCGCTCGTCGATCAGCGCAATCTCGCCTTTCTTGGACAGCCACTTGGTCGAGCAACCCATCACTTTTGTTAGCTCGACGGGGACGACCCGGCCCGCGAGCAACGCTTCAACGGCATTGCGCGTGTCGGGAGAGGTCACGCTTGCGGCATCCGCGAAACGAGAATCATCATATCGCCCGGCATAGCGCAACTTGCGTTGCTCATCAAACAGGAACACGTGCGGTGTGGCCAGACAGCCGTACGCCTTGGCGGTGGCTTGGGTTTCCCCGTCGTAGAGATAAGGAAAGGTGAAACCCTTCTCCTTCGCATACAGCTGCATTTCCTCGTAACTATCGTTGTACTTGCTATAGCCCAACTCGCCGATGTCAACGCCTTCGGGATTGTTAGGATTGATGGCGACCACGGCCAAACCGCGCGCTTTCATTTCCGCCGCGAGCGGCAGAAGCCGTGTTTCCGCCGCATGCGAATACGGACAATGGTTCGAGAGGAACACCACCATCAAGACGCGGGCGTCTTTGAAGGCAGCGAGGCTGTACATCTTGCCATCGACGCTTTTGAGTGAGAAGTCGGGCGCCGGGTCGCCGATATTGAGGTGCCGGGCATCCGGCGGCATTTCACTTTCCAGGTCCGCGCCGCCTTTTGAACCGCTTTGCTTTCGCTGGGCGGCAGCGTCCAGCCCAGCAAAAAGGCAGAGTACGAGCAAGACGCGAAAACTTGAGCGAGCGATGTGGAGCAGGGACGACATTTACTCAGGCTGTCTGGGCAATGGCTTCGCGGACCTGCTTCAGGAAGACCGGCACGACTGCGTAGGGGTCATATTCTTTTCCCTTAGGCGAAAGAGTTTCGATGGGAATATATCCGTTGTAACCCGAGCGGCGGATAATGCGCAAAAGCTTCGGCAGGTCCGTGGGGACGTCGCTTTCTTCTCCAAAAGGGCTTTGTTTGATTTGCCAATTGACCGCGCGCGGGGCCACCAGCGCCATGTCGGCGTAAGGGTCGGCTGATTTGAAATAGCCAGTATCAACTATAGGGCCGCAAGAGTCGGAGCCGACGGCTTTGACCAGGGCCAGGAGCTCTTCGCCGGTTTTGAGAAAATCTCCGTGGTTCTGGACACCGATTTTCACCTTAAATTTTTGGGCGTGGTCGGCGCACTCCTTGAGCGCGGCAGTAATCCATTCCTGAACCTCGTTCCGCGTGCAGCCCTTGGAAACGGTTTCCCAGGTCATGCTGCGCATTTGTGTGTCCGCAAACACCCGCACAACCGGCGCGCCCAACTTCGCGGCGACTTCAACGTATTCCTTGATGTGCTGGACTCCAGTCGCCCTGACTTCTTTGTCTGCCGTGGTGAAGTTGTTGCGCACGCCGGTGCCGCTAATGCCCAACCCGAGGTCAGCAGCCTTTTGCCGCAGCTCTTTTATGTAAGCATCGCTCGGCACTTTGGGATAGCCGGGGAAATAATATCCGGTGGCATCGAACCCCTCGAATTTGCATTTTGCGGCAAAATCAAGGAGTTCGAGCAAAGTTACTCCGGGGCCGCGGTCGCGGATGCGGTCATTGAGCAGTTTGTTGAACGAAAACGCGTTCAACGAAGTCTTGAGATGTGCGGGAGCGGCGGGCTGGCCTGCTTCCCGGGCCACGGCGAACCCCAAAACACCGCAGGCGGATACGAGCGAACTTTGCTTGATGAAGCGGCGACGACTGATTTGCTCATTCATAAATCCGAGGGTTTGCCTGAGTGGCCGATCATGCCTTCAAACTCTACAGTCGGCCAGGCAGGCTCAATGAGATAATAGCGCAAGCAAGTCGCATTAGGACAAAATCAGGCGACAATTTCGGTTGTCCTAAATCGCGCGCCTGCCGCTATTACTTGAGTGAAAACCCATCACGCGCATATGAACCCCCTGACCAGACCTCTCCGAACCATTGCGGCGCTCGCTTTTTTGCTCGGAATCCCCACCGTCGGCTTTGCCGCCAACAAAACCTGGGTGTCCATGACCGCGACCCCGGCCACGACGAATATCACTGCTGGCGTGGCAGCCAATCTTACGTCCGTCATCGCGCTTCGTAATGGCAGCGGCGCCAGTGCTCGCTATGTAGGCCCGGCGAGCTTGACGATTTCGGTGTCACCCGCTGACCCGAACATCACCGCCAGCGTCAATCCGACCACCCTGACCTATCCCAACTCGGACACGACTTTGTCCGCGACGGTAAGCGTGGCGACTACGTCACTGCTGCTTTCGAACACTTATGTCGTCACGATTACCGCCAACACCAATCCCGTCAGCGGCAGCGTCACGCCAACGAACTGCACATTTACAATAAGCATGGCCACAGCGCCGCCATTTGATCCAGTGAAACTGTGGAGCGCAGGAGTTAACGGCAACTGGTCCACGGCGGGCAATTGGACGCCAGGCGGCGCCCCGACTTCGGTGAATGACGTGCGGTTCTCCGATACGGGCGTCGTGGGAACGTCAGCGACTGTGAACAACACAGTGGATGTCTCCTTCACCATCGGCTCGCTCACTTACGGACAGACCAATAATTACCATACTACGCTCATTTCACCCGGCTTAACTCTCGCGCTTACCGGCACAAACGGTCTGAATGCGGGAACGGGCACCGCGGCAGGCGATGGGATTCAGACCGTGACGACCGTGCAGGGCGCGGGCGCCGCGCTGCTGGTAAACAATCCCAATGCCATCATAAACGTGGATCAATCACAGCCAATTTCGGGTCTGGCCAACTCGACGACTATGGCGACGCTCGACCTCTCGGGTTTGGATACTTTTACGGCGAATGTTTCGAGAGTATTAGTGGGCGTTGACACCGCGGCGACGTTACGCGGCGCTTGCGGTGTATTGAACCTGGCGCAAACGAATCGAATCACCGTCGTGCCGGGTTCAGCCGCGCCGCAAATTGACATCGGCGATAATACACAGACCGGTACTTCCCCAGGGTTGCCAAGCATCCTGCTGCTGGGCAGAACTAATGCGATTTTCGCCGATTCAATTGCGGTTGGCCGGGGCAAAAGCGCAAGCTCCGGCGGTTCTTCGATGCTTTTCAACAGCAGCTTTGCGAATCCAACCGTGTTCTTACGGGGCACCAACGGCGATTCCAGCCGGGTCGGACTCTGGACGATTGGCGATGCCTGGGGCGCTAAGAGCAGCCAAAACTCGGGCACCATCGATTTCACGCTGGGCAATGTGGACGCGCTGGTGAATCAAATGTTCGTTGGCCGGGGCGCATCAGTCGCCATTGCCAATGGCGCGAATGTGGCCGGTGTCGGAACTCTTTCCATCGGGGCAGGCCGGTTCGATGTCAACTCCCTCGAAGTCGGTTACGGTATTGACGCCGCGGGGGCGGGCACAATCAACATCAATGGGGGCGCGTTGGTAGCTAATTCAAATTTCGAGTTGGCCCATGGAGTTGGTTCTATCGGCATTGTAACCGTCTCCAGCGGAACACTGACGGCCAACCCAGGGATCATCGCAGGTGGCGGTTCGGCGACGCTCGCCCTCAGCTCGGGCACGCTCAACGCAACCAATGCCACTGCTTCTATTGGAACTCTGACTGCGCCGCTCACGCTGCTCGCGCTGACGAACTCGACAATGACGTTGGCAGCTCAAAGCGAGCAACCCGAAGTGGTTGCGACGACGTTTTCACCTGGCGGCACGGCCAACACGCTCAACTTCTCCTCTGTGCCCGTGATTACTGCGTTGCCGGCTCAATTTCAGGTCCTTCAATACACGACGGCCGACGGAGACCTCGCGAGCCTTGCTCTGGGCTCTTTGCCTTCGGCCAGTCCTGCTTATGCAGGTTATCTCTCCAACAACACTGCCAATTCGACGGTCGACCTGGTGCTGACGGCGGGACCAGTTGTTGCTCCACTCGTCTGGAAAGGCCAAATCAATGGGGACTGGGATACGACGACGGCCAATTGGAAAACCAACGGTGTTTCCACGACTTACCCGCAAGGCTACCGAAT
>Ga0136846_1216995_pt1 | contig 17586 bp, 14 predicted proteins | sample HopSoiMetagenom2_FD_96841 | JGI IMG/M metagenome (GOLD analysis project Ga0136846, IMG submission 96841) | Grasslands soil microbial communities from Hopland, California, USA - 2 Assembly 2016 (version 4) | ecosystem: Environmental > Terrestrial > Soil > Grasslands | place: USA: Hopland...
ACAAGCGGGACCAATAACGCGATGTAAGCATTATCGATGCCAAATGGATTACCCAAGACAAACCACACGACCGTTGCAAGGAGAGAGGCCAGAATACTCGAGAACGCTCCAACCTTTGTGCCAAACCAAGGCCCGAAGAATACGAACAGCACGAGGACCGAGAGCGACGCTCTGAGCGCTTTGCCAAGGAACGTCATTGATAGAATGTTCGGAGTGTAGATGGCCAGAACTATCGGAAGCAGGCCCATCGCCACAGTCGCAACTCGAACAAAGGTCAACGAGCTCTTTTCGCTCCGCTCTGCCCGCCCCAGCCCGACGTAGAAGTCCTTGTACAGCAGCGTCGCGGTCGCAACTGCAAAGGCAGCAATCGAGCCGAAGAGTGAGGCAGCCAGCCCTGCGCACACAATGCCCGCTGTCACGCCGTCCATCTGCTGGACGAGCGCGGCGAATGCGTCGATCGATTTGATCTTAGGGAATAAGGCAAGCGAGCACATGCCCACGAGAGCTGTAATGATTCCAAATGGGACCAAGAAGAGCGCCGTGGAGAAACTCGCGATTTTGGCGCTCTTCGGGTCATCGACCGTGTTGATGGCTTGAATGACGTATTGCGTGGAGAAGGTCGCGCCCATCCCGGCGATGAACCAAGCGAATATCTGATCCCATCCAACATGGGTCCAGGAGAACAATTCCGCCGGCAGCCGCGCATGAAGCTCCTGGAAGCCGCCGACTTTGCTGATGCCGAAATACAGCGCGATGAGGATGCCCAGATACTTCACGATCGAGTGAACGACATTGGTGTAGACCACCGACCTCATCCCGCCGGCGAACACGTAGAGGACTGAAACGAAACCGCAGACGACGATCGCGGAGGTGCGATCGACCCCAAGCAGCGCGCTCAAGATCGTGCCACCACCGGCGTAGATGGCGACCGCCACGATCTCCAGGGCGAACACCATGACCAGTGATGTAGCAAGTTTCGTCTTGCGTCCGTAAACCTCGTCGAGAATTGCCGAGATCGTATTGTGTCCGGAGCTTTTGTACTTCTCCGCCAGAAAAAACCCGTAGAATACAAAGCCGGCAGCCAGCGCTAGGATGTTCCAGGAGGCCGAGATGCCGACCTTGTAAGCCTCCTGCGCCGTGCCGACGCTTGCAGACGTGCCGATAAACTCGGACATCAGCATCAGGCCGACCAAAACAGCCGGAACGCCCGTGTGGCCGGTCGTCCCCGAAGTGAATGTGTTCGCCGTCCTCACCGACCGCTGGAGGATGGTGGTGATAACACCGAGGCCAATGATGTAGAGAGCGACGATCGCTATCGCGATATAATTGGCATGCATCTGCAACCCTCCCAACCCGGCAGTTTATGTCTGTTGCCGCAGAGATAGCGCGCATTTTTCGACCGGAGAGCCTGGATTCTGTGTACGCCACCCGAGCGAGCCATGTTAGGTTCGGACAGCCGAGTGCCGTTGCGACAGATTGCGGGCGCGCTGCATGAGTGCGGCGCGGTCAATCTTGTTGGTCGATGTGAGCGGGAACTCCTCCAAAAACCAGATCGAGCGGGGGTGTTGATAGGCCGCCCCGGCCCGCAGCGCGAAGGCTTTCAATTCGCTGGTGTCTATAGTCGAGCCGGGAGCAAGCCGTACAAAAGCGACAGGCTTCTGCCCTTTGAGCGGATCATCTATCGGCACAACGCTAGCCTGGATCACGTCGGGGTGGGTCTCCAGCATGCGTTCGACCTCGCCCGGAAAAATGTTCTCACCGCCGCTGACGAACATGTCGTCGGCCCGGCCGACAAAATAATAGAATCCATCGGCATCGCGGCTGAAGATGTCACCGGTTATGAAGTAACCGTCGGGGGTGAAAGGGGGCGGTAGATCGGGCCGGTTATGATAACCGCTCATCAACCCGGGCGAGCGCAGCTGCAACACACCTTCGTCTGCCTCGGCGCCGGCTTCGTCGACGAGCCGCAGATCGACGCTCGGATGCTTGTAGCCGAGAGACAGATCTGGCGTCGGCTTGCCTTGGGGATGTGGCCCAAAGACGATGGGGCTGCCCTCCGTGGTCCCATACGCATTCAGGATTTCGGCGTTCGGGAAGGTCCGCCTGATCTTGTCGAGCAAAGTGGCGCTCGCCGGCGCCGATCCTATCCTCAGGTACTGCACCGACGAAAGGTCGGCGTTTGCCATCGCTTCTCGATCATCGAGCATCATGGCGATCATCGGAGGCACGGCGGTGAGCCAGGTGCAGCGGAAACGGTCAATTGCTTCGGTATAGGGCTTCACCTTGAAACGCTGCATGAGAACCATACTCGCGTGCGCCGCGAGGACCAAATGCGAGAGCGCGAGCGCGTTCATGTGGTAGAGCGGCGCCGCAATCAGGACCTGTTGGTCTTCAAGGCCGGGCGCTCGAAGCCGCATCTCGATGACCCAGCGTTGCGCGTCATGGGAGAGCACGACGCCTTTTGGTCTGCCTGTCGACCCGGAGGTATAGAGAAATGTCGCGGGCTCGGCTTTGTCGGGCGCAACGGCCTCGAAAGATCCGGGATCCACAAAGGAGCCGAGCTCCTTCGCGTCGTCGAAGTTGAGCGCGTCCATATTGTCGGGCAGCAACGCGCGATGCTCGATATCGCAGAACACGAGACGAGCGCCGCAATCTTTGAGGATGTCATCGACGGCATGGCGCGGCAGGCGAAAATTGATCGGGACGGACACAAGGCCGGCGCACATGATGCCGAGATGAATGGCTAAATAAAACGAGCTATTTGCAGCAAGGATGCCGATTCGATCGCCTCGCCGGAAGCCGCGATTGACGAGTGCCCTCGCCACTCCATTCGCCAGCGCATCGAGTGCGCGGTATGTCACGTTTCGCCTCTGCTCGCCGTCGAAATCTGTGACGGCTACTTTATCCTGCGGACGCCCGGGATCGATCAAGGCTCCTAGGTTGAGCGGGATCATGTCGCGCCCACATTCGTTTCGACAAATTCAAGCATCACGCCGAAACATTCGGTCGCGGGAACGATCATGCGATGCGGGTCCGCTTCGATCAGCTTTCCGATCCATCGCGACTCCACACTCCTTTTGAGTGCGTTCAGCGAACCGACGCCGATGCTCATTCCAAGGACTCCCGGAAGCGATCCCTCCAGGCGAATGCTGCGGCCATAAAGATCGAAGAGGTGTTGGGTTGGCTCGAACTGGATAAGCGTGCCGCCAATCTCGATGCTGGCGGCTGTGCCGAGCTTCGCTCCAACGGCACGAGCGAGATGGCTGGCCTGCAGACGGGTGTCCTCGGCGGCGACCAACAAACGCCTCAAACAACTCGCCGTGTTCGGATGCTGCATGAATGCCGGGTTCCAGACGAGGTCCGGAGTCAGATGTTCGCAGAAATACAGACGCGACGCCGGAAAGAAGCTCGGATCAATATGGACGGTGCGAAATCGCGCCTCGCTGACAACGCCGCCGATTTCGACAGGCCGGCTGAAGGATTTTGGTTCGAGCACCGGCAGGTTGCTCAACTGCAACTGTGCTCGGGTTGCCTCGATGTCGTCGCTGCCGATGACCAGGCCATTCAAACCGACGGGCCAGTCGAGGAGCTCCTTCCGCGGATTGGGATTTGCGCGGTCGAGGCCGATCAATTCAAGATAGTTCGTCTCGAACACAATCAGATGGTTTATCGAACCGAGGCTGTGATAACCGCGCGGCGCGACCTTGAAGCCGAGGGAATTGAACAGATCCTGGCCTGAATCGAGATCGTAATGAAGATTGAGAACCGCGTGATCGAAGACTCCCTCCCGTTTGGAGAGGCCGGCTCCCGCCATACCGAAAACGTCGGCTCCTTTGGGGGAAGCTGCCACGGATCCTATCCCGCTCAGGATTTAGGCGGAGCCGCCGTGAGATAGACGCCTCGGCCGCTCGCAAGAAGTGCGCCGTCTTTATCATAGACGCTCGCCTCCGAGACCGAAAATTGGCTACCAAGCCTCACGATACGCCCCTTCGCCGTTAGGTCGCCAGGCATTGCCGCCCGGTGGTAGTCGACCCGCATGTCGACGGTCGGGACGCCACGGCCGGTATGGGCCACCAGCGCCCAGTCGGCCGTGAGATCGATGATGGCCGCCAGAATGCCGCCATGCGTGTAGCGGCGCTGCGGGTTGACCACCCACTCTTCACGCCAGGTGGCGGTTAACTCGATGCCTTCGTCATCGACTTTTTGAATGCGCAGACCAAGCCACTTGTTGAAAGCTCCGCGGGTGATCATTTCTTCGACGGCGGCGGGAGTGAGTTTTTCGGTCATTCCAGGTCCTGCGGGTTGGCTGTTTGGAAGAGTGAGGCTCATGGGGTGATCACCACTTTGCCCAGAACCTCGCGGTTCTCTATCAGCCGCAGGCCTTCGACGGCCCGATCGAGCGGAAGAACCTTGTCCACCACCGGCTTGAGCTTTTTCTCCGAAATCAGACGCATCAGATCCGTCAGGTTATCATCGTAAAAGCTGTTGGAACCGATGACCTGCAATTCGAAGCTCCAGACATAACGGAGATCCTCTTTTGGATCGTGTCCGGCGGTCGCACCGCAAACAAGCAGCTTGCCGCCGCGCTTTAGGCAACGCAACGACGGAACCCAGCTATCGCCGCCGGTGAAGTTCACAACGACATCGACGCCGCCCTCATAAGTGCGACGCTGGGGCTTTCCGTACGTCTCGATGGCCCATTTCGAAAAATCGACCTTTTTGTAATCGATGACATGGTCAGCACCGAGATCGCGCAGACGCCCCATCTTCTCTTCGCCACCAGCGCAGGCGATGACTTCAGCTCCAGCGAGCTTTGCCAGCAGCACGCAACCCGTGCCTACTCCGCCGGAAGCGCCGAGCACCAGCACGCGATCGCCGGCTTTGATCGTCTTGTGGGTCACCAACATGCGATGCGCAGTCCCGTAGGCCACCGGCAAAGAAGCCGCGTCCTCGAACGAGACGAACTCAGGCATAGGGATCAGCTGATCGCCGTCGACAAGGCAGTACTGCGCCATGCCGCCGTCCATCATCTCGCCCATTAACCCCCTTTTCTTGTTCAGAGGGTTGATCAGAACGCGATCACCCTTATTCCAGCCCGTGACATCGGGACCCACATCAGCAATCTCGCCGGCCATGTCGAGACCGATCACCACCGGAAGAGGCACCTTGATGCCGGGCATGCCGCGCACCGTGAACACGTCGTGGTAATTGAAGGATGAGGCTCGCACGCGAATGAGGACTTGGCATTCGACCACGGCGGGGATTTTATGGTCGTTCACGACTTTCAGATTTTCCAATCCGCCGTGGCTTTCCAAAACCAGCGCACGCATTATCCCCTTTGACATCTGGCAAGCCTCAGCGACCTAGTTTTAGTGTCCGAAATCCACGCGATCCCGAGAAGGATCGCAAGTTGCCGGAGAACATTTGGTCTGGGTTTCATTACGTTTTCCGTGTTCACTGATCACTGTCGGCGAGACGATTGCGCCAGGTCTGCACCGCATCGTTATCGATGACGGCTTGCAGATCGAGCTCGCGCTCGCCTGGAACCCGGATGCGCTTGAACTTGAATTCCGGCGCCTCGAGCGGAATCGTCGCGTCCAATCCCATTTTTGCGCTGACTCCATCGTGTGACGAAGGATCGAGCTTGGACCCTTGCGCGTTCGACACGACGATGAGATCGCGGTCGGCCTGGAAGCGTGTCGCCACCGCCCATTCGACTTCCGTGGCATTGTGAATGTCGACGTCCTCGTCGACTACCACGACCTGCTTGATGTCGTAATGGCCGCCGAACGCGTTGAGGATGACGTTCTTGGCCTCGCCTTCGGAGCGCTTTTTCATCTGCACGTAGAGGTGATAGCGGCAGACGCCGCCGCGCGCGAGATGCACATCCCGGATATTTGGGAAGCTGCGCTGCAGATGTGCGAGCAGTGTCGCCTCGCGGGGAATTGCGCCGAGCAGAAGATGCTCCAGTCCCCCGCCGACGATCGTATGAAAGATCGGATTGCGGCGATGCGTCACACAATCGATGTCGATGACGTGTCGCTCGGCGCGCTCGCCGTAATATTGCGGGAACTCGCCGAAGGGGCCCTCGAGCTCGCGCTCTTTTGCAAGAATGCGGCCCTCCAGAACGAATTCGGAATGCGCGGGAACGCGCACGTTGTTGGTCAGGCATTTAATGACATCGAGCGGCTCGCCATGCAGGGCTCCTGCGACTTCAAGTTCGTCCGCGTCGAGCGACAGGATTGCCTGCGACGAGAGAAGCGTCAGCGGGTCGACTCCAACGGCAATCGCAATTTCGAGATCGTTGCCGGCAGCCTCGGCCATCTGGAAGAAAGCCAGGGTGTGGCGCGGCAGAAGCAGGACGCCGAGCCGGTTTGGCTCGATCAATTGCAGCCGGTGAATGGTGACATTCTGAACGCCGGTCTTTGGATTGCGGCTGATCAGCAGCCCTGCTGTGATGTAAGGTCCGCTGTCGAGCTCGTTATGAATCGGCATCGGCAAAAGGCGCTTCAACTCGATATCGCGATGCACTACTTGCTGCGCGGGCGCGGATTTCACTTCCTTCCATGGGATGGGCGAGAGCGCAGCCGATTGAAAGCGCTCAATCACTTTTCCGGTTGGCACACCCATCGCTTCGGCCATCCAGTCGCGATCGGAGATCAGTCCGGAAACGACCGGCACGGGATGCTTGCTCGGACTCGGAAACAAAGTGGCCTTCGTGCCGTCGAGCCGTTTGGCCAAAGCCGCGACTTCGAACTCGAGCGCCGCGCCGGGACGGGCGACCGCCAGGCGGTTTGTTCTGGCGAGGTGATCGAGCCAATCCCGCAGCCGCGTGACCGGGTGGAGAGCCGCTTCGGATGCGCTGCTCGGGGCAAGGGCCGCGTCTGTCATCGATCCAATCTTCCCAGCTAAACCGCGACGGCCGCGATGAGAGCTGCGCGGTCCTTGTCGAGTTGTGCATTACCCGTCAGGATCGCGCGTCCGCGCTCCATCGCATAGAACCTATCGCAGAGATCGAGCGCCGCATGGACGTTCTGCTCGACAAGCAGGATGATCGTGCCGGCGCGTTTGAGCTCGCGGATGATCGCAAAGATCTGCTCGGCGATCATCGGCGCCAATCCTTCGCTTGGCTCGTCGATGAGCAACGCTTTTGGCGCGCCGACCATAGCGCGCGCCATCGCCAGCATCTGCTGCTCGCCGCCGGACCATGTCGTGCAGAGCTGTTAGCGGCGCTCACGAAGCCGTGGAAAGCGGCCGAACATGTCTTCGATCGCGCCACGGCGTTCCGCGCGCCCGCGATTCTTCCTCAAGGATAGACCGAGTTCCAGATTCTCCTGAACCGTGAGACCAGGAAAAATGCGCCGGTCTTCCGGCACGAAGCCGACACCGCGATTCGCGATCGCCTCGGCGCTCGCGCCATCGAGCGCCTCGCCATCGAGGAGAATCTCGCCGTAGGCCGGGCGTACCCAGCCGGCAATTGTCTTCAACAGCGTTGTCTTGCCGACGCCGTTGCGGCCGAAAATGCCGACCACTTCGCCGGGAGCAGCCGTGAGATCGACGCCCTGAATGATGTGGCTCAGGCCGTAATAAGTGTGGAGCGCGCAGATTTCCAGCATCACGCGTGCCCGAAATAGGCCGCCTGCACGGCGGGATCGGCGCGCACGCTTGCAGGCGTCCCTTCGGCGAGTTTGCGGCCTTGCGCCATGACGATCACATGATCGGAAATCGTCATCACAAGGTCGATGTCATGTTCGATCAGCAGCACGGATATCTTTTTGCCGAGCTCTTTGATCAGTTCCGCGGTGTCGGCAGTGTCGCCATGGCTCATGCCTTGAGTCGGCTCGTCGAGCAGCAGAAGCTTTGGCTCCGCCGCGATGCTCATGGCGATTTCCAACCGCCGCTGGTCGCCATGCGACAGCGTGCCCGCGAGTTCGCTGGCTTTCGGCGCAAGGCCGAACTGATCGAGCAGCGAGTCAACGCGATCGGAAGCAACCCGGCTGGCTCGCGCCGGAAGAAACCATCGTCCGACTGGCTCCAAAAGTTGCGCCGCCAAGCGCAAATTTTCCACAACGGTGAGTTCGGGAAAAAGGCTTGTGATCTGAAACGACCGCCCAAGCCCGAGTGCCTGCATATGATGCGGGGCGGCTCCGGTGCAGGTCTGTCCATCGAAGATCACAGTCCCCGTGCGCGGCCGCAACGCACCGCTGATCAGGTTGAACAAGGTCGACTTACCCGCACCATTCGGGCCGATGATCGCGGTAATGCGGTTGCGTTCCGCGGCAAAGCTCAAATCCTCAACCGCTCTCAGTCCGCCGAAGGAAATACCGAGCCCGTTCGCCTCCAGGATCGGACGGTTCATCGCCGGCCCTCCAGGAGGTGCTCAAGCGTGATGCGGACAAAACCGACGAGCCCCTTGGGGAAGAGCACGACAACTGCCATGAACAAAACGCCGATGACCATGAGATGATGTGTCGTCCAGCTGCCGACGAATGAACGCAACGCAGTCAAAAGCAGACTTCCATAGATTGCGCCAACGAGCGTCCCTGCCCCGCCGGTGATGACGGTGATCACGGCATTGCCCGATGTGGTGAACGATAACAGTTCCGGCGAAACAAAGCCGCGCAACATCGGATAAAGCGCCCCTGCGAGCGCCGCAGTCACGCCGGCCAGGACATACGCGACGAGGCGCGCCGTGAATGGACGATAGCCGAGGAAAGGAACGCGGCGCTCGTTGGCTTTCAGCGCGATCAGAATGCGCCCGAATGGCGTGTCGAGAAAATACGCGACAATCAGATAGATGAGCATCATGAAGGCGAGCGTGAACAGGAAAAAGCCGACGGGAGAGGCCGACGACGTGCTGACCAGCCCGAGATGGATCGGCACGATCGGCACGCCAATCAGCCCGTCAGAGGCGCCGAGCTCGCGCGTATTGTAGACGACCTTCGCGATGACCTGCGCCATGCCGAATGTGATCAGGGCGAAATAGACGCCGCGCACGCGATTGACGATGACGCCACCGGCAAGACTGACCGCGAGCGAAACCGCCAGTACAATCGCCATGGTGGGTGCGAACGAAATGCCGGAACGCAAGGCCAAGGCCGAGGTATAGGCGCCGAGGCCGAAATAGAGCGCCTGGCCCAGCGACAAGAGGCCGGTATAGCCGAGCAGAATGTCGACGGAGAGCGCCAGCCCCGCAAAAATCAGCGCTTCCGTCGCGAGCCGCAGATAGAACACATCGTCGGCGCGCCGGGCGATGAAAGCGAAGACGAGGCAAGCGATGACCAGAAGCGCCGCCAGCACGTGCGACGCCAGCATGGCGAGACCGAGTCGGTCCCTGCGCGGCGCCGATGTAGCGGCCGCGAGCGGCAGGGCCTCATGCACGGCCGAGTCTTCCGAACAGACCCTGGGGCCGCAGCATCAAAACGAGGACAAGAATGCCGAAGACGATCGGGTCGGACCAGACCGGCGAGATGTAGAGGCTGGAAATTGCCTGGAGTTGCGTCAGTCCGAGGCCGGCGACGACAGCCCCAATGATCGATCCCATGCCGCCGACGATCACGACGGTGAAGGCGAGCAGGATGAAATCACGCCCCATCGTCGGGAATACCGAATAGATCGGCGCGAGCAGGACGCCGGCAAGCCCGGCAAGCGCAATGCCGAAAGCAAAGGCGCCGGCAAACACGGTTTTTACCGGCACGCCGAGGGAGCCTGCCATGTTGCGGTCGTAGGCGGCCGCGCGAACCATCGCGCCGAGCCGCGTCCGATAGACGACAAGCGCTACCGCAGCCACGATGAGCAGACCAAAAACGATCAGGAACACGCGATAATTCGGCAGCATGATGCCGAATATCTCGACGGCGCCGCGGATCGGGGTCGGCGGACGCTGCGTGTTCGGGCCGTAGGTGAGGCTCAGCAGGTCTTCGAGAACAATGCCGAGGCCGAAGGTGAGGAGCAGTGTCGAGACATGCCGGTCGGGCGAATTGAAGACGCGCTGAATGAGGCCGCGCTCGACGGCAAAGCCGATCGGGATCATCAGCGCTGGTACGAGCACGAGGAGCAACCAGAAGCTCACGCCGAGGCCGCCGAGAGACAATGCGAGATAAGCGCCGACGGCGTAAAATTCGCCATGCGACATGTTGATGACGTCAAGCAGCCCGAAAATGATCGTCAGCCCCAGCGCGACCAGCACTACGGCGACGCCGAACGAAAGCCCCGTCACCATCTGCGGTGCTAGAACGAACTGGAGATAATCGAGCATCTCCGGCAGCCCACTAAGACCATCTCACCAGCGCGTGCAGGTCACCGGCCCAATGGCCTGATCGCCGGGGACTTCGCCGATGATGTTGAACTTGCCCTTGTCGACGCGCACGACATACATTTTCTGCACGGCTTGGTGATCGCCGGCGCGCATGGTCTTCATGCCTTGCGGCGTCATCCATTCGAGGCCACGCATCGCGGCGCGCACTTTGTCCGTGTCGGTCGAGCCAGCCTTCTCGACGGCCGCCTTGTAGAAATAGATCAGGCCATACGAATCGGCGGCGAAGAGATCGGGATCTGTCTTGAACTCCGCACGGAAAGCATCGAGAAACTTCTTGTTCTCCGGCGCATCGATCTGCGGCGAATAACCAACGCCGGTGACAAAGCCGTCGGCGGCGCTGCCCATCGCGTTGATATTCTGAGATGTCACGGTGCCCGATGCGCCGACGATCAGCATATTGTTGAGCAGACCGAAATCCTGCATCTGCGTCAGCAAGCGCACCGTATCATTGCCGGCGACCGAGGTGTAGAGGACCTGCGGGCGCGCCGCGCGAATCTGCCCGAAATATTGCGTGTAATCCTTGCTGTCCAAGGGGGCGAAAACTTCGCCAAGATTCGTGCCGCCGCGCTCTTTGACGCCCTTCTGGAACGCCGCGACCGTCGAGCGACCCATCTCGTAGTCAGGACCCAGGGAATAAACCTTCGGATTCGGCTTATCCTTGGCAAGCCACGCGGCTAGCGCGGCGGATTGCTGCTCGGCGCGCGCATTGACGCGGAAGACGTTAGGAGAGCATTTGTCGCCCGTGATCGAATCGGCGAACGACACTGTGGTGGCGATGAGCTTGCCGGCGCGCTCGGCGAGCTGGCCGACGGCAAGAGTGGAACCGGAATTGACGGTGCCGGTGAGGAAGTCCACCTTGTCAACCTGGAAGAGCTTGTCGGCTTTTTGCACAGCGACGGAGGGGTTTGCCTCTTCATCCTCATAGATCAGCTGGATTTGGCGGCCCATGATGCCGCCCGCGGCATTGACCTCCTTCGCCGCGAGATCGAGACCCCAGCGCACCTGCTGACCGATCGGCGCATAAGTGCCGGTGATCGGCGTGTCGACGCCGATCTTGATCGGATCGGCCGCGAGTGCCGGCGACGCGGCGGCGGCGAGCAGAATTGCGAGCGGCAATGCAGAGATATTCTTGCGTTCCATTGTCTCCTCCCGTGTTCCCCTGTTTCAGCGGCCGGTGAATTTCGGCTCGCGTTTGTCGTGGAAGGCCTCGACGCCTTCGCGGAAATCTTCGGATTGCCGCAAGCGGCTGTAGCAATGGCCTTCGAGCTCGATTGCTATCGACAAACTTGCATCCTCCGTGTCGTTGAGCAGCTTCTTCGCCGTGCGCTGCGCGATCGGTGAGAACGTGCGGAGCTCGTCAACCAGCCGGTCAGTCGCGGCCTCGAGTTCGGCATCGGCCACGAGTTCGGTCGCGATGCCCCAATCATAAGCCTGCCGTGCTTTAATGCGTTTCGAGCGCATCACGATGTCCTTGGTGCGGGTGATGCCGATGATCTTCTGCAATCGCGCGGAACCGCCGGATCCCGGAATTTGCCCGAGCTTTTGCTCCGGCAGCGCGTATTCCGCCGTATCGGAGACGATTCGGAAATCGCAGGCGAGCGAAATCTCGAAGCCGACGCCGAAGGCGTAGCCTCGGTTCGCCGCGATGACCGGCCTGCTGCAGCGCGCCGGCGCAGCGATGTTCCAGGCGAGCTTCGACACATGCTCGGGCGAGGCTTCCATGAACCCTTTGATGTAGCCGCCGCTGGAAAAATGCTCGCCGATGGAGCGAAGCACGATGATGCGAACGCGTTCGTCTTCGTCGAGCGCCTCGAAGACGCGGCGCAGCTGATCGCGTTGCGGCATCATGATGACGTTATAGGGCGGACGATCGAGGATGATGTCGGCGCGCTCCCGCGCCGGATCGATCTCGACGCGAAAACCGTCGAGATCTTCCAGACGCGGGTCGGTGGCACTGCTCATTTGGACTGTCCTTCTTGCGTTTGTCGAGGGGGCGAGCTTTCGCAGGCATATTCGCCCGAAACGAGCTTGCGGCGGAGCAGCTTGCCGACCGGCGATTTCGGGATTTCGTTGACGAAGATGATACGCCGCGGCCGCTTGAAATTGGCAAGGCCCGAGGCGCGGCAATGCTCATCGAGCTCCCCTTTTGCGATCGGCGCGGCGCGCTTGATGAAGGCGGCGATGACTTTGCCCCAACGCTCGTCTGGGAGACCCACGACCGCAACTTCGGATACCGCGGGGTGCAAAGATAGGCAGCTTTCGATCTCGACCGGAGAGACGTTCTCGCCGCCGGTTATGATCATGTCGTCGGCCCGGCCGGTGACGAAGAGATCGCCATCGGCATCGAGGTAGCCGGTATCGCCGGTAAAATACCAGCCGCCGCGCAAGGCTTTCGCATCCGCTTCCGGCCGGTGCCAATAGCCTTCGAAGGATTCGTCGCCTGCGAGCAGCGCGATGATCTCGCCTTCTTCGCCGATCGCGGCGAGCTCCTCAGGAGAATTGGCATTGAGCTTGGCGACACGGATCATCTGATTGATGCCCGCACGGCCGGCTGAACCGGGCTTCTTGGGTGCGTCCTGATCGATCGTGAAGGTGTAGATTTCAGACGAGCCATAATGGTTGACGAAGAGCTCCGGCCGAAATGCGGCGGCCAATTTCTTCAACAAACCGTCTGTCATCGGCGCGCCGGCGAAACCGAGCTTGCGAACCGAGGAAACATCGGTTTTAGCGAAGCGCTCATGATAGACGAGATCGTGATAAAGGGTTGGGACGAGGTAAAGATTGGTCACGAGCTCGCGTTCGATCAATTCAAGGGCCCGTACCGCCTCAAAGCGCGGCAGACAGACGAAAGCGCCCGAGATGAGCGACATCGCGAGAAGCGAGCGCACGCCCATAGTGTGGTAAAGCGGCATGACGCCGAGTGTGCGCTCGCCAAGCCGGTAGAGATTCTGCGCGACATGGGCGACCGCGGCCGCCCGTTCGACGTGGTGGCGCCGCGGCACCCCTTTTGGTCGCGATGTCGTACCGCTCGTGTAGAGCATCAGTGAAAGAGCGTCAGCCGCGACACGCGGCTCTGCGTCGCCCGCGCTCTGGGATACGAGCCTTGTGAACTCCGTCTCGCCACTGTCCGCACCATCGAGTGACACAAGCGGGATCGAACCTGCGCGTTTCGAGTCTCTGACTGCTTCGCTCGAGACCCCTTCGTAGAACAGCAGACGCGCATCGCAGTCGTCGAGGCAATAATCGAGTTCATCGGCTTTGGCGCGCCAATTCAGCGGCGTGATCACCACGCCGGCGAACTGACACGCCCAGTGCAGCGTCGCCGCCTCCCAGCGGTTTTGCAGGATGGTGACGATGTGATCGCCCCGGCGCAGGCCGAACGCGTCGAGTGCGACAGCAACTGAGGAGATTTTGCGATACCATTCCGCATAAGTGAGCCGCAGATCGCCGTCGACGATCGCCAACGCTTTCGGGTCGCGCGCCACGCTCGCAACAAAACTCGTGCCGAGATCAAACATGCGTGCTCTCCGTGCGGAGCTGCTCGGCCGCGGCAAGCGCGGCCCGCAAGATCGGTGCATAGCCGGTGCAGCGACATAAGTGGCCGGCAAGTTGCTCGCGCATCTGCAGTTCCGACGCGTTCGGGTTACGCGAAAGTAGCGCGTCCAACGACATCAGGATTCCCGGCGTGCAGAACCCGCATTGGAGGCCGAAATGCGTGCGAAAGCTTTCTTGCAAAACGGAAAACCGATCCGCCGCCGGCGCCAAGCCTTCAACGGTGCGGATTTCGGCGCCTTCGGCCTGCACCGCCAGCATGAGGCAGGCGCGCGACGGCTCGCCGTCAATCTGCACAGTACAGGCACCGCAAACGCCGTGCTCGCAACCGACATGCGTGCCTGTCGCGCCGATGACATGGCGCAGGAAATCGCTGAGTAGCATGCGTGGTTCGGCTTCGCCGTCGACGGCACGGCCGTTCAAGGTGAAGGCAATCGTGTGGCGCCGTCCGGCGCTCAGGCGCGGCATTGCACCGCCTCCTCCAATGTCGATTTGCCGATGCGCCGCACGAGTTCGCGGCGATAGCGCGCGCTCGCATGCATGTCGTCGCGCGCCTCGAGAGTCCAGGCGAACTCGTCGAGCGCGTCGTTGATTGCGGATGAGCCGGGCAGCGGCATGGCGCGAACGACCGGACGCTCCGCGACGCCGCCGACTGCGAGTCGCCCGCCCTTTGCATCTGCGCTCGCGGCACAGGCGACGATGGCAAAATCGCCGTGACGGCGGGCGACCTCGCGAAACGCGTAACCAGTCGTGGGTTCTTTCGGCGGAAAGGTGATCGCCTCAACCATCTCGTCATCGTGTCGATCGGTCGTCATCATGCCGGTGAAAAACGCTTCGGCGGCAACTTTTCGCTTCGCCCTGCGCGAACGCAAATGCACGCTGCCGCCGAGCGCGACAAGAACGAGCGGCAGTTCGGCGGAGGGGTCAGCGTGAGCGACCGAACCGCAGACCGTGCCGCGGCTGCGCGTCTGCGCGTGTCCGACGAAGGCGAGCGCCGCCGCGAGCAGCTGCTGGTCTTTCGCCAGATTCGGCCGGCGCTCGATTTCGATCTGCCGCACCGCGGCGTGAATGATGAGCGCGCCGCCCTTCTCGTCGACTATTTTGAGCGCCGGAATCCGCATTAGATCGATCACGATCTCAGGGCGCGCCAGGCGCATGTTCAGCATCGGCAGGAGCGATTGTCCGCCGGCGAGGATGCGTGCATCGGCGCCGGCCTGCGCGAGCACGTCTAGCGCTTCGTCGACGCTGTCGGCGCGAACGTAATCGAACGGCGCGGGTTTCATTCTCGGCCTCGCAATCTGCCCAACAGCCGCGCGAGGAACCCGCTGCCGGCCGGACCTGTTGCGTCGCCACTTGCCTGTTTGGCCAGCGCGGCGAAAAACTGCCCGATAAGGAACCGCGCCGCGCCGTCGAGCAGCCGCCCGCCGACGGACGCGACCTTGCCGCCAATCCCCGCCTCATAGCGATAGCGAATGGTGGTCGTTCCGTTTGTCTCTTCGAGCGTGACGAAGCCGGTGCCGCCGCCGAAACCAAGCGCGCCGGATGCTTCGCCGGAGAGCGTGAGCGATCGCGGCGGGATGAGATCGGCGAGCCGGATCTCGGCTTTGTAGCGGCCCTTCACCGGACCGACGCCCAGGGTCACGTCGGCGCGGAAATGCGTGTCGGAGACGCGCTCGATGCCATGCGCACCGGGGACGACTTTCTCAAGCGTCTTCGGATCGAGCAGCATGTCCCAGACCGCTTGGCGCGGTGCGCGGACTGTTGCGCTGCCCTCGCCGAAGAGCTGGCGCGCACCGGCTTTCGACGCGGCCTGCGACACCGCATTTTTCGGCGGCGTCTCCGGCCCGTGCAGATGTTCGGCAATGCGCGACGGGATCAACGGCAGTTCTATGTCGGCCACTCCAAGCGCGTCGGCGACCGCATTGGCGATGCAGACGGGCGTCGACATGCAATTGCCTTCGCCGACACCCTTTGCGCCAAGCGGCGTGAACGGCGAGCGCGTCTCGTGGTGCAGGATGAGCGGCTCCGGCACCTCCATGATTGTCGGTACGAGATAATCGGCGAACGTGCCGGCGAGAAAACTGCCGTCCTCGCCATAGGCATATTCTTCGAGGAGCGCAGCGCCGAGCGCCTGCGCAAAGCCGCCGGTCACCTGCCCCGCCACCATCGCCGGGTGAAGGATTCGGCCGCAATCATGCATGGTGACATACCGGTCGAGCCGCACGCCACCGGTCGCGCGATCGATTTCGACCCCGCAAAAATCGAAGATGAAACCGTGGCAGAGGGAGGAGTTGACCTCGTCTTCCTCGTTCGGCGCGGTGAGCTCCGGCGGCGTCCAGAACACCGTCTCGCGCATTGCCTGATCGACGTCGCCCGGCAGCGTGCCCGGCGCCCAATGGCTCGCCGCCGCAATGCGCGCAAACGCCACGGCATTTTCGGGATTGCCAGCAGCACCGATCCGACCGTGCTTGAAAACGATATCGTCGGCTTTGACGTTCAGCTGCTGAGCGGCGATGCGCGCGATGCGATCGCGCAATCGCGTGGCGGCGAGATGGGCTGTCCCCGCGACAGCCGGCGCGAAGCGGCTGGCATAATTGCCCGACGCGATCGACCACGCATCCTTGCTCGTGTCAATATCGGTCACAACGCGGATCTCGCTCGGCTTCAGTCCAAGCACCTCGCCGACGACTTGCGCCAGCACCGTGCGGTGGCCCTGCCCCTGCGGCACCGAGGCGACGTGCACGCTGACCGAGCCGACCGGATCGATGGCGATTGTCGCGGTCGCCTGCGCGCCGTTCTTCGGCCCGGCTTTCTTGCGCTCCGCCGGGCTCAGCACGGCCGTGATGTAGCCCATGTTCGAGACGCTCGGCTCGACGACGGCGGTGTAGCCGATGCCGTAGAGCCGGCCTTCCGCGCGCGCCGCATCCCGGCGCGCAATCAGCTCGGCATGCCCACCCTGCTCGAGCGCCTTGTCCATCGTCGTGCGGTATTCGCCGGAATCGAGAATCGCGCCGCAGGCGGTCTTGTAGGGGAACGCTTCGGCCGGCACGAGATTGGCGCGAATAACATCGAGCGGATCGAATTTCAGTTCGACGGCGATCCGCGGGACCAATCGCTCGAGCGCATAATAAACCTGCGGCCCACCAAACCCGCGGTTCAATCCGCTCGGCGTCTTATTCGTGAGCACGACGCGATTGCGGATCGCGACGTTGCGGATCGCATAAGCTCCCGTCATGTTGCCGTGCATGCGATAAAGCGTGGCAGGCTCCGGCGCACGTAGGTTGGCGCCGCAATCCTCGATCTGATCCCAGTCAAGCGCGGTGATGCGGCCATCCGCCTCGACCGCCGCGGCAAGTCGGGTGACCCGGTTCGTGGCGGAGACCGCGCCGGCAAGGTTCTCCAGTCGGTCCTCGATCCACTTCACCGGCGCGCCGGCGACCCGCGACGCCGCCGCAACCAGGACAATGTAGGGGAAAACACCCTGCTTGACGCCAAAACTCCCGCCGGAATCGGGCGGTGTGCGCAGACGCAGGCGGTTGCCCGGGATTTTCAGCGCGCGCGAGATCACCGCGTGGATGCTGAACGGCCCCTGGAAATTGGCGAGCACATCGTAAGCATCACTGCCCGGATCATATTCCGCGACGACGCCGTAAGTCTCGATCGGCGTACAGCTGTTGCGGGGATAGCGCACCTCGACATCGATGCGGTGCGGTGCC
>Ga0136846_1214686_pt1 | contig 17585 bp, 17 predicted proteins | sample HopSoiMetagenom2_FD_96841 | JGI IMG/M metagenome (GOLD analysis project Ga0136846, IMG submission 96841) | Grasslands soil microbial communities from Hopland, California, USA - 2 Assembly 2016 (version 4) | ecosystem: Environmental > Terrestrial > Soil > Grasslands | place: USA: Hopland...
AAATAGATAGCAGTCATTAAACCAATCGGAATAGCAACAATCATAGCAATAGCAGTTGAAAGCAACGTACCAGTAACTAATGGTAGGATTCCAAACTGCGCATTATCTCCTAATGGTTTTAAAATTGTGCCGGTAAAAAAGTCCACAAATGGAATTCTTTTGAAAAACTCAATCGTTTCTGCTAATAAAGTAATAACGATCCCTACAGTTGTTAAAATTGAAACGAGGGCAATAATAAGAAGTAATATAGGCATAATCTTTTCTGTAACCGTGTTTGCAGAAAAAGAGCGCTTATTCTGTTGAATTAAGTCTCTAACATTTGTTCCGCTATTCGAATCTTTATTAATCGTTTTTTCCAAAATAAAAAACCCCCTTCATCATCAGCCTTATTATGTAAGGTATAATAAAACACTTAAATCATCCAAGAAATAGCCATTTTTTTAAAATACATAAGAAGATGAGAAGTTTTTCTTCTCATCTTCTAAGCAATTATTACCCTTAGTCAATAATTATTTTAAAGCATTTAAAGCATCAATAGAAGCTTTAATTTCTTCTTCTGGTAATGGAGCAAAACCAGTTTCAGTTGCTACAGCATTTGCATTTTCCATAGTGTAAATAGCATAATCTAACACTTGTGGTTTTTCTTTAGCCATATCAACATTTAGGTAAGTGAATACTGGACGAGTGAATGCTGAGTATGCAAAGTCTTCACTTTCACCAATTGTTTTAGTAGATGGAGCAACTGGTCCATTACCAAAGTCAACACTTACAGCTTGTAACTTATCTTTGTTGCTTTCATAATAACCATATCCAAAGAATGCGATCGCATTTTTATCTTTTGATACAAGATCAACTAATGTTGAGTATTCTTGTTGTAGATTAATACCTTCTACTAAATCTTTTTCTCCAAGAATTTTTTCCCAGAAGAATTCGTAAGTACCATGGTTTTCGTTAGGCCCCATTGTTTTGATTGGTTCACTAGGGAATGAAGGATCAAGGTCTGACCAGTTTTTAATGTTACCTTCAGCTAAAAAGATTTTCTTCACTTGATCTTCAGTAAGTTCTTTAGCCCAATCATTATCAGGGTTAATAACAAATGTTAATCCATCAAGAGCAACTTTTAATTCTTGAGTTTCAATTCCTAATTTATCAGCTTCTGCTTTTTCTTCATCTTTAATCGTACGAGATGCATCATTGAAATCTGTTCCGTCTGCTTCAACTAAGAACTTTTTGAATCCAGCTGATGTTCCAGAACGTCCAACTTCAACAGAAACATTTTCTTGTTCATCTGTCATATAGTTTTCAGCCATTAGAGCCATGAAAGGATATACAGTACCAGAACCATCTACTACAACACTGCCTTCTAATTCAGCAGTTTCTGGCTCAGTTCCTTCAGCATTTTCTTTTGGTTCTTCTTCAGCGCCACCACAAGCAGCGGCAATTACCATGAAAGCTGCAAGGATTAAAAATAAACTAAATTTCTTAAATTTTGTCATTTCCTATAATTCCCCCTAATCGTTCTGTTTGTTTATCTCTTACATGTCTTACAATAAGGTTTTACTGTTAATTGCGTTTTAAATAATTGTAAAGGTTTTGTAAATTCGGTTGAATTTTGTGTAAATTTGTCGAAAATTATTAATATTATTTAAGTTGTCGCAATTAAATATTCTTCTACTATTTTTCTCTTGTGGTACTACTTTTATTTTACTCAAAAAAAATCTACTCATTCTAGATTGAGTAGATTTATTAAAAAAGCATGACTACTGATTAATTTGTTCTTCAATGATTTCTTCACCATTCGTTGTATCTGGTTCTACAGGTGTTCCAGCCGCACGTTGCTGTTGTAACTCAAAATACGTGTCCATTACTCTTTCACCAATTTTTAAATTAGCTCGGTTATCCGTACCACCAGTGTACGACCATGGTACTAACACAGCCATCGCAATTTCAGGATTGTCTGACGGTGCATAGCCGACTAGACTAAGATTCATGACCGGATTCATTTTATATTTTTTTAGTGGTCCATCATAGAATGACTCGGCCGTTCCAGTCTTCCCTGCAGGTGAATAAGGCTTCCCACCAAAAAAGCTATACGCTGTCCCACCTTGTTCCTGCATGACTTTTTTAAATCCAAGTTGAACGTTTTCGATCCAATTATTTTCTAAATACAAACGATTTAACACTTTAGGTTGTATTTCTTGTACAATTGGGCCAAGCTCATTATCGAGTTGTGGTTCACGAATCTCTTTGACCATATGCGGTTCCATACGACTTCCCCCATTGGCAATGGTTGATACATATTGCGCCAGTTGCATCGTAGAATACGTATCATACTGTCCAATGGCAAGGTCCATCAAATGTCCAGGTAATGTACTTGTGCCTTTAAAACCACTCTGCTCACTTGGTAAATCAATACCCGTTCGGACACCTAAACCAAATTGCGCAAAAGATTGGCGAATGGTATTAAAGCCTTCAATGTTTATAGGTAGTGAACCATGTGGAATATAACGTCCTTCTCCAATTTTTATGGCTGTAAGGAACATATATACGTTTGAAGAATATTTTAATGCATTCACATCATTGATCCACCCAAAGGTTTTCCAAGATTTTTTTGGTGGTGTTCCACTAATGTATAGTGGACTATCTAATAATGAAGTTCCTGGACCTATTACACCTGTTTGATAGCCTGTCAGAATGGTTGCACCTTTTACAGTAGAACCAACATTATACGTGGTCGTAAAAGTTCCAAGTGCGTCGTCTTGCATTTCTGTTTTACCAGTTTCCTCATCTCTAACAATTCTCTTACCTGCTAATGATTTAATTTCTCCCGTATTTGGATCCATTAAAACAACATATGCTCGGTCCAATAATCCTGTTCCTGGAAAGCCTTTGGCTGTCCAAAGCTCTTCTTCAATGATCTTTTCTACTGCACGCTGCAGATCCATATCAATGGTGAGAATAAGATCCTTTCCTCTTTGTCCCTCTGTAATGACTTCGGTACTTACGATTTCACCGGACTGGTCCGTAACATTTTTCACTTTTGCTTTTTGTCCATGTAAAACATCTTCGTATTGCTTTTCAAGATAACTGGTTCCTACTCGATCATTTCTACTATAATCTCTTGATAAGTAATAATCGATTTTCTCTGCAGGAAGACCTTTATCCGAACTTGTGACACCACCAAGAACCGAACGCAATGTATCTTCAAAAGCATAGGAACGATCCCAATCTGTTGTGGTATCCACTCCCGGCAGAAGTTGCAAGTTTTCACTTACAATAGCAAATTCCTCAGGAGTTACATTTTCATTTTTTACAATTTGTGGAGTGAATTTGTAACCACTCACAAATTCTCTATATATGGCAATCACTTCAACTTCATCTTTAGAGAGCTCATTTAAATCTGATTCAGTAATTCGTTCTAAAGTTCGTTTATACACCTTATCATCATATTCTTTTGTATCTTCATACTTTTGCTGTAGTTTTTCACGTTCTTTTTCTGGTACCTTTTTTTCTGCCTCTTTTGGATTCATTGAAATCCAATAATCCTTCATATCACGCTCGGTCACTTTGTCTGTTTCCTTAACAATTAATTTAGAAAGCCTTTCAGCAACTTGAAGCATTTCCTTTTGAGTTGCGCCACTATTCGTATATGTAATGGCATTTACTGGTACATTATCAACAACAATTTTACCATTTGTGTCATACATCTTACCTCTTGGCACAGGGTTATTGACGGTGATATCCTCTGTCCTTTCAATTTCTCTTTTATAATCATCGCCATAAACAATTTGCACAACTCCGAGACGTAGTATTAATACTGAAAATAGTAAAAACACAGCAAAAAAGAGCATGTTTAACCGAAAAGGAACATGGGTTTTTTTCTTTTTCTTTTTTTGGTTCAACTTAATACTCACATCCTTCATAAAACGGTTCTTTCTTTATTGTAAAAGAAAAACGAAAATAATACTATCAAAATCCTGTTGCAGATTGAGGCAAAAATTTCAATTAATGGCAAAAAAAGAGAGGTCTACTATACCTCTCTCGTAGAAGTTTCAAAATTGATACGTCTAATAAACAAATAAATCAGCGAATGACCTGCGCCTAAAATTAGAAATAAAATAGGGAGTCCCTGTTTCGCGTCCATTATATTGATCATGACTAAAAATAAAAGAATAGAAAATACCCTTCCCGCATTAAGATAGATTTCTCTTACAACAATATACTCCACTCTCATTTCGGCTGCTTTCCATCCACGTCCAATCACATCATATGTAATGGAGAGATAGGGTACAAGTAATAGCGGGTAGGCAACTGCAATCACGGCTGCATAAATTAATAATCTTGTAAAGGTAACATCAAAGGCAATCAAAAAAATGGCAGCATATAGTAGTAATCCTCCAAGTAAGATCGACTTTACACGTTGTTCTTTTTTAATGAGCCTTGAAACGGCAAAATAGGCCACAAATGACACGCCTGAATTAATTAGTCCATATGTACCTAAAGCCATCTCCGTCCCAGTTGAAAGAAATACGAGAACCGAAATCATAAAGGCAAAAATCCCTTCTCGAAGTCCTTGAAAAAAATGTGCATTTGTTACCATACGCCAATTTAGATTATGTTTTCGTTCTGATAAAATTCGAACGAACCAATAACTTCCATTCGCTGGTCTCCGTTTTATAAAAAAGCTTAAAAATACTGCAGCTGCAAACAGAGCTAATGAGATTCCAAAAACAATAGAATAACCGGTGAATTTTTCCAATCTTGAAATAATAAAACCTGCAGCTATTGGTCCCAACATTCCCCCTACTGAAGAAAGAATTCCAAGAAATCCGTTAAAAAAATCTCTTGTTTCTGGTTCGGTGATTTCAAAAGTTAACACATTAAAAGCGAGCCAATAAAAACCATAACCCATCCCCAAAAGAGCACCCAAAAGTAGTAAATATTTTGAAGCAGATGTACCAAAGCCTAAAACACTTAAATAAAAAAGGGCAAGAAGAGTGATGCCAATCCGGAAAACGATTACCCTGTCAATCTTCTTCGCCCATCTTCCAGCAAGAATGAAAGTAAATGGTTGTGCGACCGCAACAGCCAAATTGTATAATCCGATATCCTTTAGCTCACCTGTTTGCTTCCATAAATAAATATTCACAAATGTATTTGAGAGAGCAATACTCAAAGAATAAAGACCACCTATTAATAATAGAAGCGTTAGATCTTTTGTTAGATGTACATCCCCAATTAAATGTTTCTTAAATTTACTCATAAATTAACTCCCCTTTGTGTCTAAAGGGTAGTTTTCACAAAATGGCATAGGTTATTCATAAAGAAAACTTCCATCAGTGGAGTTTTCTCTCATCCCCACTGATGGTTAGTTGCACTTATCGGGGGTTTACAGGCTGTTTATCCCCCGCCTATCCATTTTGTTTTTTATCTAGAGCCTCGATGTGGGGGTATTACAGCCTGTTAAACCGGGATAAACTGAAAAGACAAAACGGAAAAGGCTAGTAGATGTTCTACTAGCCCTTTCCGTTTTGTCTAACTATTTATTTTGCTGCTGCGAAACGCTTAGCTACTTCATCCCAGTTTACTAAACTAAAGAATGCATTGATGTATTCAGGACGGCGATTTTGATAGTTTAAATAATATGCGTGCTCCCATACGTCTAATCCAAGAACTGGTGTCTTACCCTCCATTAATGGTGAATCTTGGTTTGGAGTACTTGTCACTTCAAGCTCACCATTGTTCACAGCCAACCATGCCCAACCTGAGCCAAAACGAGTAGTAGCTGCTTTTGTAAATTCATCTTTAAAACTTTCAAAGCTTCCAAATTTACTGTTAATCGCATCTGCTAATTCTCCAGCAGGTTCTCCACCTGCATTTGGTGCTAGAACTTGCCAAAATAATGAGTGGTTTGCATGTCCTCCACCATTATTACGAACTGCCGTACGAGATGCTTCAGGTACCGCATCTAGATTTGAAATAACTTCTTCAACCGATTTTGAAAGAAGCTCCTCATTTCCTTCTAAAGCATTATTTAAATTTGTTACATATGTGTTATGGTGTTTTGTGTGATGAATCGTCATTGTTTCTTTGTCAATATAAGGCTCTAAAGCATCGTATGCGTAAGGTAATTGTGGTAATTCAAATCCCATTATAAATTCCTCCTATGTATGTTGTTTCTGTTTCTAGACTCATCCAACGTTTTATTACTGTAATATGAATATGTTCTAGAACTAACTTTAGATTACCAAATAGATCTAATTCAATACAAACAATATGCTTCAATGACTCATATTCATTTTTTGTTTATCCAACCCTAAAATCTTCTTTTATAAAAATCTAATTGAATTGTCATTTTACGTCTTGATTAAGGGAATCTTTATGACCTCTTCAGGTTGGGAAATTTCGATAATTTGTCAATAATCGTACAATCCGCAATATGTCAACGATATTTGTCATAATGAATCTTTTTTATTACCATAATACCCCAAATCGCTATTGACTTGTTTTTAATATTTGATTAAATCAAAGTAGAGGAAAGAAAGGAGTGCAACTAAATGCTTAACGTTAAAGAATTAAACATATCCCTTTACAGTTTATTAATTCAATACTTTATCGGTAAAGAACCTATACAAAAATTCCCCATCGGCTCCTATCTATTTCAAGAAAAGGAAAACGTAGAAAATATTTATTTGTTATTAAATGGAAGTGTTTCCATTGGTCGGGTACATGTAAAAGGAAAAGAATTTATGCTTAAAATATTAAGTGGAGAAGAACTGATTATTGAATATGAACTATTCCAAAACAAACCTGTATATCATTTTTATGCAAAAACATTATCAAATTGCGAACTACTTGTGATCAAAAAGTCTCAATTCGAAGAATTTTTGTTGAGTGAGCCCAATGTACTTGGAGCATTATCCAATTGGTTAAGTACGCGATATATAAAATCCCAAATTAAATGTCAAGATTTAATTATGAATGGAAAAAAAGGTGGACTTTATTCTATTTTAATAAGGCTATGCAATAGTTATGGGATTGCAACTGAAAATGGAATCTTAATCGATTTACCGCTCACCCACCAGGAACTTGCCAATTTAACATTCGGAACAAGAGAAGTCATACAAAGGATGCTAAAAGATCTGCGAGAAAAGGATGTTGTCTCGTATAGCCAACATCGCTTTACGGTAAAAAATCTAGCCTATTTGAAGCGAGAAGTAGATTGTCAAAACTGCAATAAAGTAATATGTGGAGTTAACTAATTTTTAATCATGATCCTGATAAGGTGCTCATGTTTTCTCCTAACAGTCTTTCCTTAACCATCATTTATGGGAAGACTGTTTACTGCTATATGCTCCTTCTTTTTCTCCTATTTTTTATCTATTGATGTGTTAACGTTGTCATAATACCCAAAAAGTTTTTTTCTTTTAACAAATGCCTTGCCTTCAATTGTACAATATTATCATCCATAGGATACAATAAGATTTGAATAAAATGAAGGATGTGCACGTATGAATGTATTTAAACAATTAATCGTTAGTCTCTACTCCCCAAAAGACATTTCAACCTTTCGTCATCAAAAGATTGGTAAAACTTTACTTTATGTCTTAACTTTAACTCTCCTGTCCATTTTACCAAGTATATACCATTTTAGTACTTCTATGGTTGATGGAGTGGATACGATCGAAGAAATCGTTCAAAAGGAACTCCCTCCCTTTACGATTGAAAATGGTGAATTATTCTCTGATGAGCCCATTCCCCTTACAATAAATAAAAATGACTTTACCTTTATTTTTGATAGCACAGGTACCATTAATCAGGCTGAAATCGATCGTGCAAATGACACCATTTTTATTCTTAAAAATGAATTGGTTTATTCAGCCTCAGGTGTTTCACAATCCATGCCTTACTCCATGTTTGGTGATATTACCATTACAAAAGATGATCTTTCATCTATGTTAACTTCTGTAGACTCTATTATACCGATCACAATTCCGATCGTCTCTTTGATCGTTTTTCTATTTTCTTCACTCATGAAGTTTATTGAAATATCTATCTTGGCTTTATTCGGACTTGCCTTAATAAATATTCTGAGTAAGAAGAGTAGCTATGGTCATTTATGGCGAATATCTGCTTATAGCGTAACATTGCCGACGATATTCTTTACCATTATGGATGCGCTAAAGACTATTGTTCCAAACGGATTCTTCATCCATTGGTTGGTTGCTTTAATCATTCTATTACTTGCTTTAAAAGAACTACCTACCGAAAAGAAACAAATATCATAATGGACTCTACTATTAAGCAGTTAGTAATGTGAGTTATTTCTTAAAGACGTGCCTAGTGCACGTTTTTTTTATTAACAATAGAATAGTATATCGATTTAATTTTGATCGATGTCCAGCGCAAACAACAAGCCCTGTTAGGAAGGCGTTTTCCCTTTTTTAATATACAAACTAGTTTTGTTCAAAAGGGAATTCGTTCTAATAGATTTTGGACTAGCATATAAATGAAAATAACTAGATTCGGGAGGGAACAAATGTGAAACGTTTATTTGGAATACTCCTTACCGTTATGGTCCTATACGCCATTTATTATGACTTAAGTCAGGGAACTCTTCCTGTTGATACTGCTGAGAAAGCAACCATCGAAAAAACAAACACAATGCCTGGACTCCCTTATTTTGAAGCAAAAGTGGTTGCAGGTGATACTGTGCTTTCGATCCTAGAAGATCGGTACGATCATTCCATTCCTGTCCCTATTTCAGATATCGCCACTGATTTTCGACAATTAAATAACGGACAATCCCCTCAAGAAATTCAACCTGGAAAAACATATAAATTCCCTATATATTAGTACACGATCAAACACTCTTCACCGTTATGGAAAAAATCTTCATTTCAACTTTCTTGTCATCCCCACAGTTCATTGCTAAAATAAATACGCATAGTAAGTTCATTTCGTAGACTAAATGTTCAATAAATCATTTTAATCAAAGGGGCGAATCACGATTGAGTGAGATCATACATCGTACAAAAACCCGACCCATTAAAGTCGGAAATTTAACAATCGGTGGAAGTAACGAATTATTTATTCAAAGTATGACAACAACGAAGACACATGATGTTGAAGCAACCGTTGCTCAAATTAATAGATTGGAAGAAGCTGGTTGTCAGCTTGTTCGAGTGGCCTGTCCAGATGAACGTGCCGCACACGCCATTTCCGAAATCAAAAAGAGAATTAACATTCCTCTTGTGGTTGATATTCATTTCGATTATAAGCTCGCTCTTATAGCCATTGAAGGCGGTGCAGATAAAATCCGCATCAATCCAGGTAATATTGGTAAGCGCGAAAAGGTTGAAGCCGTTGTTAAGGCTGCAAAAGCGAAAGGAATTCCCATTCGCATTGGAGTCAATGCTGGCTCGCTGGAAAAACGAATCTTAGAAAAATATGGTTATCCAACCGCTGATGGGATGGTCGAAAGTGCCCTACATCATATAAAGATCCTTGAAGATTTGGACTTTCACGATATTATTGTTTCAATGAAGGCATCCGATGTCCCACTTGCCATCGAAGCTTATGAAAAAGCGTCACAAGCATTTGATTATCCTCTTCATCTTGGTATTACTGAATCCGGCACTTTGTTTGCTGGGACAGTGAAAAGTGCAGCAGGATTAGGGGCTATTTTAAGCAAAGGGATTGGAAATACGCTCCGTATTTCGTTAAGCGCTGATCCTGTGGAGGAAGTAAAAGTGGCTCGAGAATTGTTAAAAGTCTTTGGACTTTCCTCCAATGCTGCGACACTTATTTCATGTCCCACATGCGGAAGAATCGAGATTGACTTAATTAGTATTGCAAATGAAGTGGAAGAGTATATATCTACCATAAAGGCACCCATTAAAGTGGCCGTCCTTGGCTGTGCTGTCAATGGTCCAGGTGAGGCCCGCGAGGCTGATATTGGTATTGCAGGTGCCCGAGGTGAAGGTCTGTTATTCCGCCATGGTGAAATTGTTCGAAAAGTACCAGAAGCTCAATTGGTTGAAGAACTGAAAAAGGAAATTGATCAAATTGCAGAAGAATATTTTGCCAAACAAGAAGCCGAACAACAGCAAGTCTAATTATTTTTATCGTAATACGTAATAAGCATGATCAAAATGTAAAAAGAAGCTCGAGCTTTAGTTGCTCGAGCTTCTTTTTTACTTATTTTCCCTTTCAAACATCTTGATTAAAAAAACGGAAGAATAAATATTGATAGGATAAGCGAGATGGCTCCGATTGTCATTGCCCAAGTACCTGAAGATGCCCCTCTTCTTCGTGCAATAAATCCAAGAACAATCCCTGCTATCCCAAATAAAATGGGAAGAACAAATAAAGATAATATGGAGAGAGCTACGGCTGATAGACCTATTCCTCTGCCGCCTTCTCTCTCACCATCATGTTCACGAACTTCTCTTTTATTAAAGGATAATGGTGCAGCTAATTCAGCAGAGGTTTCTTCGTGATAGCTGCCCGTTCCAAAATAATCTTCCTCAGACAACTCGCTTTCCTTACGAATATCCATATTTTTACGGTCTAGATCTGCCATAATATAAGATCCCCCCGCTTTCTTATTACAGCTCGTTCAGGTAAACAACCAACCTTGAACGACTTACTCAAAAAGACATAAACCATCGAATTAAAGATCATGTTTTTCTGAGAAGCATTATTATTATTTACTGAAAATGAAATTTCAATATGACAATGTTTAACTTGTATGGAGTATACTGCATGCATAAATATTACTAAAATTAGAATATTACAATAATAATTTCCAAAGTGAATCTTTACATTTAATTTACATAACTATTGTATAATCAAAAATATGGGTAAAAAGTATGACGAATTGGAGGTTATTTTGTTGAAAATAAGAGAGAAAAGGAAGAAAATCTCAAGAAAGAAACATGTTAACAATAAAAATAATGTATACCAAAAAGTATTGCAAAAGTTTAATTTAAGTACACGGTTATTTCTTTTATTTGTTTCCTTATTAGTATTATCTGTTGTGGTTGTAGGAGTCAGTTCCTATATAAAAGCAAAGGATATGAATATGGAAACCATTGAAAATAGATTAGTGAGAGAAACCGATTTAATGGGTTACATTGCGACAAACTTGAAGTTCGTTTATGTAAGTGATGATGATTACTTTATGCAGCAACTCGATTCAAGTGTACGTACACAAAAAGAGAAACTAAAATCTGATGGGATTACCTCCGAATTCTTCTATATTGTTGATAAAAGAGTAACACCTTTTAAAGTTAGCGAAAAATCATTACCAACGATCTCCGATCAAGCTATTAATCAAATAACGAATGGAAACAACGGAGTGTTACACGAAAAAATAAAAGGGGAAGACTATACCGTAACCTTCCAAGAAATGAAAGAAATAGGTGGAACCTTTGGTTTAATCATCCCAACAAAATCTTATATGAATCCCGTTAATCAAATGGCCTATTTTACTTTAATTGTCATCATTATTAGCATCCTAATAACAACACTTGTAACGGTTTTATTTGTGAGAACATTGACAAAACCAATTAACCAATTAAGAAATACTATGAGAGAAGTACGTGAAGGAAATCTACCTGATTCAGTAGAAATCAAAACAAGCATACCCGAAATCACATCATTACATACAAGTTATAATGCCATGATCGGTCATATGAGAGGCATGCTTAATGAACTTAAAGATACCATTAAAGAATTAGAAAATACCGGCGGTGACCTAAAGAAATCGTCAAAGGATGCCCTTACATCTAGTCATCAATTGATCACAGCAATCAATGTAGTAAAATTAGGGGCTGAGCAAACAGCTAGCAGTTCTGAAAATAGTGTAAATAGCTTTAAAGCCATGAAACATAAGATTGAAATCATGATGAATAATATGGAAACAGTCTTTCATCGTTCGGAAAGTATGAATCATTCTGCCAACCGAGGAGAGAAAAACATAAGTGAATTAATCACTACGATTACCATATTTCAGAAAGACTTTGATCAATTAACACAAACGATCAAACAGGTCAAAGATTATTCAAAGGCGATTACAAATCTGGTTGGGTTAGTTGGGGGAATCGCTGAACAGACGAAACTATTAGCACTCAACGCTTCCATTGAAGCGGCACGTGCAGGTGATGCAGGCAAAGGATTTGCTGTTGTAGCTCATGAAGTCCGAAAGCTTGCTGAACAATCAACCCTTGCAACAAAAGAGATTTCGCAAGCTATTACGAATATGGAGCATATTACTATGACCGCATCCGAAGAATTTGAACACATGCTTTCTAAAATTAATACAAATATAGAAATGGCGAACGAATCGAAGATTACCTTTGACGAATTAATGCAGGAAATTGCAGGTGTAAACGACAACCTACAAGGAATGCAAACGGAACTTGAAGATTTAAAAGGAAATTTACCACAACTTGAACAAGCTGCAGATCATTTTTCATCTATTTCTCAAGAAACATTGGCAAGCGCACAAGAAATGCTTGCTACTAGTGAAAATCAAATTCAGCAGATGGAAAGTACAGATGCGATTGGATTAAAATTAAATCATTTATCAAAATCTCTTTCTTCCATTACCATGCGTTTTAAGTTCAACAACCATAAATAGATCATTATACAAAAGCGAGCACCCCTACAAGTAAGGATGCTCGCTTTTTTTATCTACTCTATTCACTTAAGCTGGATGTTACTTCTGAACAATCTGGACAGGTTCCGTATATTTCAAATTTATGTCCTGATATATCATATCCTTGTAAATTTTCAGTTAGTTCTGTCATTGGACAGGTCTCTATTTCTTTCGTTTTCCCACATCTAAGGCAAATAAAATGATGATGATGTTGTTGATGTGCACAAGTTAAACGAAAATGCTTTTCACCTGATAGTTCTGTCATTTCAACAATTCCAAGCTTATCAAATAGCGATAAATTACGGTAAATCGTATCAAAACTTAAGCCAGGATATGGATCCTTTAATTGATCTAATACATCTTTGGCCGTAAGGTATTTATTATGATCAGCAAATAATTGCAGCATATCTTCTCTTTTCCCTGTATGTTTAAAGCCTTTCTCCTTTAGCAGTGTCATAGCTTGATCGACGTTCAATATCCTTCACCCCATTAAACAGCTCTTTTTACCATTCCTTTTTTCCTTAAAATTGATAATATCAAAATGATAACTGAAATCATGACAATCGTCCCACCTGGAGCTAAATCAAGGTAGTAGGAAATCGTTAATCCACCTAAAACAGCCGTTTCTCCAAAGATAATGGAATAAAGGATCGTCTGCTTAAATCCGTTAGAAAGGCGAATAGCAGATGCAACAGGCAAAGTCATAAGAGATGACACAAGTAATACCCCAACAATTCTCATAGATGATGCAATGACTAATGCAACCATAATAATGAATATAAGGTGAAAACCTTTAACAGGGATTCCCGAGGCTTTTGCATGCTCTTCATCAAAGGAAATTAAAAATAACTCTTTATAAAAAAGCAATATAATAGCAATAACAAAGATACTGATGATTAGGACCATCCAGAAATCCGCCCTACTCACTGCAGAGACGCTTCCAAATAAATATCCAAATAGATCCGTATTGAAACCATCGGCAAGAGAAATAAAAATCACACTCAGACCGGTTCCACTTGACAGAATAATAGGAATCGCTAACTCCTGATAATGCTTGTAAACCGTTCTTAACTTTTCAATAAACAAAGAACCTACAATCGAAAAAACCATCCCTATGTAGATGGGATTTAAAGAACCAGCTGGTAAAAACTTTTTTTCAAGCAGTAAGCTTGCAGCGATTCCAGCTAATGTTACATGACTGAGGGCATCTGCAATTAAGGATAGTCTTCTAACAACAACGAAGACTCCTATAAGTGGTGCTATAATCCCAATAATTATTCCGGTTAAAAAAGCATTTTGTAAAAATTCATACTGTAAGATGGCATCGATCATTGGAAGTCCCCTCCGGCTTCATGACCAGTATCGTGGCCATGTTTATGTGATAGCATTTGGAGGTCAAACCCATAGTCCTCAGGCATCCCATTCTTTTTCTTAACTTCAAATTCTTCTGTTTCTCCGTGAAAATATAAATATTTGTTTAAACAAACCACATGGGTTACTTTGTCCGTTATCGCTCCAATATCATGCGTTACTAGCAATAAAGTAATCCCAAGCTTCTGATTTAAATCACCGAGCATATGATAAAAAGATCGAACATTCCCGGCATCCACACCTACAGTTGGTTCATCAAGTATCAGAAGTTCAGGCTCACTAACTAGAGCTCTCGCAATAAATACTCTCTGCTGTTGTCCACCTGAAAGCTCTCCAATATTACGTTGTTTTAAATCGAGGAGACCCACTGAATCGATTGCCTTCAATATTTGAAGATGATGTTCTTTTTTCATATAGTGTAATAAGCCAATTTTTTTGGTTAAACCACTTTTCACGACTTCATACACTGTTGCTGGAAATCCTGTGTTGAAAGAATTGGCCTTTTGCGAAACAAAACCGATCTTTTCCCAATCTCTAAATTGACTAATATCCTTACCAAAAAGATGTATATCCCCTTTTTGTTTTTTTTCCAATCCGAGAATTAATTTTAATAATGTTGATTTACCAGATCCATTCGGGCCCACAATACCTAGAAAAGAACCTTTTGTAATCGAAATATTTATATCTTCAAGCACATTTTCATTTTCATAGCTGTAGGATAGCCCGCTTATATCAATAATTACCTGTTTGTTATTCATTTTATCACCTAGATTCAGAAATCATTCCGATTTAGAGTATACAAGAAAAATGTTGGAATGTAAATTAAAAAAAATAGAGATATTCATATGCACGATTCCCTTTTTTATTTTTGGTGTCACTTTTCTACCAAACTTTCATATTTTACCATAGAGGAGTGATGACATGAACATTTTTGAAAATATCATCAATCATAAAATTAGTTCAATAACTGCTGCAGAACTATTAAAATATGCCAATCAATTTCAAATTTCCATTTCCCATCAACATGCAGCCCAAATTGCTGATTATCTAAATGGAAAAAATGTCAATATTTTCAATAGTGTTGAACGTGCAAAACTTGTAAAAGAAATAGCAAAAGTTGCCGGTGCTGACACTGCAAAAGAAGTCAATCGTCTTTTCCTACAATTCACAAAATAACGAGAAATAGTGTCAGTCACTTTAAATGGACAAATGTCTTTTTTAGTGCCTGACACTAATTAATCACTTTAAACCACTATTTGTTTGCTTCTAACATGATTTCATTCTGAAGGTTTTCATTAAAGATCTTACTGCGAAGCATGGCAATTTCATGCTTATATGGTGGCTTTTTATTATCTTTATCTACCCCTACATATGGTGTTTCAAGAATTTTTGGTACTTCTGTTAATTGCGGATGATGAACGATATAATTCAAGGCTTCAAAACCGATATGTCCAAAACCTATATTTTCATGGCGATCTTTTCTTGCTCCTTGCACATTTTTACTATCATTAATATGAAGGACTTTTAGTCGATCAATACCAATGATACGGTCAAAGCTATTCAACACACCGTCAAAGTCCTCGACAATATTATAACCCGCATCATGTGTATGGCAGGTATCAAAACAAATCGATAACTTATTATTATGGTGGACTCCATCTATGATCATCGCTAATTCCTCAAAGGTTATCCCGCATTCGGAACCTTTACCTGCCATTGTTTCCAAGGCGATTTGTACTCTTTCCTCGCCCGTTAATACTTCATTTAAACATTCGATAATTTTTTTGATTCCTACTTCTGTTCCCTCTTTAACATGTGCCCCTGGATGTAATACAATTTGACTTGCTCCAATCGCTTCTGTACGATCAATTTCAGTTCGTAAGAAATTAACCCCTAATTCAAATGTAGCAGGATTTACTGCATTTCCAATATTGATAATATAAGGAGCATGGACAATGATTTCATCAATCCCATTTTCCTTCATATGTGCTCTTCCAGCCTCAATATTCAAATCTTCTAATTTTTTTCTTCTCGTATTTTGTGGAGCACCTGTATAAATCATAAACGTATTGGCCCCATACGAAACAGCTTCTTCACTAGCTGCTAACAACATTTTCTTTCCACTCATAGATACATGTGAACCAATTTTCAGCATTGAACGAAATGCTCCTCTCTTATTTTTTCTTTTGTATTCTATTTTGGCGTTTTTTAAAGTTTTCTGTTGCTTGCTGAATTTTCTTTTTATAGCCACGCTTTACTTTTTTAGGCTTTTGTATGAAGGTTTTAGCTTTCAAATCAATTTCGCTTACTGCTTTGTGTCTCTTTTTACGTTTGTTTCGATCTCCGAGTTCGATCCATTCTTGATTTTTTACATCTGTATTTTTAAATGAAATCCCCATTTTTTCAAGTTGATTCAATGCATTTTCATCCGATGCTTCATAGAGAGTTAATGCAATACCAGAAAAGCCTGCTCTAGCCGTTCTTCCCACCCGATGAATATAAAAGTCAAGATCTGTCGGCAATTCATAGTTAATCACATGGCTAATGCCTTGAATGTCAATTCCACGCGCTGCGAGGTCTGTTGCAACAATATATTGAAATTCCAAATCGAGAATTTGCTTCATCATTTTCTTTCGTTCACGCGGAGATAAATCTCCATGAATTCTTCCAACTTTCAAACCCTTGGCAATTAAACCATCCGCGACTTCATCGGCCTTCTTCTTCGTATTGGTAAAGACAATGGCCAAATACGGGTTGTAATGAAGCAAGGTTTGATAGACGAGTTCAACCCTATTACGATGTCTTGCTGGTAATAAAAAATGACTGATATTCGCTGCAGTTGCTTGTGTTGGTGAAACTTGTATATACTTTGGATTTTCCATATACTTTTTCAAAAATGGTTTTAACTTTTCAGGAATCGTTGCGGAGAAAACAAGCATTTGTAGATTTTTCGGCAGTCTTCCTGCAATTTTATCTACATCTTCAAGAAATCCCATATCTAGCATAATATCTGCTTCATCTATAACAAGTGTAGAAGCAGTATGAACAAACAATGCTTGTTCAGCCACTAGATCACTAATACGTCCTGGTGTACCAACCACTATTTGAGGCTGTGTTTTTAATCGGTCAATCGTTCTTTGTTTATCTGTTCCACCGATAAATAATCGCACAGATATTTCTTCACCCTCTGGTGCATGCTTAACTATTTTTAACGTTTCCTGATAAATTTGCGTAGCCAATTCTCTTGTTGGAGCAGTAATAATAGCTTGTACTTCATGGATTGTTGGATCAATTTTTTGTAAAATTGGTAAAACATAAGCGTGTGTCTTTCCTGTTCCAGTTTGTGACTGGCCAACAGCACTTTCGCCTTTTATAACACTTGGAATTAGGCGCTCTTGTATTTCAGTTGGCTCATGAAAACCTAATTCTTTCACTGCTTCTATAATAAACGGTTTTAAATTGAACCGCTCAAATTTTGTTTCAATCATCCTTCTATCTCCTTTTTGTTTAACCCTATTCTATTATTATAGCCAAAACACTATAAAGAAAA
>Ga0136846_1222331_pt1 | contig 17583 bp, 6 predicted proteins | sample HopSoiMetagenom2_FD_96841 | JGI IMG/M metagenome (GOLD analysis project Ga0136846, IMG submission 96841) | Grasslands soil microbial communities from Hopland, California, USA - 2 Assembly 2016 (version 4) | ecosystem: Environmental > Terrestrial > Soil > Grasslands | place: USA: Hopland...
ATCCACGAGGTCCGTGCGGCCCTGTCAACAGTGGCGATAGGACGGGTTTTTGGCGTGGTGCGATGATGGGGAGAAGGGGAGACGATGCTTCGGCAGGTTCATGAGGTGCTCGGGTTGCTGGAGGGAGGGTTTTCCAACCTCCGCATTCTGGTTGTGGGCGACATCATGCTGGATCGATACATTCATGGCGAGGTGGAGCGTATTTCGCCCGAAGCCCCCGTACCGGTGCTGCGCCATGCGCAGCGGTATGAGCGCGCCGGTGGCGCTGCCAATGTGGCCATGAACCTGGCCGGACTGGGCGCACAGGCCACGCTCGCGGGGTTCTGGGGCGCTGACCGTGAAAAAGAAGAACTGGCGTCGCTGCTCGATCAGGACGGTGTGAACTATGCTCCGGTCGTCACTGGCAGCCTGCCTACGATCTCGAAGACACGCATCGTGGCGCGCACCCAGCAGATGCTGCGTCTGGATATCGAAAGCCAGAAGAAGCCTTCCCCTGACGATCTGCAGCGGCTGATCGACACCTCGGTCGCAGCAGTGGCTCATGCGGATGCAGTGATCCTGAGTGACTACGCCAAAGGCGCACTTTCCGACGAATTGTGCCGAGCGGTGATCCGCGCCGCACGCGACCGTGCGATTCCGGTACTGGTGGATCCAAAGACGCGTGATCTGGGCAAGTACTCCGGAGCAACGACCGTCTGCCCAAACCTCAATGAGCTCTCGCAGGCAACGGGAGTCCCATCGTATGAAGTGGACGCCCTGCTGCATGCCGCGGAAAAGCAGGTGGTAGAGCATGAGTTCGAATACCTGACAGTCACGATGAGCGAGAAGGGAATCCGGATCGTACGGCCTGGATACACCTATCACTCGCCGGCCCGGGCACGTGAGGTCTTCGATGTCTCTGGTGCAGGGGATACGGTAATTGCTACCCTTGCCGCCGGTCTGGCTGGTGGTCTGAAGGTCGAGACGGCGATCGAGCTGGCGAATCTGGCTGCGGGGATCGTCGTCGGTAAGGTCGGTACTGTGCCGATTACCTCCGGCGAGCTGGTCGAATTGCTGACGCCGAGCCAGGACCTGCGGTCTGACGAGCGTGTGCTCGACCGGGAGCGCGTGAAGCGCCGTGTCGAGGAATGGCGTGCCGCCGGCGAAACCATCGTCTTCACCAACGGATGCTTTGACCTGTTGCATGTCGGACACATCACGCTGCTCGAGGACTGCCGCAGGTTCGGCAGCAAGCTGATCGTGGGCCTGAATACCGATGCCAGCGTGCAGCGGCTGAAGGGGCCAACGCGTCCGGTCGTTGGAGAGCAGGAACGCGCTCGCGTGATGGCGGCGCTGGCCGCGGTCGACGCCGTTGTGTTGTTTGATGAAGACACGCCCCTGGAACTGATCCGCGACCTGAAGCCTAGCGTTCTGGTGAAGGGTGGCGACTACACCATAGACACGGTTGTAGGCCATGAAATCGTCATTGCAGCCGGAGGCCGCGTGGAGATTGTGCCTACCGTAGCCGGGTTCTCAACGACCAACATCGTAAAAAAGCTTACGGGCGTCTGCTGAAGTCCGCCCAGGTTTCTACCGCGATAGCAACTTGAAGGAGAAAGCGCGTTGATCATAGTCACAGGTGGCGCTGGGTTTATCGGAAGCAATCTGATTCATGAACTGAACCGTGCCGGGGAGAAGGACATCCTGCTGGTGGATAACTTTGCGCCTGCTGCGAACTGGACGGGACCGAAGTTCGTTAATCTCTGGGGCGCGGACTACTCCGATTACATGGACAAGCATGAGTTCCGCGAAGCGCTCAACGCCGGCGATTTCGACAGCGTGAAGATTCGCGCGATCCTGCATCAGGGCGCCTGCTCCAACACGCTGGAAGATGACGGGCAGTACATGATGGACAACAATTTCACGTACTCGAAGGAGCTCCTGCACTTCGCCACCAATCGCAAGATCCCGCTGGTCTATGCCTCTACCGCGGCCGTCTACGGTCTGAGCGAGAACTTTACTCCGACCAAGGAAAATGAGAAGCCGCTGAACATCTACGGCTACTCCAAGCTGGTCTTCGACAACTATGTACGCCGGCGGATGAACAGCTTCGAGTCCACTGTGATCGGTTTGCGTTACTTCAATGTCTATGGTCCGCGTGAGCGTCACAAAGACCGCATGGCGAGCGTGATGCAGCACTTCTCCAAACAGTTGAAGACGCAGGGCGAGATCCGGATGTTCGAGGGAACAGGCGGATACGGCAGCGGTGAGCAGTTGCGCGACTTCGTCTTTGTGAAGGATCTTGCGCGCATCAACATGTTCTTCGGAGGTCTGCTCCCGGAGAGCCCGAAACAGCCGGTGAAGGCCGTTGTGAACGCAGGCACCGGTAAGGCCCGGACTTTCAAGGATGTGGCGAAGGCCTTGATGAGCGTTCATGGTGAGGGCAAGATTACGTTTATTCCGTTCCCCGCGGACCTGCACGGACGGTACCAGCACTTCACGCAGGCTGATGTCACCGGTCTGCGCCAGGCTGGATATGCGGATCCGATGACCGAGCTGGAAGAGGGTGTACATCAGACATTTGCTGAGGAGCCGCTGCAACTTTAGACCGACCGGCGAGAGGATGCTATGAGCGACCGCAAAGAGACGATTCTGTGCATCACCAGTTATGAGAAAGGCAAGGCGTTTCTCAGCGAGGCCGCAAGGCTCGGCTGTAACGTCCTGCTGCTCACGGTCGAAAAGCTCAAGGATGCATCGTGGCCGCGCGAAGCCCTGGCCGACCTGATGACGATGCCCGAGGGGCTTACCCCGGAACAGGTGCTGAATACAGTGACCTATCGGGCACGGCACCAGCGCATTGATCGCATCGTGGCTCTGGACGAGTTCGAGCTCGAATCGGCGGCGCTGATCCGGGAGCATATGCGCCTGCCGGGCATGGGGCAGTCGACCACGCGCTTCTTTCGCGACAAACTGGCGATGCGGCAGCGTGCCCAGAGAGCGGGCGTGCTTGTGCCGGAGTTCACGCCAGTTCTGAACTACGACGATCTGCGGGAGTTCATGCAGAGCGTTCCCGGGCCCTGGCTGCTAAAGCCACGTTCCAGCGCCTCGGCGATCGGGATTCAGAAGATTCATCAACCACAGCATCTCTGGCCGCTGTTGGATGAGCTTGGTGACAAGCAGAGCCACTATCTGCTGGAACGCTTTGTACCCGGCGAGGTCTTCCACGTCGATGGTGTGACCTGGAAGCAGCGCATCCTTTTCAACGCTGTGCATCAGTACGGTGCTCCACCGATGAAGGTAATGCATGAAGGCGGCGTGTTCACCACGCGCGCCATCCATCGGGAGAGCCTGGATGCCCGCATGCTCGTCGAGGCTCATAGCGTTGTGATACCTGCGCTGGGGATGGTGAGCGGCGTGACCCATACCGAGTTCATCAAGGCAGACGAGGACGGGGAGTTTTACTTCCTTGAATCGGCCGCCCGCGTTGGCGGAGCGTATATCGCGGACGTCATCGAACACTCGACTGGGATCAATCTCTGGCGGGAATGGGCGAAGATCGAGGTCGCCTCGATGTCCGGAGTTGAGTACGATCTGCCTCGCCTGAAGAGCCTCTATGCCGGCAGCGTGCTCTGCCTGGCAAAGATGGCGGAGCCTGACCTCTCGCCGTTTGATGCCCCGGAGGTGGTTGAGACGTTGAAGCGTCATCATCACGCCGGGCTGATCGTGGCATCTGAGAGCGCAGAGCGGGTCAACACGCTGTTGCAGCAGTATGCCCCGGAGTTTATGGAGCGTTTCTGCGCCACGGCTCCCGTTCCGGACCGACCCGTAGGTTAGAGCCGGCGGCGGGCAGGGAAGAATCGGGAAAATCTATCCCGCCTGCTGACGCTGGGACTTGGATGACACGCCCCCAACAGGTAACGCTCAGGATTCGTGCCCAGATGGGTACTACTGGGTGGTTCAGGCCGCCCATCGAGTGGGTAGAATCGCCCTGAGTTGAGAAGAAAAATGGAAGGAAGAGTGGTGAGAGCGCTGGGGCTCGAACCCAGGACCAGCGCCTTAAAAGGGCGATGCTCTACCAACTGAGCTACGCTCTCGCACTTTCTTCAAGGTAGCACAAATGAGGCATGTGCAGTGGCGCCCGGCCCTATGGAACGGCTGTTTCCATAAGGCTCAAAATGCATGATTTCTGACACTTAAGTAGCATCTGCTGGTGATTGACTTGAGTTCCTAAGGCCAGTACGCTCAGGGCATTGGATCGAACAATTGCGGAAAAAGTGTGTCTTTTCCGGACAGCAACTGGCTGACGGTTTGATGACACACGAGGCTCAAGGAGCAGTTATGGACAGCAATAATCCGGAGCGGAGTGGAGAGCAGAAAGCTGCGGACGAGACCCCTGAAGACGTCGCCGTACTGTACTCGTGGGCGAATCTGCAGGGCGCTAAGTATCGCGACTTTTCGGCGTCGCGGCGTGAGTTCCGCGCCCAGATGAAGCATCGCGCCGCGGAAGCAGCGCGTGAAGCGGAAGAGAAGGCTAAGACGGAAGCCGAAGAGGCTGCGCGCCACGAAGAGGAAGTTGCCGAGAAGCTCGCACAGGAAGCGGTTGACACAGAAGAGACGCACCGGGCTGCTGCTGCCGCTGAGAGCGCGCGGCAGGCGCAGAAGGCTGCACAGGATCGTCTTGAAGCTGCGCGTCACGCTGAAGCCGCCGCCGCCGCAGAGGCCGCGGCTCGCCGTGCTGAGCGCGAAGCCGCTGAAGCCCACGCCCATGCCGAGATGCAGCAGCGTCGTTGGCAGAACGAACAACCCCAGCCTGCTGTCCCGGGCGAGATCAGCGATCCGTACAGCAAGCCTACGCACGATGTCGAGATCGAACACCATATCCATCGTCCGCACACTTCTTCTGCCGAGCGTGCCGCTGCGTTGCGCCAGAGCTCTGCAATCCGCGCGGCTGTGCGCGTACAGCCCGGATTCTCATCGGGCATGAAGAAGGTTCCCATTATTGACCCGGTGACACCGAAGCAGCCTGAGCGTATTGCCGAACAGCCGGCAGCACCGCAGGAGCAGCAGTTGCGGCGCGGCTATCGTCCGGATGTTCCAACGGCACAGATGGACGCATATCGGGAAGAGCCGCGTTATCAGGCGCCTCAGCGCAGCTTTATTCCGGCTCCGGAGCCTCCCCAGCCGCACTTTGAAGACCGCCCGGCAACCATGCCGCGGCGTCCGGATGTGGTGGAGCCACCTGTCGAACCGGTCCGTAACTTTATTCCCGCTCCTCCGATGCCTCGGCCGGAGCCGCAGCCTCACGAGGTCACATTGCCGCCGGTCCACGAGACGCCGCTCAAGAACTATGCTCCGCAGGAACGAGTTGAGACGATGCCGGAGAAGCGTGAACCGGTCCAGCCGATGTATCGTCCCGCGCCGGTGCGCCAGAGCGGCACGGTGCCGGCAGCTCAGCGGGAGCAGAATTCAGTGCGTCCGGCATGGCTGTATGGTGAAGATCGCCAGCAGCGTCCGCAGCCTCAGCCTGTGCAACAGCAGCAGGAGCCACCGCAGGTGCCCGATACGCTGCAGCACTCGCGTGAGCGTGTTGCTTCGCGCTGGTTTGCCCTGAAGGGCGTCTTCGATCACTCGCAGGAACAATCCGAGCCGCAGCCGGTACGTAAGCAGGAGTACCGCGTTCCGACACTCGTCGTCTTTTCTCTCGCCGGCGGAGTCGGTAAGACCAGCATGGTGGCTACGCTGGGCCGCGCCATGTCCAGCATGGGGGAAAAGGTACTGCTCACCGATACCACATCGCATGGTCTGCTGCCGTTCTACTTTGGTGCGCGTGAACTTCGTCCGAGCGTCGTGCGGACCTTCTCTCCGCCTCCCGGAAGCACCGATGCTCCCATCTACCTGGTGAACTATGAGCTCGATCAGAAGGGCACCGACCAGGCAACCCAGGAATGGGTGATGGATGAGATAACGCGCAACGGTCAGGGCGCGCACCGCATGATCGTGGACCTCAGCTCCGGCTCGAGCTGGCTGCTGCGCCGCCTGGGACGTTTGAACCCGACAGTGATTGTGCCTCTGGCGCCGGATATGAACTCAGTCATCAGCCTGCAGGCTGTGGAGAAGTTCTTCCACGGAGTCACGGATGCTGATGGGCGTCCGGTACGGCCGAATTATGTTCTGAATCAGTTCGATTCCTCGCTGCCGCTGCACCTGGATGTGCGTGAGGTGATGCGGCAATTGGTTGGCGATCGTCTTCTGCCCTTTACTATCCGCCGGAACCCGGCAGTGAGTGAGGCTCTGGCAGAGGGCATGACGGTGATCGATTATGCACCGTCGAGCCCTGTCTCTGAAGACTTTGTGAACGTAGCAACGTGGGTGCGCGCTGCTACCGCGCCGGCAACAGCCGGATTCCGCGGAGCAAGGTGGACGGAACGATGACGCATACCACGGCGTGGCGTGAGTTTGAGACTGGCGACAGTCTGGTGATGAAGTTGGTAAGGGTGCTGGTGATCCTGGGAGGTTTCTTTGTCCTGGGAACCACAGGCATGCTCCGGTTGTCCTGGCCGCAGCAGGCTGTACTTGGTCTGCTGACCGTGTTGATCGGCGTATGGATGGATCGCAGCTCCCGCAGCTACCTGGTCACGCTGACGCTGATGCTGGCGTCAATGTTCTCGACCTTCCGGTATGGCTACTGGCGTATCGCAACGGTCGTGGAGTTCTTCCAGGATCCTGGAACGAAGTGGGGCCCGCTGGATGCCTTCTTCATCCTGACGCTCTGCTTTGCAGAGACCTACGCCTTCCTGATCCTTTACCTCGGCTATCTGCAGACCATCTGGCCTTTGCGCCGCACCCCCGTGCCGCTGCCGGAGGACCCGAACGAATGGCCCGAGGTCGACCTGCTGATTCCAACCTACAACGAGCCACTCAGCGTAGTGCGTTACACCGCGCTTGCGGCCATGAACATCGACTGGCCGGCGGACAAGCTGAACGTCTACATTCTTGACGACGGAAAGCGCGAAGAGTTTCGCTCGTTCTGCGAAGAAGCTGGTATCGGTTACATGACGCGTGACGATAACGCGCATGCGAAGGCCGGCAATATCAATCGCGCTCTGAAGCGGCTGAGCGCTCCGCTGGTTGCGATCTTCGATTGCGACCACGTGCCGACGCGCAGCTTCCTGCAGGTGACGGTGGGATGGTTCCTGCGCGACCGCAAACTGGCGATGCTGCAGACGCCGCACCACTTCTATTCGCCAGATCCGTTCGAGCGCAACCTGGGACAGTTCCGCATCATTCCGAACGAAGGCGAGCTGTTCTACGGCATCGTGCAGGACGGCAATGACTTCTGGAACGCCACCTTCTTCTGCGGAAGCTGCGCAGTACTGCGGCGTGAAGCTCTGGATGAGATCGGCGGCATCGCTGTCGAGACGGTTACAGAAGACGCGCACACCTCGCTGCGCATGCAGATCAACGGCTGGAATACGGCCTATATCAACATTCCCCAGGCGGCAGGTCTGGCGACCGAGCGCCTGAGTGGTCACGTCAAGCAGCGTATCCGATGGGCGCGCGGCATGATCCAGGTCATGCGTACGGACAACCCTCTCTTTGCCAAGGGACTGAAGCCAGCGCAACGCCTCTGCTACTTCAATGCGATGTCGCACTTCCTGTATGGCCTGCCGCGTCTGATCTTTTTGACGGCGCCTTTGATCTATCTGATCCTTGGTCACACCAATATCCCCGGTTACTGGGCTGCGATTCTGGCATACGCCTTCCCGCACCTGGTGCTCTCAAGTATTACGAACTCACGTATCCAGGGACAGCATCGCCATTCGTTCTGGAACGAGATCTACGAGACCGTGCTGGCGCCGTATATCTTCCTGCCGACGATGATGGCGTTGATCAACCCGAAGCTGGGTTCGTTCAACGTAACGGCGAAGGGCGGCGTGGTCAATCGCAGGTTCTTTGACTCCCGCATTGCGCAGCCGTTCATGGTGATGCTGGTGCTGAACGTCATCGGTCTGCTGATGGCGATTCCGCGCTACTTCTACTTCTCGCCCACGCTTCCGTTCCCGTTCAACTATCTGAGCGGACTGTATGACGGCACGCACCCGGGCACGATCTGGATGAACGTGATCTGGACATTCTTCTCGATCATGATTCTGGGCGTGGCGACGGCCGTGGCCTGGGAGAGTCAGCAGCGGCGTCAGACGGTGCGTATCACGATGAGCGTGCCGGCGGATGTCATCGCTCCGGACGGCTCGGTGATCTCCGGTCTTACCGCGGATATCTCCAGCGGCGGTCTGCAGATGAACGTGGCAGGCAATGCAACGCTTCATGCCGGCGACAACATCAAGGTTGTCTTCCCGGTATTGGATGGCGATGCCGAGCTTCCAGCCACAGTGGTTTGGTATGACGGCGTGCAACTACGCGCGCAGTTCGACTCCCTGACGATTGAGGAAGAAGAGGCGCTGACGATGGTGTTGTACTCGCGCGCCGATACCTGGCTTGGCTGGGGTGAATCGCGTGAAATTGATAAGCCGCTGGTGAGCCTGATGAGAATTTTCCGGCTGGCGATATTTGGGTTACAGCAGACAGTCAAGGGCCTGATGAAGAAGAAGACGACAGAGAAGATGGCAGCCAGTGTTGCTCCTGTGCTGATTCTTGCAGCAATGCTGATGGGAGCAGGCAAGGCTCAGGCGCAGGCCCGGCCGATGCTGCCGGCGACCTCTCCGAATGCAAACGGAGGAGGCGTAGCGCCTACTGGGGCTCCCCAGGCACAGTTGCCGGGACGTGATGGCGGTGTACAGGCACGTCCGGTTCCGCCCGGCCAGTTTGACAATATCTTTACCCTCTCGGATGTTGGCGTTCCTGACACCATCGTGCTGCGCGGTGTGGATGCCTATCACTCCACCTACTTTTCGATTCCGCAGAACCAGGTCGTAAAGTCGGCGACGATGCACCTGAGGTATCACTTTTCGCCCGGTCTGCTGCCGGCGATCAGCCACCTGAAGGTAAGTGTGAACGGCACATTGTTTGCTACCTTACCGGTGACGACTCAGCCGAACTTTGTTGGTGAGCCTGCCGATCTGACTCCCGAACAGAAGATCGCGGCGCAGAACAGCCTGAGCAATGCACGTTCCTTCGAGAACAACGCTCTGCTGGAAGCAACGCTGACCATGCCGGCGGAGATGCTGGTGCATGACAACCAGATCACCTTTGAATTCGTCGGCCACTACACGCTGCAGTGCGAAGACCCTTCGCACTCCACGCTGTGGAGCCACGTGGACACCTCCACGACGATCGAGCTGGCCGGCAATCTGCTGCCGCTTCAGGATGATCTCAAGCTGCTGCCGCTGCCGTTCTATGACGCTGCGGTGAATCTGCATCCGTCGATCCCGATTGTCTTTCTCTCGCAGCCCACGCCGAAAGGTTTGCAGGCCGCGGGTATCGTCGCTTCGTACTTCGGCATTCTTACCGACTACCGCCCGGTACGTTTCCCCGTCTCCTACGGCACCATTCCTCAGGGGAACGCAATCATCATCAGTGAGAATGCGTCTGAGTTGCCGGCAGCTTTAAGTGTTACGGGAAGTAGTGGGGCCACAGTGGCCATGCGAACAAACCCGAGTGATCCCTACTCGAAGGTGCTGATTCTTACCGGCGATAGCGCGGAGGACACTGTGAAGGCTGCGATGGGATTGTCCCTGCAGCGTTCGATGTGGCAAGGGAGCCAGGTGAGCGTGCAGGTAAAACATCCGGCCGCCAGCCAGCCTGATGATGCTCCACGCTGGTTGCCGACCGATCAGCTCCGCACGCTGGGTGATATCACGCGGCAGGCCGAGCTGCAGGGCGACGGTAGCGTCCCCCTGGGCGTCTACATGCGCGTGCCTCCGGATCTTTGCTACGACTGCGTGGCGAAGCAGAATCTCGAGTTCCACATGGAGTACCGCTATAACCCGGTGCCCCTGGCCAACGAGAGCACGCTGCAGGTGTATATGAATGGCGCCTATGTCAGCTCGACGCCGATGCCGCATCAGGAGAATGCCAGCGCTGTTCTGCAGACCCCCATTCCGGTGCCGGTCGTCAACATGCGGCCCTTCTCCAATTCGCTGATGCTGAAGTTTGTCTTCCAGATTGCGAAGAAGGGTAAGTGCCAGGACACGGCTCCGCTGAATTTACAGGGCGCAATCCTGAAGGGTTCCTATCTCGATATCCGCGATATTCCCCACTGGGCGGTACTGCCGAATCTCGAACTCTTCGCCAATGCCGGATATCCCTTCACGCGCATGAAGGATCTGTCAGAGACCGCCGTCGTCATTCCCGACAACGCGCAGACCGACGAGATCGAAGAGTACCTGACGCTGATGGGCCACTTCGGAGCGCAGACAGGCTATCCGGTCACCGATGTTACGGTCGTGACTGCCGACGGAATGAAGCGCGATTCCAAGAAGGACTACATCGTTCTTGGAACGGTTGAGGATCAGCCGGCGCTGAGCATGCTGAAGAACGATCTTCCCGTGCGCATCGACGGAGGCGGCCTGCATGTGCAGGATACGCAGGGTTTCTTCACGCCTCTGCAGAACGCATGGTGGAAGGTACGTTCCAGCGATCATGTACAGACCGGTGAGCTGACGATGGCCGGCGGTCTGCCGGACACGATCCTTGAAGGCATCGAGTGGCCGAACAACTCGGGCAGGTCCGTCGTGGTGATCGCAGCACGCGATCATTCGGTGATCCCGCAGTTCCTGTCGACCTTCCTTCGAGACTCTCAGTCGTCGGATATTGCGCAGTCCGTTAGCGTGCTGCACGGCGAGAAGTTTTCGTCGTATCGCATCGGCAACTATGTCTACCATGTGGGCTATCTGTCGCTCTGGGCGCGGCTGAAGATGTTCTTCACACAGTTCTCCTGGACGGTAGTGATCCTGGTCATGGGCTTCTCCTTCCTGATGGCCGGTCTCGTCCGTGTATGGTTGCGGCACCGGGCCAGAGTCCGCCTGCAGGGCGAGTAAAGAGAGCCGGAGATGTGGAGCAGAACAAACCGTGCAAGCGTGAGCACCTACGTTGCGTTGCTGGTGACACTTGTGGCCTGGCTCGGCCAGGGGTGCCGGGCGGAACAGTCCTGGGACCTGTGGGAGAAGTATGCCGCCAAGTTCATTGACCCGCAGTGGCGCGTCATCGATCGCGCGGCGCAGGATCGCACGACCAGCGAAGGACAAGCCTATGCCATGTTCTTCGCTCTGGTTGCCGGGGATCGCGGCCGCTTTGACAAGCTGCTGAAGTGGACAGAGGAGAACCTTGCGGGCGGTGACATGACGCTGCGTTTGCCCGCCTGGAATTGGGGAAAGTCTCCCGAAGGCCAGTGGAAGGTGTTGGACGACCATGCGGCTTCGGACGCCGATCTCTGGATGACCTACACCCTTCTGGAAGCCGGACGCATCTGGCGCGATGATCGTTACGCCAAGCTGGGGACAGTGATGGCCAGCCGCATCGCGCAGAGCGAGGTCGTTCTAGCGCCGGGGTTGGGAACGACGATCGTTCCCGGGCCACAGGGATTTCACCCCGAACCCACGACCTACATTTTGAATCCCAGCTATCTGCCTCCCTTCATCCTTGTGCGGCTGTCCAAGGAGAACCCGCAGGGACCGTGGTCGACGGTTCTGGATTCCATGCCTCAGTTGCTGGCGCAGGGAAGCGGTGGCGGCTTTGCTATGGACTGGGTCCTGGCCGGTCCGGGTGGCGTGCGTCCTTCTTTGACCCCTGCACAGTTAGCCACCGGGAAGAATGAGGGTGCCCCTGTGGGCGGCTACGATGCTATTCGCATCTATCTGTGGCTCGGGATCAGCGATCCGGGAACTCCGGGGCTTCGAGAGTTGGCGGCGCCGCTCGGCGGTATGACGAACTATATGCGGACCAACCTGGCTCCGCCGCTGCTGGTGGACTCAGCAGGCAAGGTGCTGAATGCGGATGCTCCCGTTGGTTTTTCGGCGGCTCTTACTCCCTATCTGCAGATGATGGGATTGAAGCAACAGGCCAAGACGCAGATGGATCGTCTGGCGGCCCTGAAGGATCCATCAACGGGACTCTATGGCAGGAATGGCGACTATTACGACCAGAACCTGGCGATGTTTGCCACTGGTTGGCAGGATCAACGGTTTCGCATTGACAAAGAAGGACGATTGAAGCTGAAGTGGAAGTAACAACACAGCCCGTAAACTAGTGATTCCGCAGTTAATAGCGGAAAAAAACAGGGACAAACCCTAAGAAAAGCGGTAAGCTAAGCTGCGACGCGGTGTCTCTCTAGATACCCCCTCGCCGCCTAACCGATTTGCGAGTAGGAATGAAGAATCTGCCACCAATACGAACGCTCACAGTCACTCTGGCGCTATGCGCCGGAATGCTGGGCGCCACTGCCATGGCCCGAGCGCAGGGAAATACCTCTACAACGGCGGCTCTGCTGGATAAGGCGCACTCTCTCGAAGTAAAGGGACGCATGGACATGGCGGCCCAGACCTGGCAGCAGGTCCTTCTGGCTGACCCGAACAATCCTGAGGCGTTGGGCGGTTTGGCTCGTGCCGCCAAACTGGCGGGAAATCAGCAGCAGGCTAAGCAGTATCTGGATCGTCTGCGGGCGGTCAGCCCGAACGATCCTAATATTGAGCGGGCCGAGAACATGATGACCCAGCAGAACCAACTGCAGCAGTTGCAGCAGGCTGGCAAGCTGGCGCAGAGCGGACAGTATGCGCAGGCGATGAACATCTATCGTCAGGTCTTCGGTGGAACGCCGCCTCCGGGCGATTGGGCGCTTGCCTACTACGAGACCGAATCGGCAACCGAAGATGGGCGTCCTCATGCCATTGCAGGTCTGCGTTCGCTCATCGATAAATATCCGCAGGACTCGCGTTACCAGATATCGCTGGGACGCATTCTGACCTATAACCCCGCCACTCGCGCGGAAGGCCGGCGCTATCTTGAGCGCCATCCGAGTGATCCGGGAGCCGTGGAAGCGCTGCGTCAGTCGCTGACCTGGGATGCGCAGAATCCGGCGGCTCTTTCTGACATTCGCTCTTATCTCGCCAAGCACAAGGATCCCGCTCTGGAGATGGCGATGAAGAGCACGCAGGCTCGCGTCGCTGCGTCGGTTCGCACCGGAGCGCGCACTGCGGCGCAAGGGCCTGCGATGACTCCTGAAGAGCAGGCGGAGATCGTTGCAAACCGTCAGGTAAGCCAGGAAGAGCAGGCAGCCTATGCGGCACTGAATGGAAAGCGTCTGACAGAAGCAGAAGAACGCTTCAAGGCGCTGCTCGCGAAGAGTCCGGATAATCCGCGTGCACTGGCCGGCATGGGTTATATCCGCATGCAGCAGTCGAACTTCGGCGGAGCCATCAGCTTCCTGGAGCAGGCCAAACAAGACGGAGCGCGCGATGCCGGTCTGGAAAACGCGCTGTCGACCTCGCGGTTCTGGTACACGATGGGCGAGGGAACCTCAGCCCTGAATGAGAATGATCTGACGACTGCGGAGAAGCATTTCCGTACGGCGCTGGACATGAAGACCGGCAGCCCGGAGGCTCTCGAAGGTCTGGCTGGAACGTTGATGAAGGCACAGCAGCCTGAAGCCGCGGTTCCGTACTACGAGCAATACATCAGACTGAGGGCCAGCGGAATTACCGGCTGGAGAGGTTTGTTTACAGCGCAGTATCAGGCAGGGAACGCAGCTCTTGCATTGGCGACTGAACGGAAGATGCCGGCGGGGGTGCGAGCTCAGCTCATGAAAGACCCGGACTTCCTGCGAACATTGGCCTCGGCCTACTCGGCCGTAGGTCGAGATGCAGATGCGCAGCGAGTGTTGAAGGGAGCCCTTGAGCTCCCTTTTCCCACTGATGGGCGCGGTATCAAAATCGAGACGCAGTTGCAGTACGCGGGCCTTCTGTTGGCCGGCAATCACATGGATCAGGCCGCTGGGCTCTATCGCCAGGTCCTGAGTGAAGATGCTGCGAATGTTGCTGCCTGGCAGGGGCTGGTGCGTGTCGAGCACGCCATGAAGAATGACGCGCTTGCCGAGCAGACTCTGGAGAGCATGCCGCCCTCCGCCTATGACCAGGCGCTCCGCGATCCTGGCTTTGTCAGCACGGTAGCCGCGGTCTACGACGCACAGAACAAGCTCGATATCGCGCAGGACATGCTGGAGAAGGCCGTCTCGCAGGCAAGCATGGCAGGGCAGAAGCCGTCGATCGCGATGCAGAGCGAACTTGCCGGCATCTACATGAAGCGCGGCAATGCCCAGCAGGCCTATGCCATCTATCGCCAGGTCCTGACAGAGAACCCTGACCGGCTCGATAGCTGGAAAGGTTTGTTGACGGCGCTTCATGCCAGCGGCCATGACCAGGAGGCCCTGGCGCAGGTTCAGCAGATTCCGCAGCAGACACGCAAGCAGCTCGAGCTGGATCCGGAGTATCTGCAGACCGTAGGCGGTATCTACGGAGGCCTGGGGCAGCCGCAGCAGGCGATGGTCTTTCTGCAGCGTGTGCAGCAGCACTATGCGAAGCAGAACATGGCGCCTCCCGCGGATATCGATATCCAGGACGCCTGGCTGCTCTATAACTCCCAGAATGATTCCGGTCTCTATCGCCAGTTAATGATGATTGGCAGCCGCAGCGATCTGAACGAAGAGCAGCGCCGTACGGTGCAGACCATCTGGGCGAACTGGGCAGTGCGCCGCGCCAATCAGGCAGTGGCGGCCAATAATATCCGTCGTGCCTTGGCGATTCTGAACGCCGCGGCAAAGGCCTTTCCCGATAATCCAGCGGTGATTCGCGCGCTCGCGACGGGCTATGCACGTGCCGGTCAGCCGAAGCAGGCAGTTGCGATCTTCCGTTCGCAGGACATGACGACAGCTTCGGCGACCGATTACAAGGCCGCCATCGGAGCTGCTCTGGCGGCAAACGATACCAAGAATGCCGAGACATGGCTGCGTTATGGCCTCGATCAGTATCCGAAAGATGCGCAGATGCTGATCATGGCGGCGAAGTTTGAGCAGGCTCGCGGCGACAGCGGCCGTGCGGCGGATTACTACAAGGCAAGTCTCAGTGCGATGCCTCCGGGAGACCCCGGGGCTGAGCTCGCTGCCGAGATGAGTCTTGCGGCCCAGAATGGCGGCCGCCTGCCCAATGCAACACAGGCTCTGGACCTGGCGCAATTGATGGCTCCCGGATCGGATTCGGCTATGGTGACGGGACAGATTGCAGCTCCGGCGCCTCCGCCATATCTTCCCAGCTACTCGAACCAGTACGGCACTGCGCCTGTACAGCTTCAGGGAAACGGCGCCGGCTCCCCGAATAACAGCACTCTTGTTCCGTCGTATATGACGAACCCGGCCTATCAGCAGCAACGCACGCCGGCTCGTCCTGGAACGACCACGCGACTGAAGGACTATATCCCGCAGGCTGAGGTAAATCCGGCGCTTGCTCCCCTGGGGCAGCAGCAACCCGATGTCACCGCGCAGAGTGCTCTGCCGGCCTTTCCGCAGACGGACACCAACGGCAATGCCGTCAATGCCAATGACTACATGGCGTATCAGCGGGAGCAGATCCGGCGGCTCACGGAGCGTGCGGTCAATGGCGCAGGTCCTCTCTCTGCCTATGGCCCTCCTGCACAGCAGGCGCGCTCTGATGTGTACGGTCCATATGTTCCGTATAACCCGCAAAGCGTGAACCAGAATGCCGCCTATATGGCGCAGGAGTCCCCGGTAAATCTTGGTTCGGACCTCCAGCCCATCCAGCCGACGGTGCAGCAGCCTACGGACGTTGTCCCGACGGCGAAGTATGTGCCGAACTCGAAGCGCACGGGACGGGTGCCATCGTCGTCCTCGCATCCGGATATCGCGGCCGCCGAGGCAGCTGCCACGCGCCGCAGACAGTCCGACCCCAGACCGTTGGTAGGCACAAGCCATCCTCCGCAGGATCCGATCGATGTCGCCCCGCTGACACAGACGCAGTACAACGGTCAGCCGTACAACGCGGCGCAGACCCAGATTCCGCAGCCGCAGAGTGGCGCGGGTGTCGGCGTTAAGGCGCCTCAGACGCAGTCGAACTATCAGTATCGTGGCGACCTGGCGCAGAATACCGGCGCGGCTGCCGGAACAGAGACCTACGGTCAACAGTATCCGCAGCCCGGGCATCGTCCCGCTACGACCGGTCGCCGCACAGTGCGCAGCCGTTCCGTTGAGGGAGCCTCCACTGGACCGCAGCAGGCGCCGCTCTTCTATCCCGGCGTTCCGGTAGCGTTGAGCGGTCAACCGTATCCCGACCTGGGACCGAGCTATCCGTTGGGGAATCCTCCGTCGGATCCCATGCTGGTGGCAAAGAACGTTCCTCCGTTGCGTGGCGGGTGGGATCGCACCGCGGCTCTGACTCCAGGACCTCCGCTAAGCGAGAGGCAGCAGACGGAACTGGACCTGGCTTCGCTGGAGGCAAGCTATTCCTCATGGATCGGCGCGACGGCACTTGCCCGTTACCGCAGCGGCGTCTCCGGCATGAACCGGCTGTTCGATCTGGAATCGCCCTTTGAGGCGACGCTGGTCGCGAATAAGACACTGCGGCTCAGCATCATTCCCCGGGCTGTCTTCCTGAATGCGGGCACGCTCGATCTTGCGTCATACCAGAACGCCACGGGCACGGTTCCGATTCTGGGCACGCTTCCCTTGAACGCCATCAATCAGCCGTCGCAGCAGCTCACGGCCGGCCTTGGTGGCGAGGCGCAACTGGTAACCACCAACATGGCGTTGTCGGTTGGCTTTACCCCCTACGAGTTTCTCGTAACCAATGTCATTGGCCACGGGCGCTGGCGCCCCTTCGGTGGCCACTTCTTGTTGTTCGCTGACCGTGACAATGTGAAGGACACGCAGTTGTCCTACTCCGGTATGCGCGATCCGGGCTCAGCCACGCCGGTCTTTCCGGGCAACATCTGGGGCGGCGTTGTCTCCACCGGCGGCGGTATGCGTCTCGATTTTGGTAATGAGCGCTCGGGCTTCTACGTCAGTGCCGCAGGCGCCACTCTGACCGGATATCACGTTCTGGATAACAGAAAATTTGAAGGTACGGTCGGATCCTACTGGCGCGTCAAGCAGTTCCCGGGCTATGGCAGCCTTAATCTGGGCGCCAGCTTCTTCGGCATGCACTATGACAACAACCAGCGCGGCATGACGTACGGCATGGGCGGATACTTCAGTCCCAACGCCTACTTCCTGGGCGCTGTGCCGGTCACCTTCAACGGTTTCTACGGCACGAACTGGCACTATACGGTCGCCGGCGCTGTCGGAGTACAGAGCTTCCAGGAAGCCTACGCCAAATACTATCCGCTGGATACGTCGCAGCAGACCGGGGCGTACTCGGGTTGCACATTGCCTTCCATCGCGGCGCATACCTGCGGAGAGTATCCGGTCAATACCAGCACCGGGCTGAACTACTCGCTTAACTCAGAGATGAGCTACCGCATCGCGGATCACTGGTACGTCGGCGGCATTCTGAACGGCAACAATACGAATAACTACAACACCATTACGGCCGGCTTCTTCTTCCGCTACCTGTTCAAGCCGCAGGTGCCGACGGAGGATTACCCGAC
>Ga0136846_1229062_pt1 | contig 17582 bp, 16 predicted proteins | sample HopSoiMetagenom2_FD_96841 | JGI IMG/M metagenome (GOLD analysis project Ga0136846, IMG submission 96841) | Grasslands soil microbial communities from Hopland, California, USA - 2 Assembly 2016 (version 4) | ecosystem: Environmental > Terrestrial > Soil > Grasslands | place: USA: Hopland...
CTTTCCGCTAAAGGTTGCGCGCAAAGAAGAAGTCGCGCAAGGCATTTACCTGTTCGAATTGCGCCATCCGGACGGTGCGCCCCTGCCCGCCTTCACGCCTGGTTCGCACCTGACGGTGCAAGTGCCGAACGGCGTGCGGCGCAACTATTCGCTGTGCAGCGACCCTGCCGACACCGGCGCCTGGCAGATCGCCGTCAAGCGTGACGAACGCGGCCGCGGCGGCTCCGTCAGCATGGCCGACGACGTGCAGCAAGGGCAGTTGCTGTCGGTCAGCGCCCCGCGCAACAACTTCGAGCTGGCAGGCAATGCCACGCAATCCATCTTTGTGGCGGGCGGTATCGGCATCACGCCGGTGCTGGCCATGATGCGGCACCTCAAGCGCGCGAATGCCGACTTCAAGCTCTACTACTGCACGCGCGATGCGGGCAGCACGGCGTTCATTGATGAACTTCAATCCGAGTTTGCCGGCAAGGTGCAGATCCACCACGACCACGGCGACATCGACCAGGCGCTGGATTTGTGGCCTGTGTTGGAAAAGCCCACCGCCGCACACGTCTACTGCTGCGGGCCCAAGGGGCTGATGGACAGCGTGCAAGACATGTCGGGCCACTGGCCGTCAGGCGCAGTGCATTTTGAAAGCTTCGGTGTCGACGCCACCGTGTATGCGGAAAACACGCCCTTCAGCGTGCGCCTGCAAAAGACCGGCAAGACGGTAGAAGTTGGCGCCGATCAAACCATTCTGGAAGCCCTGCGCGCCACCGGCCTGCGCGTGGCCAGCTCTTGTGAAAGCGGCACCTGCGGCACCTGCAAAACCCGCCTGCTGGCTGGCGAGGCCGAGCACCGCGACATGGTGCTGACCGACGAAGAAAAGTCCGGCCACATCATGGTCTGCGTCTCACGGGCAAAATCGCCTGAACTGGTACTGGACTTATGACAAACCGGCTACTCAAGATCGGCGTGGTGGGCCTGGGACGGGCCTTCACGCTCATGCTGCCCACCTTTGTGCACGACAGCCGCGTCGCGCTGGTCGGCGCGACCGACCCGCTTGCCCAGGCCCGCGCGCAGTTTGAAAAAGATTTCGGCGCGCCCTCTTACGAGTCCATCGAAGCGCTGTGCGCCAACCCGGCGGTCGAGGTGCTCTACATCGCCTCACCCCACCAGTTCCACGCCGAGCACGTTCGCCTGGCCGCCTCCTTCGGCAAGCATGTCATGGTGGAAAAGCCCATGGCCCTCACGGTCGATGAATGCACCAGCATGATTGATGCGGCCAAAAGCGCGGGCGTGCACCTCATCGTGGGCCACAGCCACAGCTTCAACACGCCGATACGGCGCACGCGCGAACTGATCGGCAGCGGCCGCTACGGCGCGGTGAAGATGATCCACGCCATGAACTACACCGACTTCCTCTACCGGCCGCGCCGCCCCGAAGAGCTTGACACCGCCGCCGGCGGCGGCGTGATCCACAGCCAGGCCACCCACCAGATGGACATCGTGCGCTTACTGGGCGGCGGGCTGGTGCGCAGCGTGCGCGCCCACACTGGGGCATGGGACGCAACCCGCCCGACCGAAGGCGCCTACAGCGCGCTGATCGAATTTGAAGGCGGCGCGTTTGCCTCGGCCACCTACAGCGGCTATGGCCACTATGACTCCGACGAATTGCTCGGCAACATCGGCGAAATGGGCCAGGCCAAAAATCCGGCCGACTACGGCGCGGCCCGAAAGCGCCTGGAAGCAGCCGCGACATCTGCCGAAGAAGCCGCACTGAAAGCCGCACGCAACTACGGCGGCAGCCTGTACACGGCCGGCACCGCCCTGCCCCAAGGCCTGCAACACCAGCATTTCGGCCAGTTCATCGTGAGCTGCGAAAAAGCCGATTTGCGGCCCGGCCCCTCAGGCATCACCGTCTACACCGACGGCGAAAGGACCTTCGAAGCCCTTCCCGCCCCGGCGATCCCGCGCCAGGAGGTGATTGACGAGCTTTTTGCCGCCGTTATAGAGGGCCGCGCGCCAGTCCACAGCGGGCAATGGGCCCGCGCCACCACCGCCGCCTGCCTGGCATTGCTGGAATCGGCCAAAACCGGCAACACTTGCCACCCCGTGCACCAAGTCAGTCACAATGCCAACTCATGAGCAATGACACGCAAAACATCATCCGCCACTGGCGCGAAGCCGTTCCCAACGACCGCCTCGCCCACCTGATCCGCGATGCCTCGCGCGCCTTTCACCGGGCGTTGCAGGTCCGGCTGGCGCGGCACGGCGTGCCGTTTGGCCACTGGACCTTTCTGCGCATCCTCTGGGAGTCGGATGGCCTCACCCAAAAAGAGCTGAGCGAGCGCGCCGGCGTGATGGAGCCCACCACCTTTACCGCCATGAAGGCCATGGAATCGCTGGGCTATATCGTGCGCAAGCAGTTGCCAACCAACAAGAAGAACATGTATGTCTACCTCAGCGACGAAGGCCGCGCGCTCAAGAAATTGCTGGTTCCCATGGCGGAAGACACCAACAATGTGAGCATCGAAGGGATCGCACCCGAAGACATCAAGACCACGCGCACCGTGCTGCTGGCGATGATCGAAAACCTGGCCCGGGACGAATTGCTGCAAGCTACGCCCACTTCCAGGCGCAAGCCCGGTGCGGACGCAAAGCAAAAACTCCGGGACAAAGCAACGGACAAAATTGATAAACCCGCCAGGGGAAACAAAAAAGCCGCCGCCTGAAGAAGGCGGCGGCTTTTTGTTTGGGGACCCAGGGCCTGTCAGAGTCTTTAAGGCCCCGGATCAATTCAAATCAGCGTCACGCCGGTCTTGGCCTGCAGCGCTTCGCGCGTCACGCCGGGCGCCAGCTCCACCAGCTTCAGGCCTTCAGGCGTCACGTCCATCACGGCCAGGTCGGTGATGATGCGGTCCACCACACCTACGCCTGTCAGCGGCAAGGTGCATTGCGGCAAAATTTTCATGTCTTCGGTGCCGTCTTTCTTTTTGGCGACGTGTTCCATCAGCACGATGACGCGCTTCACGCCTGCCACCAGGTCCATCGCGCCGCCCATGCCCTTGACCATCTTGCCGGGGATCATCCAGTTGGCCAGGTCGCCCTTTTCGCTGACTTGCATCGCGCCCAGGATGGACAGGTTGATCTTGCCGCCGCGAATCATCGCGAAGCTTTCGTGGCTGCCAAAAATGGCCGAGCCCTTGATGGTGGTGACCGTCTGCTTGCCGGCGTTGATCAGGTCGGCGTCGACTTCGTCTTCAGTGGGAAAGGGGCCGATGCCCAGCATGCCGTTTTCCGACTGCAGCCAGACTTCCTTGTCGCCGGTGAAATTGGCTACCAGCGTCGGGATGCCGATGCCGAGGTTGACGTAAAAACCGTCTTCGAGTTCCTGGGCGGCACGCGCCGCCATTTGGTCTTGGGTCCAGGGCATATCAAACTCCCGCTTTCTCGGTAATGGTTCGCTTCTCGATGCGTTTTTCTGGGTTGGCATTCAGCACAATGCGGTGCACATAAATCCCAGGCAGGTGAATGTCATCAGGCGCCAGTTCGCCGATTTCGACGACCTTCTCCACCTCGACGATGCAGATCTTGCCGGCCATCGCGGCGGCCGGGTTGAAATTGCGGGCTGTGAGGTTAAAGCGCAGGTTGCCGGACTTGTCGGCCGTGTGCGCCTTGACCAGCGCCACATCAGGCACCAGCGAACGCTCCATCACATAGGTCTCGCCGTCAAACTCACGCAGTTCCTTGCCGTCGGCCACTTGCGTGCCCACGCCGGTCTTGGTGAAGAAAGCCGGGATGCCCGCGCCGCCCGCGCGCAGCTTTTCAGCCAGCGTGCCTTGCGGCGTGAATTCCAGTTCGAGTTCCCCGGCCAGGTACTGGCGCTCAAACTCCTTGTTCTCGCCCACGTAGCTGGCAATCATTCGTTTGATCTGGCGCGTGCGCAGCAGCTTGCCCAGGCCGAAGTCATCGACGCCCGCGTTGTTGGAGATGACCGTCAGGTCCTTGACCTGGCTGTCGCGCAAGGCGTCAATCAGCGCCTCAGGGATGCCGCACAGGCCGAAGCCGCCCACGGCCATCAGTTGGCCGTCTTTGACGACGCCCTTGAGGGCCTCGGCGGCTGAGGGGAAAAGTTTCTTCACAAATCGTCTCCTTGTTCCTGGGTCATTGCTGGTGTCATTGCTGGCGTCATTGAATGGTCAGGGTCTGCCATCCGCAATCCATTACGATACTACTTATCAAGTTACGTAGTTTTCCGTAAAGGTAAGTACTGTGGATGTGGATTACCAGCTCGCGTTCGATCTGGCGCCGGTAGGCCTGGTGCTGTCACGCAACCGCTCAATTGTGGACTGCAACCGGCATTTGTGCGAGATGTTTGGCGCCACACGAGAGCAACTCGTCGGCCAGTCCTTCCTGGTTCTTTATCCCAGCGCGGACGAGTACGAGCGCATAGGCGCGCGCATGATCCCCATCCTGAACGCCAAGGGCCTTTACTCCGACGACCGCATCATGAAGCGCGTGGACGGCCGCAACAAGGGCGAGACCTTCTGGTGCCACGTCACCGGCCGGGCGCTCAACCGCAGCGCGCCGCACGAAGCCGGCATCTGGACCTTTGAAGACCTCAGCTCGCGCCGCCCCGTCACGGCTGAGCTCACCGCCCGCGAACGCGAAGTGGCCGCCCACCTGATGGACGGCATGACCTCCAAGGAAATCGGCCGCGCGCTGGTCATCAGCCACCGCACCGTTGAAATCTATCGCGCGCGCCTGATGCGCAAATACAAAGCCTCAACCACGGCCGACCTGGTGCACAAGCTGATGGCCGGTTCCTGAGCGGCTGTTGAGGGTGAAACGGGATCCGGGGGCGCGGCCAGCAAGGTTTTCGCAAGAGGGACAAAATCGGCTTCGGCATCTCCGCCATCTCTCGCCCCGGCCATCCCGCCGAAACCACCCTTCCACGAGAACTCCCATGCCACTGACGCTTTACCAGGCTTCCATTCCCGTCTTCATCCGCGGCTTTGACAACCTGTCGGCCGTGCTTGAAAAAGCCAAGGCCCACGCTGCGGCCAACAATATCGATCTGGCCACTTACGTCAACGCCCGCCTGGCGCCCGACATGTACCCGCTCTCCGGCCAGGTGCAGGGCGCCAGCGACGCCGCCAAGTTCGGCGCGGCACGCCTGGCGGCCGTCACCCCGCCCAGCTTTGCCGACACCGAAACCACATTTGACGAGCTGCAGGCCCGCATCGCCAAGACGGTGGACTTTCTGAAAACCGTGGGCGAGGCGCAAATCAACGCCCGCGCTGGCGGCCAGGTGACGCTGAAAATCCGCGGCAAGGAAATGAACTTCGACTGCGAGCCTTACCTGCTCAACTTCGTGCTGCCCAACCTGTTCTTTCACCTCACCACGGCCTACGCCATCCTGCGCAACCAGGGTGTGCCGCTGGGCAAGATGGACTATCTGGGCAGTTTCTGATTTTGAGGCTGGTTCCGGGCCACGCCGGATTGCTATCAAATCAGGAGCTTGTAGCCAGCGTCGTTATTGGGCTACGGCCATAAAACGCTTGAATTTTCGGGTATTTATTCACCCACCCCACCCACAAATTCATCCGGCCCTACACCCACGCAGACCTGCCGGCCATCGCGCAGGTCTTCACCGATGCGCCGCACGCACCTCGGCAAATCGCAGGGGCTTGGCATCAGCATCCAGGCGGTTGAACGTATTGATGGCCGCCTCACTAGGCATGGTGCATCGAAGGCGCCTCAGTGGTCAAAAGGCCTGTGCAACGCGCAATCGGGATTGAGCCGCACGCCGAAGCCGGGCGCGTCCAGCGCACTGGCCTTCATGCGGCCATTGACCGGCACGGGCTCATCGAGCAACAGGGGGTTGAACATCGGCACCACGCGGTCACCCTCAGGCGCCATCATCAAAAACTCCGCAAACGGGCTGTTATGGCGGGTGATGACAAAGTGGTAGCTATAGACCGAAGAGCCATGCGGGACGACCATCGCGTTGTGTGCGTCGGCCAGGGCCGATATCTTGATGAGTTCGGTGAGGCCACCGCACCAGCCCACGTCGGGCTGGATGATGTCGCAGCAACCCATTTCGAGAAGCAGGCGAAACCCCCAGCGCGTGGCCTCATGCTCACCGGTAGTGACCATCATGCCGCGGGGCACGCTGCGGCGCAGTTCGGCATAGCCCCAGTAATCGTCAGGTGGCAAGGCCTCCTCAATCCACTTCAGGCCGTGCTCGTGTGCGGCATTCGCCAGGCGCGTGGCGTAGTTAACGTCCAGGCTCATCCAGCAGTCGAACATCAGCCAGAAGTCGGGGCCGACGCGGCGGCGCATCTCCGCGAGCTTCGAAATGTTCTTTTTCAGGCCCTCTTCGCCCTCCGCAGGGCCGTGCTGCAAGGGCATCTTGCCGCCGATGAAGCCCATGCCCTGGGCCAAGTCGGGCCGGGGCCCGGTGGCATAGAACTGCAGCTCCTCTCGCACCGGCCCGCCCAGCAGCGCATGAACCGGCTCCTTGCGCACTTTAGCCAGGAGATCCCACAAAGCCAGGTCCACGCCGGAGATGGTGTTGATCACGATGCCTTTGCGGCCGTAGTACAAGGTGGCGTAGTACATCTGGTCCCACATTTTTTCGATGTCGGTGACGCGCTGGCCTTCAAGAAAACGGGCCAGGTGTTTTTCAACAATGAAGGCGCCCACCTCCCCGCCGGTGGTAACGGCAAAACCCACTGTGCCGTCGCTGGCTTCGATCTCCACCACCAGCGTGCCCAGCACATTGATGCCGAAGGACTGGCGGCTCTGGCGGTATTCGGGGTAACGCCCCATCGGCGTCGAGATGTGGTCATCGATCCAGTGCCCCTCCCCCTGGTCGTGGTAGTCAGCGCCGCCGCCGCGGACAGTGAAGGCACGTACGTGCTTGATGGTCGGCATGTCGTTCATAGTGGTTTCAATGGATGTGTGATTGAAAGTGGATTCAGGCTGTAGACCTCGCGGCGGCCATCACCTGTTGCCGCTGGCGCAGCGCCAGGAACAGCAGCGCGCCAATCAGCGTCGTGCCGGCAAGCAGATAGAGGCCCGCGTTGGCCGAGTCGAAGGATTTTTCAGCCCATGTCTTGACGTTGGGGGCAAAGAAGCCGCCGAGTGAGCCAATCGAGTTGATCAGCGCAATGCCGCCGGCAGCGGCGGCGCCGCCGAGATAAGAGGTCGGGAAGCTCCAGAAAAGCGGCTGCACGGCGATAAAGCCGGCAGCGGCAAAACACAGCGCAATCAGCGAATACAGCGGAGAGCCCGATGAGACGGACAAGGCGATGCCTGCGGCGCAGACCACCAGCGTTGCAAAACCAAGGCCGGCCTGCTGTTGGCGGCGTTCGGCAAAACGGGGAAGAAAGTAGGCAGCGACAAGTGCGCAGATCCAGGGGATCGCAGTGACCAGACCGACTTCAAGGCCGACCTTTTTGCCCAAAAGCGTTGCGACTTGCGTGGGCAGGTAAAACACCACGCCGTACACACTCATCTGAATCAGGAAATAGATCGTCGACAGGAACAGGACACGGCCGTTGGCCAGCGCCGCCAGCACACCGTTCGGCCCGTGTGCCTCTTTGTGTATCTCTTCCCTGGCAATCGCATCAACCAGCGTGTATCGCTCACCGGCCGTGAGCCATCTGGCATCTTCCGGCCGGTTGTCGAGGTACCAGAAGGCCCATACACCGACAACACTGGCCATCATCCCCTCGACCAGGAACATCCACTGCCAGCCTTTGAGGCCCCACATGCCGTTGATTTCCAGCAGCAAGCCGGACAGGGGGCTGCCGAAGATGAAAGCCAGCGGCGCGCCAAAATAGAACATTCCAATGACGCGGGTGCGGGCATGGACCGGAAACCACTTCGTCAGAAAGTAAATCACGCCGGGGAAAAAGCCAGCTTCAGCGACACCGAGCAAAAAGCGCAGGACGTAGAACGACGTTTCGCTGGTGACAAACATCAGCCCGGCCGAAACCAGTCCCCAGGTCACCATGATGCGGCACATCCATGCGCGGGCACCCACGCGGTACATGATGAGGTTGCTGGGCACTTCAAGCAAGGCATAACCAATGAAGAAGATGCCGGCGCCCAAAGCGTAGGCGGCGTTCGACACGCCGGTGTCCAGCTGGAAAGCCTGTTTGGCGAAGCCGATGTTGGCGCGGTCCAGAAAGGCCAGCACATACATCAGCAATAAAAAGGGTACGAGCCGCCGGGTGGCCTTGGCCGTGACCTGCTCAAGTTGAGGGTTAAGGCGCGAATTCATGAAGTTGTCTCCTGGGTAATGAAATGGCAGATCTGGAGCTGCTCTGGGGTGAAAATCCGGAGGGCCGGGAAATGGGTCAATAGGTAGCCCGTCCGCCTGACAGGTCGAACACCGCGCCGGTGCTGAAGGCGCAGTCTTCAGACGATAGCCAGCCGATCAGCGAGGCGGCCTCATCGACTTGAAGAAAGCGGCCCATCGGTATCTTTGACAGCATGAAGTCGATGTGCTCCTGCTTCATGGAATCGAAAATGGCCGTTTTGGCGGCGGCCGGGGTAACCGCGTTGACCAGCACGCCGGTCTTGGCCAGCTCCTTGCCGAGCGACTTTGTCAATCCGATCAGGCCGGCCTTCGACGCGCTGTAGTGCGACGCATTCGGATTGCCTTCCTTACCTGCCACCGATGCAATGTTGACGATGCGGCCATAGCCGGCTTTCACCATGTGCGGCACGATGCTGCGGCAGGTGAGGTAGGGGCCAATCAGGTTCACCTCGACAACCCTGCGCCAGACATCGGGAGCCAGTTCCCACGTGAGGCCATTGCCGCCAGTAATGCCGGCGTTGTTGACCAGGATGTCAATGCGGCCGAAGGCCTCCAGCGTGGCCCGCGTCGCGGCTTCCACCGAGGCCTCATCCGTCAGCTCGACCACCGCCGTGGTGACCTTGCCGGAGGGTTCCAGCGCCGCTTGCGCCAGAGCCAGGCGCGGCGCGTCAATGTCCCACAGCGCTACCGAAGCGCCGGAGGCCAGCATTCTCTGTGCGGTTGCATAGCCCATGCCCTGGGCGCCGCCTGTGATAACCGCGACGCGGCTGGAAAGATCGATTTGATTCATGGTGTGTATGAAAGAAAAGAAGAATGAAGGCTGGGAAGAATGAAGGCTGGGAATCAACGTGTCAGGCCTGAACGGTGCGTTGCCGCTGCTCGCCCAAACCCTGGATGCCCAGCTGTATGGTTTGGCCAGGCCGCAAATAGAGGGGCGGCTTTTGCCCCATGCCCACGCCCGGCGGCGTGCCTGTGAAGATCAGATCCCCGGGCTCCAGCGACATGAACTGGCTGATGTAGCTGACCACCTGGCGAACGCCGAAGATCATGGTGTTGGTGCTGCCGTTCTGGAAGCGGCGGCCGTCCACGTCCAGCCACAGCGCGAGCTTTTGCGGGTCACCCACCTCGTCGGCGGTCACCAGCCAGGGGCCTACAGGCGCAAACGTGTCATGCGCCTTTCCCTTGTCCCACTGCCCGCCGCGCTCGATCTGGAATGCCCGCTCCGATACATCGTTGGCCACGCAGTAACCGGCCACATGGTCCAGTGCATCAGCCTCGCTGACGTACTTGGCGCGCTGGCCGATGACGATGCAGAGCTCGACCTCCCAGTCCGTTTTCTTTGCGCCGCGCGGTATCTCGACATCATCAAATGGCCCGACGATGCTGCTGACCGGCTTCATGAAAAGCACCGGCTCGGCCGGTATGGGCATGTTCGATTCGGCCGCATGGTCGGCGTAGTTAAGGCCGACACAAACGATCTTTCGCACGCTCCCGACACAGGGGCCGACACGCAGAGACGAATCAAGCAGCGGCAGGGAGGCCGGGTCCAGGGCGCGCAGTGCCGCCAGGCCGGCCGGCGCCAGCGTGGCGCCGGCAATGTCTGCGCAATGCGCAGAGAGGTCACGAAGCTGGCCATTGGCATCCAGCAATGCCGGGCGTTCCTGGCCTGCGGGGCCGACTCGCATTAATCGCATACCTGTCTCCTTGTTGATGGAGCGGACTGTATGCAGGTCTGCGATTCCTGGCTAATCAATAATTAATACTCTACGATAGCTAAATGGAATTACGCACACCACCCTCCAAAGTCCAGTCCGATGAACTTTTGCTGCAACGGCTGAAGAACCGCCTGCGCCTGAAGCACTTTTCGCTGCTGCGATCGCTGGGGGACTGCCGCAACCTCCATCTGGCGGCCGAAGAACTCAACATGACCCAGCCCTCGGCCACCAAGCTGCTGAAGGATGTTGAGTCGCTACTGGGCTTGCCGCTGTTCCTGCGCCACTCGCGCGGCATGATCCCCACACCGCTGGGCGAGGAGGTCATTGCCTACGCGCGGCTGTTGCTGGGCCAGATGGGGCATTTCGCCGCCGATCTGGAGAACAAGCGGCACGGCGGCCACGGCTTCCTGAGCGTGGGCGCGATCATGGGTGCGGCGCCCGACCTTGTAGCCCCCGCGGTGGCGCGCATGAAAGCCCGCTACCCCCTGCTGACCATCCGGCTGCTGGGGGACACCAGCGACCAGGTGATGCAATTGATGGAGGCACACCAGCTTGAACTGGCCGTGTGCCGTTTCAGCGCGGCGGAGCAACCCAGCCACTTCAGCTTCGAGGCACTGGGCAACGAGAAGCTGTTGTTTGTGGTCTCCGAGCGGCACCGGCTGGCTACCAAGCCGCCACGCAGCATTGCGGAACTCACCGGTGAAGCCTGGGTCATGCAGCCGCAGCCCAGCCCGTCCAGAGTGCTGCTGGAGCGTGAATTCTCCAGCGCAGGTCTGTCACGTCCAGCCAACCTGATTGAATGCAGCTCCATCTTTGCGGCGCTGCAAATTATTCAACAAACCGATGCCGTGACACAGTTGCCTGAACCCGTGGTGCGTGCGGCGTTGGAGGCTGGGCGGGTGGTGGCGCTCCCGCTGACCCATCGGGTAGAGCTGCCGGAGTTCGGCGTGTTGACGCGCCGGAGCGCCCCGCTTTCGGCGGCCGCACAGGAGTTCATAGAAACTCTTCGCACGCTCGCAAAAGAAGCAAAAGAACCAAGGAGCGCCGGGAAAAGAAAACCGCCGCGCGCGGCCGAAAAAGCCGCCGCTTAAGTCTTGCGGCTTAAGGGGTCAAGTCGCCCCGCTTTCCGGCGCCGGCTCGTGCCGGATGGTTTCGCGGTCGCGGTGGTGGTCGCGCAGCTTGCCCAGGGTGTGGTCCAGCACACGCTTGAGCTTGTCGCTGGCGCCGCGAAACGCCAGGTCCTGGTTGGGCGCATTGTGGTTGACGGCCAGCGGTTCGTGGTGCGGCAGCCGCAGCCGCGCCTCCATCACGCAGCGCTTTTGCTCCAGGCCTGCCTTGTCGCTGTTCTCATCGCTCATGTGCACTTCAATGCGCGTGATGTCGCCTTTGAAGCGGCTCAGGGATTCGTGGAGTTCACCACTGGCCCAGCGCTCGAAAGATTCGCCGGTGTGCAGGGTGTTCTTGGAATTGACCTGGATTTGCATGGGAGTTTTTCCTTTCAGGATTTGCAGCACGCAAGGCCTGCGGGCCGGGCTGCTTTGAAGACCACCAGGATGGCGGCTGGAAAATTCATTGTGCGCGCGATAGAGGTGAAGCGGTGCAGTCCTGCGCGCAACCCTGGAGTGAGGGCGGTCTTCAGCGTTGGCTTGCATGCTGCCGCCGGGCGGTGCACACTGGGCCGTTCGCTGTGATTCAGGGTTTGGCGAGCAGCGCGCAGCGCTCGCCAATAAACTCCCGCAACAGCCGCAAGCCCGGTGTGAGCTGCCGCAGCCCGGGCAACATCATGTATATGGGCGACGCCTCTGTCTGCCACTCGGTGCACAGCGCCACCAAGCGGCCTGCTGCCAGATCGGCCGCTACATCCAGCCCTGACTTGTAAATAACGCCCCGGCCCGCCAGCGCCCACAGGCGCACCACGTCGCCGTCGTTGGCAATGTTGCCGCCGCCCACGCGCACCGTCGCCTCTTCACCGTCACGCCAGAACTTCCACCGGTCGTACACGTCCTCGCCCAGCATGAAGCACAGGCAGGTGTGTTTGGCCAGCGCCTGCGGCGTATCGGGTGTGCCGTGTTTTTCCAGATACGTTGGGGAGGCACAGAGCACGCGGCGATTTGTCAGGTCCACCGCCAGGGCCAGCATGTTCGAATCAGGCGGCTCGCCCTGGCGAAAGGCGGCGTCCACCAGGTCGCTGTAGACATTGGTGACGCGATCCGACAAGTGCAACCGGTACTGGATGCCGGGATGCAGCTGCTGAAACGCCTCCAGCCAGGGCAACAGCAGGTTGCGGCCGAAGTCCGAAGGCGCCGCCAGTTGCAACATGCCGCGCACCTGCTGCCGGCCGCTGGCCAGCTCCAGCTGCGCATCCCGCAAGGCTGCCAGCGCGGGCCGGCAATGCGCCAGAAACACCTCGCCCTCGCGCGTGAGGCGCAGGCTGCGGGTCGAGCGCACAAAGAGCGGTGCCTGCAGCTCTTCTTCAAGCCGTTTGAGCGCCGCGCTGGCGGCGGCGGGCGTCAGGTCCAGGCCTCGGGCGGTGGCCGACAAGCTGCCGCTGTCCACGGTGCGAACAAAGATTTCGAGGTCTTGCAGGGCTTTCATTTACAAATTTTATTTGTAAATGGCTTCAATTGATAGCTTGTTTATCTTCATTTTCAAACGCAATACAGTTCAGGCATCAGTTCTTTCAATGTTCTACAACCCCACACTGCAAAGGAATCCCCATGAAAGCCATCGGCTACACACATGCCCACGCACTCAACGACGCGGCCCAGACCGGTTTGACCGACATCACCCTGCCCGACCCGACCCCCACCGGCCATGATGTGCTCGTTGAGGTTAAGGCGGTGTCGGTGAACCCGGTGGACACGAAGGTACGCGCCAGCGCGGCCCGCAGCGCCGGCCCCGAGTACAAAGTGCTGGGCTATGACGCCAGCGGCGTCGTGCGCGCCGTCGGCCCCGACGTCACGCTGTTCAAGGCCGGCGACAAGGTCTGGTACGCCGGCTCCATCGCCCGGCCCGGCACCAACAGCGAACTGCACCTGGTCGATGAACGCATCGTCGGCCGCATGCCGAAAACGCTGGGCTTTGCCGAAGCCGCCGCCTTGCCGCTGACCAGCATCACCGCCTGGGAAATGCTGTTCGACCGCCTCGGCATCCTGCCGGGCAAAACGCCCAGCAACAAGACGCTGCTGATCATCGGCGCCTCCGGCGGCGTGGGCTCGATCATGACGCAACTGGCCACGCGCCTGACCTCGCTCACCGTGATCGGCACCGCATCGCGGCCCGAAACCCAGGCCTGGGTGAAAGAACTCGGCGCCCATCACGTCATTGACCACAGCCAGCCGATTGCCGAAGAGCTCAAGCGCATCGGCATCCCGGCGGTGGACTACATCGTGGGCCTCACACAAACCGACAGCCACCTGGCGCAAATCGCCGAAGCCATCGCGCCGCAAGGCAAGTTCGGCCTGATCGACGACCCTGTGAACTTCGACATCACGCTGTTCAAACGCAAGAGCGCCTCCATCCACTGGGAGCTGATGTTCACCCGGCCCCTCTTCGGCACGCCCGACATGGTGGCCCAGCACCGGCTGCTCAATGAGGTCGCCCAGCTTGTCGATTCAGGCTTGGTCCGCACGACGCTGACAGAGACGTTTGGAGCGATCAACGCGGCCAATTTACGGAAAGCGCATGAGTTGATCGAGTCCGGGAAGGCACGGGGGAAGGTTGTGCTGGAGGGATGGGTTTGAGGTTAGGTTTCTCTGCTGAGGCTGCTGGTCGGGGTTGCCCCGCGGCAGATGAATTGTTTTAAGGCTGCTGGCCGGGGGTTGCCCGGCGGCAACTCACTTTTCTTTTGCTTCGCCAAAAGCAAAGTAAGCAAAAGAAAAGGCGACCCTACTGGCTGCGTCCCCTGCGCTGCGCTACGGGGCAACCTCCGGTGCTCGGTCCAGACGGGGTCTCGCTAAACTCGCTTCGCTCAAACAACGCGATCCCTGATCCGTCTGGCCCTCCGCTCCTCGGCGCATCCAGAAGGGGGGTGGGGAAAGGAATACCAATACCCCAATAACGAAGTCTCAACAGCCGAAGACAAGACCCGAATACCTGAAGAAACAAGGACTCGCCATGGCGAGTCCTTGTTGGTTTTGGATTTCGCTATCAATTCAACAGCTACAAGCCAATATGTCTATTGGGCTAGAGGCCAATTTGATTAACAACCACCCTTACCTCGGCAAAAACAGCAACCAATAAATCAGCAGCACATTCACCACCACACTGACCGCCAGCAGCAACTTCCAGAGCACCACAGGATCCCGCTGAATCAAAGGCGTTGCCTGCGGCGCAGTCAGCGGCCTGGAGGCCCCTCGCTCCAGTGCCAGCAGCAGCTCTTCGGCGGTTTCAAAGCGCCGCCGCTTGTCGCGCGCCACAGCCTTGAGTACCACATGGTCCAGCCAGATCGGCACTTCGGGGTTGATGCGGCTGGGTGCCACCGGGTCGCGGTAGTAGCGGCCGGCCTGATAGGGCAGCACCTCGCCGTAGGGCAGGCGCGCGGTGAGCAGCTGGTACAGGGTGACGCCCAGCGCGAACAAATCGCTTTGCGCGTCGGGCAGTTCTTCGGGCGCATCCGCAGCGGTGGCACCTGCCGCACTGAAGCCCCACTGCTCCGGGTTGATAAAACTGGGCGTTCCGGCGTGCAGCTTGCGCATGGCTTCGGGCTCGCGCCCGCTGAGAGCCACACCCAGATCCAGCAGGCGCAGCACGCCGTCTTCGCCCTGGTGCAGATTGGCGGGCTTGATGTCGCGGTGGATCACGCACTGGCGGTGCAGCCGGCCCAATGCGCGCGCGGCCTGGGTGGCCACGCCCAGCACCTGTCCGACGCTGAATTTGTGGCGGCGGTCCAGCTGCTGCTGCAAGGTCTCGCCGCTGTGCCAGTCGTAGAGCAGGTAAAACGCGCTGCGCTCCTGGCCGTTGGGCAGGCGCTCATGCAGGTTGACCAGGTGCGCCGCCGCCCTGCCCGACTGCATGCGCAGGGCCAGCCAGGCCTCGTGGGCCAGCATGGCGCGCTCTTCTTCGTCGTGCCATCGGGCCGGGTTCAGCGTCTTGAGCGCATACAGCACGCGCGTGGCGGGGTCGCGCACCTGGTACAGCACATTGATGCCGTTGTCGGCGACCGGCGCCGTCACGCTCAGGCCGTCCATTACCTCGCCGACTTTCAGGCGCGGCGGAATGGGCAGGGTCTGCGCGATGCGGGTCACGTCCTGCAGGGTGGCGTCGAGCAGGCCGCGCACGCGCACGACCACGGCGGTCACGTTGTCGTCGCTGCCCGCGGCAAGCGCCGCGTCCACCAGGCCCTGGCCAGCCGCCTGGGCATCGTCCGCGTCCTGCAGGCTGGCGAAACCCAGCAGCTGCGCGTCGCGCAGCACGCCATGCACGCCGTCGGTGACAAGCACAAACACATCGCCCACCTGCAGATCGCCCTGCATGTAATCGACCACCACATGGTCCTCAGCGCCCACGGAACGCAGCAGCTGGTGCCGGAAGTCTGGGTGGTTGACCGCATGGTCGTGCGTGAGCTGCTGCAGCTTGCCGCCGCGCAGCAAATAGGCCCGTGAGTCACCCACGTGCGCCAGGGTGTAAGACTGCCCGCGCAGCACCAGCGCCGTGAGCGTCGTCAGCCCCATGACGGGCTGGCGCCGGCGGTTGATGCCGGCCAGCCAGGCGTTTTGCGCGCCGATGATGCGGTCCAGCGCCACCGTGGTGTCCCAGGTTTCGGGTGTGCCGTAATAGTCGCGGACCAGGCTGGTTACCGTGGTTTGGGCGGCTTCACGGCCCATGCCGCCCGTGCTCACGCCGTCGGCAATGGCCACGATGGAGCCCATGCTTTCATGCCCGGATTCGGGGAGCATGGCGGCGCAGAAATCCTCGTTGGTGTTTTTTCGGCCTGCCAATGTGGCAAAGCCGATGTCGAGATCAAATGCCATGCACCAATGTAAGCAAGAGCTATGCCCGATATTGGTGCATTGCAGCAATCAAGGCCTGCACACAAAGGGTGTGCACCCCGCCAGACAACGCTAGCCCACCAGCATCTGCATGCTGCGCTCGTATTGCACTGAAAGCTGCTCAAAGACATCCAGCAAGTCTTCACTGGCGGTGGCCAGGCCTTCAAGGCGCGTGGCGTCCTTGCCTTTGGCGATGCCGGAAGCCCCGGCAAGCATCTGCGCCCAGCCCGTAGCGGCCTTGTCCAGAGACGCACGAATTTCTTTGCTGGTCAACGGAATGTCGTTGAGGTATTGCAGCGCTTTTTCAAAAGCCGCCTGCGATTCGGCCATGCCCACCTCGCTGCGCTGCGAAGTGGCCGCACCTCCTAAAGCCTGCAGCAGCGCGTATTTCGCGAAACGCTGGCTCAGCATGCGCTGGCGCCCGGCCAGGTTGAGCATCTGCAGCGGCGGCATGGCGCCGGCGTTCTCCAGGCTGCCGGTCATGCGCTCGGCCTCTTGTAGCAGCAGCTCGGCCAACTCGTCCAGATGGGCCATCTCGCCGGCGGCCGGGCTTTGCTGCAGGGCCGGCTTCAGGCGGGTCCAGGTCACCGTGACCTGGCCCAGCAAGTCGCCAAAGGTAGGCTGTGACAGGCTTTTACCCAGGGAGGCGATATTGGCGTCGATGCGCTGCATCGACTCTTTCAGCAGCTCCGCCACGCGCTCGGCCTGCACGCCTGCCAGCCGCAGCAGGGCCAGCTTGACCAGACGCTGCGACAGCATGCGCAACTGGCCCGAACGGTTGACGTCTTCAGCGAAGCGCGCCGAATGGATGATGTGCTGCGACACCTGGCCCAGGCGCTGGTTGGTGTGCATGGAGGCGGTGCGCAGGATCTGGAAGGCATCGTCGTCAGACACCTGCCGGGCGCGCATCAGGATGCCCTTGGCGCGGTCCACCACCTTGCGCTCTTCCAGCCGGCTGGCGATGTCCTTGATTTGTTCTTGCAGGGCCTGCTCACGCTGAAAGCGCGCCTGGGCCAGGTGGATCAGCGGCCGCAGGCGCTGCGCGCCATACCCATTGACCACATAAGCCTGAACACCGGCTTCCGTCGCGCGTGTGATTTTTGCAGCGTCGCTGTCGGTAGTGAAGACGATCACCGGGCACGGAGCGGTGTCACTTACCACCTGCAACAACTTGAACAGGTCTTCACCGGGCAGCGCATCCTGGCAAATCACCACATCGGGTGCCCGGCGCAGGACTTCCTGCACCAGTTTGCTGCGCTCGCTGACAACCGCCAGAACCTGGATGCCGGCCGCTTCCAGGTCAGGCACCAAGGTGTTGCTGCCGGCGGGGCCGTTGAGGTTTACCAATGCGGAAGTCATACAAATCAACAGGTTGAGAGGGAAATTGGGTTGGGAAGAGGCCGTGGCAACGCAAGTCGCGGGCCACGCGCCCGCTGCGGCGCCGCAGCGCAGACAGCATGCCAATGATATGGCACAAGTTTTGCATTACCCATTGCGGGCGTAACGACGCGCCCGACCTTAGCGAATGCACTGCGGGTCCTGCGTACAACGACGTACGTA
>Ga0136846_1225033_pt1 | contig 17581 bp, 18 predicted proteins | sample HopSoiMetagenom2_FD_96841 | JGI IMG/M metagenome (GOLD analysis project Ga0136846, IMG submission 96841) | Grasslands soil microbial communities from Hopland, California, USA - 2 Assembly 2016 (version 4) | ecosystem: Environmental > Terrestrial > Soil > Grasslands | place: USA: Hopland...
CTCGATCCACAGACGGTTCGCGGGCTCTCGCCGGCAGCGCTCTTCTCACTCGAGGGCCGGGTGGCGATCGTGACCGGGGCCGCGGGCGGCATCGGTCGCTGGCTCGCGGCCGGTCTCGGAGCGGCCGGCGCATCGGTGCTCGCGACCGACGTGGACGAGGCGGGGCTCACCGCACTAGAGTCGTCGCTCGTCGCTGCGGGAATCGACGCCGCCGCAACCGTTGTCGACCTGACCGACGATGGAGCCGCCGACCAGATCGTCGCCGCGGCGCTCGAGCGGTTCGGCGCCGTCCACGTGCTCGTCAACAACGCTGTGGTCAACCGGCGCATGCCGATGATCGAGATGGATCCCGCGACATGGGACTGGATCGTGAGGGTCGACGTCCGTCTGCCGTACTTCCTCGCGCAGCGGGCGGCTCGCGCAATGATCGAGCAGGGCGAGGGCGGCTCGATCGTCTCGATCAGCTCGCTCAACGTCGCCTACGCACTCGAGCAGGTCTCCGTCTACGGCCTCGCCAAGGCGGGCCTGAGCCAGCTCACCCGGCACATGGCGCTCGAATGGGCGGAGCATGGGATCCGGGCGAACGCGATCGCGCCCGGGTTCATGGATACGCCGCTCGCGGCCCCGATCTGGGCAGATGCCGACATCAGCAGGTGGATCCTCAACCGAGTCCCGTTCGAGCGGGCCGGCCGGCCGGAGGAGCTCGTCGGCGCGTGCCTGTTGCTCTGCTCCGAGGCGGGATCGTTCCTGACCGGCCAGACTCTGCTCGTCGACGGCGGCGCCCGAGCGGGTGGCCGTTGGTTCCACCCGGATCGATGACGCCACATCGGAAGAGAGGAGCATGATGAGAATCGCCGTCGTCGGGGCCGGAGCGATGGGCTCGATCTTCGGGGCCCGCCTCGCGCGCGGAGGACACGACGTCGTGCTCGTCGACGTCGTTCAGCCACTGGTCGACAAGATCAACCAGTCGGGCGTCACCGTCAGGCGGGATGACGAGTCGACGACGACGCGAGTTCCGGCCACCGCCGAACCGTCGGAAGTCGGGCCGGTCGACCTCGTGGTGTTCTTCGTCAAGTGCTACCAGACCGCAGAGGCAGCCGAGCTCGCGCGTCCGCTCGTGGGTGCGGAGACGACCGTCGCTTCGCTGCAGAACGGCTGGGGCAACGGAGACGTCCTCGCGGCCGCCTTCGCGCCAACGCAGGTCGTCGTCGGCGTGACGTACAACAGCGGCCTGCTCGTCGAACCCGGCGTCGTCCTCCATCCGGCCGACCAGCCGACGTTCGTCGGGAGCTTCACGGACGGAGATGCGGACCGGGCGTCGCGCATGGCCGCTGCGCTCGAAAGCGGCGGCCTCGCCGCAACCGTCGCGTCACCGGTTCGACCCGAGATCTGGAAGAAGCTGATCCTGAACGCCGCGACGTTGCCGACGGCCGCGCTGGCGGGCATGAACGCCGGCGCGCTCGCCGCACACGAGCAGGTGCGCGGGCTCGTCGTGGACACGGCACGGGAGGCCGTGGCCGTCGCGCGAGCGCTCGGCTATGACATCTCGGCCGAGGAACGCGTCGATGCGATCCTGTCCCTGCTCGAGAGGGCCGGCGCGACGCGCGCGTCGATGCTGCAGGACTTCGAGGCGGGACGCCGCACCGAGATCGACGTGATCAACGGCGCCGTCGTCAAGGCTGCCGCCGAGAGTGGCGTGCCGGCTCCCCTCAACCGGGCGTTCGTCGCGCTCGTGAAAGGCTGGGAAACGATGCGGGGGCTCGCGTGAGCACTCGGCTGACCTACTTCGGAGCCGCCGGCTACGAGATCGTCGGCCCCGACCACAGGGTCCTCGTCGACCCGTTCCTGTCCGAGAACCCGCTCGCGCCATGCTCGCCCGACGACCTCGCGACGCCCGACGCGATCCTCGTCAGCCATGCGGCGTTCGACCACTACGGCGACAGCGCGCGGATCGCGAAGCGGACCGGAGCCCCCGTCGTCTGCGACGCGGCGGTGCGGGCGATGCTGATCGACGAGGGGGTGTCGCCGGATCAGGTGTCGGCGACGACGTGGGGCATCGTCGTCGAGGTGGCGGGCTTGGCGATCCGGCCGGTCGAGTGTCACCACTGGTCGTCCGGCACGCTCTCGAACGGCAGCCAGGTGGTCGGCAACCCGATCGCCTTTGTCGTGGAGACCGAGCCCGGAGTGCGGATCTACCACTACGGCGACACGTGCATTTTCGACATGCGCCTGATCGGCGAGCTCTACCGCCCGACTGTTGGCCTGCTGGGATGCACACTTCCGAGGGAGCTCTCGCACCGGATCCCGGGCCCCGCCACGTTCCTGACCGGTGAGATGGACGCCGACGAGGCGGCGCGGACGGCGGAGATGCTCGGGCTCGAGCTCGCGGTCGCCTGCCACTACCTCGCACCGGACGACGAGGTCGAACGCTTCCTTCAGCTCGTTCCGAAGTACGACACGACCGGGCTGCGCCGTGCGGTGGCCCCGCTCGTCGGACAGACCCTGGTCGTCGAGCCCGGCGGCGGCTACGCCATCGTGGAAGGAGGTTCGACGTGAGGCTCGTGACCTATGCAACCGAGAACGGGACCGGCGTCGGAGTACGAAGCGATGGAAGGATCCTGGCCACCGGGGTTGCGGACATGCACGCGCTGATCGCCGCCGGCGCACGCGGGCTCGAGCGAGCGCGGCAGGCGGCGGACGAGGTCGCCGGCGCGCGCCTCCTGGCACCCATCCGGCCCGGCAAGACCCTGTGCTCCGGCATCAACTATGCGAGCCACGCCGACGAGAATCCCGCCGCGAAGATGCCCGAGGAGCCGTTCTTCTTCTCCAAGCTGCCGAGCGCGGTGATCGGCCCCGGGGCGCCGATCGTGATCCCGCGAGCGCGAATGCTGACCGACTACGAGGTCGAGCTCGCACTGGTGATCGGCCGTGGCGGCCGGCGAATCGCCGAGGCGGACGCGCTCGAGCATGTTTTCGGCTGGACGATCCTGAACGACGTCTCTGCCCGGGACGTTCAGTTCAAGGACATGCAGATCACGCTCGGCAAGAACCCGGACACGTTCTCCCCCATCGGGCCCGAGATCGTCACCGCGGATGAGCTGGGCGACTGGTCGACGCTGCGGGTCTCGTCGACGCTGAACGGCCGGGTGATGCAAGACGCACCGACGTCCGAGATGCTGTTCTCGCCCGCCCGCCTGATCGCCTTCCTCACTGAGCTGATCACGCTGGAGCCCGGTGACGTCGTCACGACCGGAAGCCCGGCGGGCGTCGGCTGCTTCCGCGATCCGCCCGTGTACCTCCAACCGGGGGACGAGATCACGGTCTCGGTGGACAGGATCGGCGATCTCACCAACCCCGTGAAGGCAGGCTGGTGAGCAGAGGTCGCGTCGTCTCGCTGCGCGAGGCCGAGCCACTCGAGCTTGTCGCCGGTGTGACGATGCGACCGCTGTTCGGCGACGCGGCGATGCTGAACCTGCTCGAGTTCGATTCCGGGGCGGTCGTCCCGGCGCATGCGCACCCGCACGAACAGCTCGGGCACGTGCTCGAGGGCAGGCTCGTGCTGACGATCGACGGGGTCGAGCATCTGCTCGGACCGGGAGACGCCTACCAGATCCCGGGCGGGGTCGAGCACGCGGCGCGGTCGGATGGGCGCTGTCTCGTGCTCGATGTCTTCCAGCCTGTTCGCGAGGACTATCGCGAGCGCGCGAGACGATGAGGGACAACCCGATCAGGCATCGCCTCGACGCCGGGGAGGTCGTGATCGGGACGATGGTGACGGAGTTCGCCACTCCCGCCGTGGCCCGGCTAACCGCGGCGGCCGGTGCCGAGTTCACGCTCTTCGACCTCGAGCATTCCGGCTATGGCATCGATCGAATGCGCACAGTGCTCGCGGCGGCCCGCTCGGCGGACACCGTTCCGTTCCTGCGCGTGCCGGACGCCGCGTACGACCTGATTGCACGCGGGCTGGACATCGGAGCGCTCGGCGTCATGGTGCCCGCGGTCGAGAGCGCCGAAGAGGCGCTCTTCGTCGCGAGCGCCGCCCGCTTCCCGCCGGTCGGGAAACGGGGCTTCGGGCTTCTTCTCCGTGACGAATGGGAGCCCGAGGGCGTCCCGGCGACGCTCGCAAAGGCGAATGCCGAGACGATCGTGCTCGTCCAGATCGAGACCGCCGCCGGACTCGAAGCCGTCGACGAGATTGCGGCTGTCGACGGCATCGACGTGCTCTGGATCGGCCACTTCGACCTGACCGCCTCGCTCGGGATCCCGGGCGACTTCTCGAGCGGGCGCTATCACGAGGCGGTCGATCGGATCCTCGCCGCCGGTGCGGCCGCCGGGAAGCCGGTCGGAATGGTCTGCGGCTCGCCGGCGGAGGGCCGCACTCTCGTGGAGCGCGGCTTCCGGATCCTCTCGTACTCGATCGACGTCATCCTCTACGAGGACGTGGTCAGGGCGGGGCTCGACGAGATGCGGAGGTTGCTCGCGTAGGCGCCCGATATCGTCGTACAGCTTGAACCGCGTTGCCATCGTCACAGGGGCCGGCTCCGGCATCGGAGCGGCGACGGCGCGGCTGCTCGCCGAGAGGGGCCTCGGCGTGGCGCTCGTCGGCCGGCGGCGCGAGCGCCTCGACGCTCTTGCCGCCGAGATCGCCGCCGCGGGCGGTCGCGCGTTCGCCGTGCCGGCCGACCTGGCGGAGCCGCAGGCGCCGCGGGCGGTCGTGGACGCGGTGCTCGCCGCTGGCGCGCGGATCGACGTCGTGGTCAACAACGCAGCCACCCTGATGCTGCAGACCCTCGAGGACGTCTCCGTCTCAGACTTCGATCGGCATGTTGCGGTGAACGTGCGCGCCCCCTACTTCCTCGTGCAGGCGGCGCTGCCCGCGTTGCGCTCCTCGTCGTCGCCGGTGGTCGTCAACGTGTCGTCGGCCGCAGCTGCGATGTATCGCAAAGGACAGTCGGTGTACGGCCTCACGAAGGCGGCCATCGAGCACATGACCATGAACCTGGCAGCCGAGCTCGCGCCGGACCGGATCCGGGTCGCGTGCGTCCGCCCGGGCCCGGTCGAGAGCGAGATTCACACCGCGGTAGCCGACCCGGAGGCGCGACTGCGAGAGCTCGGCTCGCTCGTACCGCTTGGGCGTGTCGGCAGGCCCGAGGAGATCGCACGTTGGATCTGGCATCTCGTCGACGCGGACGCCGAGTGGGTCACCGGGGCCGTCCTGACGATCGACGGCGGTCGGGTCCTCGGCCCGCCGGGCAGCTGACGCGCGAGGCGCGCGAACCTGGTTCGGCTGACGGCCGACGAGGCGCATCGCATGGGTGCGAACGTGGCTTCCTGAGCCGAACCAGGTTCGGTTTTTGAACCTGGTTCGCGAGTCTCTTACTGCGACGGCGTCGGAGACCATCGCCGACGTGATCTGAGACCGCTTCCTAGGCTAGGTCGCCCGAGCCTCGTAGAACGTGCGGTAGTGCTCGATGTACTGGGCGATCCCGTCGCGAATCGAGGAGTAGCGCGGCTCCCACCCGAGCTGCATGCGCGCGTTCTCGATCGACAGCTCGCCGCGCAGCGCCACGACGGGCTTCTCGGCCTCGCTCAGTGCCTCGCCGATCTCGACGTCCGCGCCGGGCACGAGCTCGCGGACGATCTGCGCGACCTCCGTGGTGGTGACGAGCGGTCCGCCGGTGGAGCCGTAGAAGATGCGGTCGGAGCCCTCGGGTGCGTCGAGCATCGCGATCACGAGCCCCGCGATGTCGCGGACGTGCGTGTACGCCCGGGGATGCGCGCCCCCGAACTCGAAGTGCGCCGGTTCTCCCCGAACGGTGTTCTCCACGATTGCCTTGATCGGACCGACGTACTGGTTCATTCCGAGCCCGTACACGGCCGAAGGGCGGATCGTCCGGAAGTCGAAGCCGAGCGCCTGGTTGTAGGCGAAGAGCATCGTCTCGGCAGCCGCCTTCGTGCAGCCGTAGAAGTCGGTTCCGGGCCCGCCGTCGGCGAGCAGGATCGGGTGATTCGCGTCGATCGGCTGATACATGACGCGCGGTAGGACGCCGATCGACGAGAAGTTGACGAGTCGTGGCACGCCGAACGCGATCATCGCCTCGACGAGGTTCACGACCCCGCCGACGTTCACCTGGAACGCGGTCGACCTGTTGGTCGCCAGGTACGCCGGGTCGAGAATCATGCCGGCGTGCACCACCTCGTCGGGCCGATGCCGGCGGAAGACGTCGAGCACGCGCGCCTGGTCGCCGATCGAGGCGATCTCCAGCGGTAGCGCGTCGACCTCCTCTCCGATCGCGAAGCGCGCCTCGGGCACGAACCCGCGGACGTCGAGGACGACGACGCGTCGGCCGGTATCGGCGAGCGCACGCACGAGGTGGCCGCCGATGAAGCCGGCACCACCGGTGACGAGCGTCGTCCGTTCGGCAACCGGCTTGCGCTCGCTCGTGCCCGCGCCGATGTCGATCTCGGGCCGGGCCATCCCCTGCTCGTAGCGCTGCTCGCTCAGAGGACTATCCTTGCACGGCTCCGAGTGTCAGCCCGCGCACGAGGTGCCGCTGGACGAGGATCCCGAGCAGGAGCGCCGGCACGAGGGAGACAACGGTGAGCGCGCTCGACTCGCCGTAGAGGGCGCCCTGAAACGATGTCGCCATGCCGGAGATCACGACCGGGAGGGTCACGGCCTGCCGGCTCGTGAGTACGAGTGCGAACAGGAACTCCGTGAACGAGAAGATGAACGCGAACGCCCCCGCCGAGACGATGCCGGGCGCCGCCAGCGGCCACGCGATCCGCCACAGCGCCTGCCAGCGCGAGCAGCCGTCGACGAGCGCTGCCTCCTCGAGCTCGACCGGCATCTGCCGGAAGTACGCGTACATCATCCAGATCGTGAACGGCAGGACGAAGACTGTGTAGAGCAGGACGAGGCCCGACCTCGTGTCGAAGAGCTGGATGCCGATCCAGTCCGGTGCGTTGCGGTACATCAGGAAGATGGGAATCACCACGGCGATGGGAGGCAGGAATCGCTGTGAGAGCACCCAGAACGCAAGATGCTTCCCACCCGTTCGGTAGCGGGCCATGCTGTACCCGGCCAAGGCCCCGATGACGACCGAGGCGATCGTCACGAGGGACGCGACGACGAGGCTGTTCTCGATCGCCTTCCAGCCGCGCATCTGATTCAGCGCGGTCGCGTAGTGGATCGACGTCGGTTTGGCCGGAAACCACACCGGGGGTGTCCGCAGGTAGTCGTCGGTGGGCTTGATCGACGTGACCACGACCCAGTACAGCGGGGCGAGTAGGAAGAGGGTGTACACGCTGAGCAGTAGCCAGCGCAGGACCGCGCCGACGCGGAAGCGCCGCCCCTGGACCACACCCGACGATCCGCGTTCGCGCCGTCGCCTCGGTTGCCGAGCCCCTGCCACGACTACGCCTCCACCGGCTTGAGCAGCCGTTGCACGAGCCAGTAGGCGATTCCGAGGATGATGATCATCAGCAGCCAGCTTCCGGCCGTGCCCTGCCCGAGGTGGAAGAGCTGGAAGCCCTGTTGGTAGAGGTAGTACGAGGCCGTGTATGTCTTCGTGCCAGGCCCGCCGTGCGTGAGCACGAAGATGAGGTCGAACAGCTTCATCGAGTCGATCAGCCGGAACGTGATCGCGACGAGCGCGATGGGGAGCAGGAGCGGCAGCGTGACGAAGAAGAACGCCTGGCGCGGCTTCGCGCCGTCGAGATCGGCCGCCTGGTACAGCTCGTCCGAGATCGACGTGAGCCCCGCGAGGAGGATCACGAACATGAAGGGTGTCCATTGCCAGGCATCGGCGAGGATGATCGAGATGTAGACCCACGGCGCGTCGTTCGTGAAGTCGATCGTGACCGGATGACCCAGGAGCTGCCCGAGGAGGTAGTTCGTGGGACCGAACGGCTGCGTCAGGATGAGCGAGAAGAACGTACCGACGATGACGGGGCTGATGAACAGCGGGACGACGAACAGCGTCGTCAGCACGCGCCGGCCGCGGAACCTGCGCACCATCGCCAACGCCAGGCTGAGACCGAGTGCGAGCTCGAAGCCGACGCATGCGGCCGAGAGCCAGATAGTGACCCAGAGGGCGTGCCGTGCCACCGGGTCGTCCCACACGGTTCGGAAGTTGTCGAGCCCGATCCAGTCGTGTCCCGGGATCGTGAAGTCGTAGTTGACGAAGTCGACCCACAGCGAGTACCCGAGCGGGAAGACCGTGAGCAGAAGGATGAGGACGACCGCCGGGGCGACGAAGAGAAGCCGGATATGCCGGTCCACCCAGGAGGAGGCGGTACTCGACCGCCTCCTCCGGATCTCCTCGGTGCGGACAGCCACCTGTTACGTGATCTTCACTGCCTGTCCACGTGCGGCGATCGTGTTCTTCGCCGTCGCGCCCGGCAGCTTGAGGAATTCCGCGTACGCCGCACGCTGGCTATCGACGCCGAGCTTGTTCGTGATCGTGTCCCATTCCTTGGCCGCGGTGTCGAGACCGGCCTTGACGTCCTGGCCCGCGTACATCGCGGTCATCGCCCGGTCGAGGGCGTTGGCGTAGTCTGCTGCGCCGGTCATGACCATGTCGATGACCGCGTTGTTCGCACCGTCGTTCAGCCCGATCAGGTATTCCCTCGCCGAGGGCCACAGCCTCCGGTACGTCTTCGACCTGTAGTGGGAGAGGCGGTACGGATCACGCAGCGTGTACGGGAGCATCACGCGCTGCAGCGACACCGACGGGCTCGTCTGCCATTGCGCGAAGAGATAGGCAAGGTCGGTGTTCTTCGAGTCCGCCGAGACGCACTTGACGAAGCTGCCGGCATGCTCCCCGTTCTTCCCGGGAATCACCGCATACCCGACCTTGCCGACGATCTTGGACTTCGGCAGGAACGAGAACGCCTTGTTGCGCTGCGCATAGTTCTCCGACATCCGCCCCGTCGGCGGCCAGGAGTAGATCATCGCCGACTTACCCTGCAGCCAGTCGACCCACGCGCTCACGACGTCCAGCTTGTTCACGCCCGGTGGCTGTGCCGGCGTGAGAGCGAGGATCTGCTTCATCGTCTTGACGCCGATCGCGTTGTTGATCTGCGCCTTCATCGTCTTCGGGTCGAAGAAGGTGCCGCCGTTGTTTCGGAACTGCTGGAAGAAGTAGAACTGGTTGCCCGGGTTGCCAAGCCCGCGCCCTAGAGCGGTGCCGTACACCTTCGGAGCCATCTGGGCGCTGATGAATTTTGCGGTCTCGTTGAACTCGGGCCACGAGGTCGGGACCTTCAGCTCCCTCTTGAACTTCGCCTTGTAGGCAGCCCGTAGCTTCCGGTTCGCGAAGATGTCCTTGCGGTAGTAGAGGATCCAGACGTCGCCGTCGTCGAAGAAGCCCCAGGTCTTGCCCTTGTGCTTGGAGAGCAGACGGTAGAGAGGGTGCAGGTCGGCGAACGTCGACTGCGCCTTGTACTTCGAGACGGAGGCGTCGATCGGCATGATCACGCCGCGATCCGCGAAGTCCGGGATCCAGGCCGGCGACACGTCGAGCACGTCGAAGGCGCCCGACTTGGCGATGTGCTCGGCGATGGCCTTCGTGTACAGATCCGCGAAAGGCGCCTCGACGACTGCGGACTTGACGCCTGTCAGCTTCTGGAAAAGCGGCCCGGAGAAGTTCTTCGGGTCGAGCGCCTGCAGCCCGGCCTCGTAGGTCAAGGTGATGGTCTGGCCGCTGTACTTCTTCGCTGCGCTGATCGCGGTGGCCGCGATCGGGTCGGCCGCCGTCGAGCTGGTCGAGGCCACCTCTGCGGCCTTCGCCTGCGCGGCGGACATGAAGAACGGTCCCGCGGCCGCGGCTGCAGCGGTGATCTTCGCTGCGTTGAGAAGTAGCTCGCGCCGATCGAGAGGCACCTCAAACAGCTCAGGATCGACCCCGGAAAGCTCTGTATCGTCCTCCACTTCTTCCTCCTCCTCTCTTACGGCACGCTGTATGACCGATCGCGATCATCGCGTCTTGGCACTATCGAGTCAAGCTCCCGCCCGAGACGTCGCCGGCCCGTGTTCGATTCAGTCGTCAGATCGCTCCTCCGGTGCTCGTGTCGAAGAAGCGGATCGCTCCCGGGGCGATTGCAACCTGGGCCCGCTCGCCGTCCGCCACCTGCGTTCCGACGCCGAACCGCCCGACGAACGCAGTCCGCCGCATCCGCCGCTCGTGGTCGAGATCGTCCAGCAACGTAGCCTCGTTCACATCCTCGGCCAGCTCTCGCAGATCGTCCGAGACGACCGGTGCAGCCTCGACCTGGAAGTGGACGATCACCTCGGAGCCCAGCGCCTCGCGGAGACGCACCTGCCCGACGAGCCGGCGGCCGGGCCGGCTGTCAGGCGCGAGCGCCGCGTCCTCGAGGTGCTCGGGTCGAACCCCGAGGATCAGCGAGCGCCCGACATGATCGCCGAGGCGCTCGATGCCCGCCGCTTCCCGCTCGTCGACCGCGAGGCGCTGCGCGCCGACGACGACCGAGTACTGACCGTCCTCCCGATGTAGGCGGCCCTCGAAGAAGTTCATCGCGGGGCTGCCGATGAACCCGGCAACGAAGATATTCGCAGGGTGGTCGTAGAGGTCCTGCGGGCTCGAGACCTGCTGCAACTCGCCCTTTCGCATCACGGCGACGCGCTGGCCGAGCGTCATCGCCTCGACCTGGTCGTGCGTGACGTAGATCGTCGTGATCGCGAGCGCCTTGTGCAGGAACGAGATCTCGGCACGCATCTGCGTTCGGAGCTTCGCGTCGAGGTTCGACAGAGGCTCGTCCATGAGGAACGCCCTCGGCTCTCGCACGATCGCCCGGCCCATCGCGACGCGCTGGCGCTGGCCGCCCGAGAGCTGCCGCGGGCGGCGCTTCAGGTGCTCCTCCAGCTCGAGGAGCCGCGCGATCCGCTGCACCCTCTCGTCGACCTCGGCCGTGCGCAGCTTGCGGAGCTTCAGCGGAAAGGCAAGGTTCTCGAACACCGTCTTGTGCGGGTAGAGGGCGTAGTTCTGGAACACCATTGCTACGTCCCGATCGCGCGGGGCGAGGTTGTTGACGACCTCGTCGCCGATGCGGATCTCGCCGTCTGAGATCTCTTCGAGGCCGGCGACCATTCGCAGGGCGGTGGTCTTGCCGCAGCCGGACGGGCCGACGAACACCATCAGCTCTCCGTCCGCGATCTCGAGCGAGAGCTCCTTCACGGCCAGCGTGCCGTCCGGGTAGATCTTTCGCACCCTGTCGAAGGTGACTTGCGCCACAGACCCCCCTGTTGACCGGCTCGAGGAGCGGAGCGCCTAACCTATACGACGGTGTGCCAACCGTCCACATAGACTGGCATGCCGTATGACTTATCATGGAGACATGGAGGTCAAGGCGGGCGAAACCACCGGGGCGATGTTCGAGCAGGTTGGGCGCGAGCCTCGCCTGTCGGACAAGGTGGCCGACGTCATGCTCGAGACGATCCTCTCCAAGCGGCTCCGGGTCGGCGACCGTCTGCCCTCCGAGCGGGAGCTTGGCGAGCAGTTCGGCGTCTCTCGGACGGTCGTGCGCGAAGCCGTCCGCGCGCTCGTGGCGAAGGGGGTGATCGAGGTGCGGTCGGGAAGCGGCCTGCGTGTGGCCGCGGTCGACGCAACCGCCGTCACCGAGTCCATGAGCCTGTTCTTGCGTGGTCGCACGCTCGACTTCGAGAAGGTGCACGAGGTTCGAGCGCTGCTCGAGGTGCACATCGCGGGACTCGCCGCCGACCGGGCGACGACGGCCGACCTCGCGGGCTTGCGCGAGGTGCACGAACGGATGGAGCGCGAGGCCGGCGACGTCGAGTCGGCGGCGCGCGACGACCTAGAGTTTCATCGCGCCATCGCGCGCGCAACGCAGAACGACCTCTACCTTCTGCTGCTGGACTCGATCGGCTCGACGTTGATCGAGATCCGCCGCGAGAACCTCGGCTCGGGCTCAGCGCCCGTGACGCTCGGCCAGCACGGTCAGGTGCTCGACCGGATCGCCGCGCGCGACCCGGCCGGAGCGCGGGCCGCTATGGCTTTGCACCTCGAGGGCGTCGCGACCTGGTGGCGTCGCCACATCGCCGCCGGAGCCGCGTCGGCATGAGCGCCGTACGCCGACTCGACCACGTCGCGATCCTTGTGCGGAGCACGGACGAGGCGCTTCGCTTCTACCAGGACCGCCTCGGGTTGCGTGTCCGATCGAGCGAAGAGATCGACTCCCCCCAGGTGCGGCTGACATATCTCGACGCGGGTAACGCATACGTTCAGCTCGTCGAACCACTCGACCCCGCGTCGCCGCTTGCCGTGTGGCTCGAGGAGCATGGCGAGGGGCTGCATCACATCTGCTTCGGCGTTGACGACGTGGCGGCTGCCGTGACCGCGATCAGCGACCCGGGGTCGGCGATCGCACTTGGGTACGGTCGAGGGCGAGCGTCGAGCTTCGCCACCGTCTCGGAGAGCAACGGCGTCCGCATCGAGTGCACCGAGTTCGACCGGGCCGAGGACGTCGACGCCTCGCCCGGCTGGCTCGACGGCCAGGCACATCACTAGGGTGGGTTACGCCGAGCGGCCGCGACTATCGCGTCCAGCGGCGGCCAGAACACGCTCCTGACAGCCGGGTTCCAGGCTGAGCTCGGCAGTAGCTCGTGATCGGCCCAGAGCCCGTTTCGCGAATGAACGATCCGGTAGTCCAGCCGAGATCGCTCTCGCGCCCCGAGCATCGCGGCGAGCGCGTCTGCGCCGTCCCGGCCGACGACGTCGTCGTGGTCGCCGGCACGAAGCACGACGCGAATGCCTCGCACGCTCGAGAGGTCGAGCGACGGATCGATCTCGTACGGATCGACCGGGAAGATGCTGTAGACGGCTCGCGGCCGCGGCAGGTTCCAGTCGGCGGCTCTTGCCGCGTAGATGAACGCGAGCGTCGCTCCAACCGAGAAACCGGCCACCACGACCGGGAGGTCCGGCCGCCGCAGCGCACGGAAGCCGAGCACGAGTCCGTCGTGCAGGTCGTACGGGGCGACGACGAACGCGTCGTCGATCCCGTCCTGGTACGCCGGAAACACGACTGCGCTCCCGCGCCTTAGAAGATGCTCGAACCACGCCTGATGCCACTCGAAGGGGAGGGTTGCAGACCATCCGTGGAGATAGACGACGACGCTCCTGACCTCGGACTTCCGCGGGGCGAGGATCCACACCCGACCTGCGCCGACGCCATATGGCGTCGCCGTGCCTCCACTGACCTCGATCGCGGGCCCGCTCGGCGCCGGGCCTGCCGGCCGGTCGGAGTTGCCGCCACAGCCGGCGACCGAAGCACCGCCAACAAGCGCGACCAGCACCACCACAGTCCGGAGCACGTGCTCAACCCCCTCTACCGCAGAATGGCGGTCCTGGATGACAGTAGATGACACGATCGAACGGTCAGCGGGGTAGCGAAGGGTCCGCTCGCGGCCGGCCGGCCGTCGACCGGCTCGTTGTGCTCGACGACGACCCCACCGGGGTGCAGACGCTGGCCGGTGTCCGGGTGCTGCTGGCCTGGGACGCCGCCAACCTCGTCGCGGCGCTTGCAGGACGCCCGAGCGTCCACCTGATCACGAACTCACGCGCCCATGCGCCGGAGGCAGCGGGTGCCCTCGTCGCTGCGGCCGCCCACCTCGTAATCGACAGCGTGCCCAACGCGCAACTCGTTCTGCGCGGTGACAGCACCCTCCGCGGGCACCTGCGCGAGGAGTACGAGGCGGTTCGCGGCGTTGTCGCCCCCGATTCCTGGCCGGTGCTCATGCTCGTCCCCGCACTGCCCTCGGCCGGGCGCGTGACTCGCGGCGGCGTCCACCTGATCGAGCGCCACGGCGCCTCGACCCCGCTGCACGAGACGGAGTACGCGCGGGACGGCGTCTTCTCGTACGGCACGGCGCGCCTGCTCGGCTGGGCCGAGGAGCGGTCGGCCGGGCTCTTCGCAGCGGCCAACGGGCGAGAGCTGCACCTCCACGAGCTCCGGTGCGGTGGCGCGACCGCGGTCGCCGACGCCCTGCGTGAACTTGCGTCGAGTGGTCGCCCCGCGGTGCTCGCGCCGGACGCGGTGACCGAGGACGACCTCGCGCTGATCGCCGAGGGATATGCCGCCGGCATTCGAGCCCGTGTCCCCGTGATCGTCCGCTGCGCACCCGCGTTCGCCGGCGTACTTGCCGGCACGACTGCTCCTCGACTCGTCGCTTCACCTCGATCGGGCGAGGGCGGCGTCCTTCTCGTCTGCGGCTCGTACGTTTCGGGGACGACCCGTCAGCTCGAGGCCCTCGCTGCCACCCGCTTCGGCACGCCCGTCGAGGTCGATGCGGGCGCGCTCGCCGGACCGGAAGCAGAGGCGGAGATAGCGAGAGCGGCGGCCGCCGCGACCACGATGTTTCGCCGGCAACGGTTCGCCGCGATCGCCACACCGCGAACGAGGTCGGCACGGACGAGCAGCCTCGCGGCCGGCGAGCGCGTCGCCGCCGGCCTCGCCCGAGTCGCCGGCCTGGTCGAGCTCCAGCCGCGGGTCGTCATCGCGAAGGGTGGCATCACGTCGGCTGTGACCCTCCAGACAGGGTTCGGCGTGGACGTGGCCGAGGTCGTCGGGCCCGTGCTCCCGGGCGTCTCGCTGTGGCAGGCGGAAGCGCGCGGACGCCCACTCGACTATCTCGTCGTGCCCGGAAACGTCGGGAACGACGATCTCCTCGTCCGCTTGCTCGAAGCCGTCATGGGAGGCTGAGCCGATGCTCGTCCCGTTTCGTGCGCTGCTCGAGGAGCGTAGGGCGAAGCGCGCGGCCGCTGGGGCGTTCACCTGCTACGACGTGACGACCGCCCTTGGCGTCGTCCGTGCCGCGGAGCAACGAGCTGCGCCCGTCGTCCTGCTCGTCAGCGAGGCATCGTTCCGGGCCCCTGAAAGCCGACTGCTGGTCCCCGCGTTGCTAGCGGTCGCCGAACGTGCGGACGTTGCGGCGTGCGTCCAGATCGACCACGTCCGCGACCCGGGCCTGATCGCGAGCGCGCTCGCGGCCGGTGTCGGGGCGGTCCTCGCGGACGGCTCGGGACTGCCGCTCGACGAGAACGCCGCGCTCGTCCGCCGCGCGGTCGCGGCGGCTCCGCAGGGCGTCGGCATCGAGGCCGAATTGGGACGCATCCAGGGCGGCGAGGACGTCGCGGCGGCCGTGGCGGCCGGCGCGTTCACGGACCCAGCCGAGGCGGCGGCGTTCGCGGAGCTGACCGGCGCCGACTGCCTCGCCGTTTCGATCGGCAACGTGCACGGAACGTACGCGGCGACACCACGGCTCGACTGGGAACGGCTCGAGCGGATTCGCGAGCGGGTCGGCGACCTACCACTCTCGTTGCACGGTGCGTCTGGCCTGCCTCCTGCTGATGTTCGGCGCGCGATCTCGCTCGGCATCTGCAAGGTCAACGTCAACACCGAGATCCGCCGCCGATACCTCAGCGAGCTGTCGGCCAGCCTTCCCGCCGTCCTCCCGGGCCTCCGGCTGCTCGAGCTCGAGCTGGCCGTCATCGCCGCAGTCGCGGACGCGGTCGCCGAGCTACTCGACCTCCTCGGCCCTTCGCTTTCGCACTAGGCTGAGCTTCAACTCCCGTTCACCTGCCGATCGATCACGCAAAGCCTGCCGGTGGCAGATAGGGCACGCAACGGTCGGTTGGAGACGTCAGGAGGCCGTGGCCGTGGTTTGGCTCCAGAGGGTGCGCGCCGCATCGCGGCATTTCTCGAGGAAGCGGCGGTCGGTCTCGCCGAACGCGCCGAGCCTGCTGCTCTCGACGTCGATTGTGCCGACCACGGCCCCGTCGAGGAGCACCGGGATGATTGCCTCTGCGCAGGTGTCTCCGAAGGCCTCGAGGTAGTCGGGGTCGGAGCGGACATCGTTGACGACGACGGTCTCTCCGCTCGAGACCGCGCGCCCTGTGAGGCCATACCCTCGCGCAAAGCGCGGGTGGGCCGGTGGGCCGCCGCCGCTCCACGCGACGATCTCGACGTCCCTGGCGGTGACGTCGTAGAGCCCGACCCAGCGGTAGCCGCCGTCGGCGCGGATCTGCTCGGCGATCATGCGCGCTCGGCCGGAGCGAGGAGCGTCGGCCGCGGCCGCCTCGCGGATTCGTGTCGTGGTGTCGTCGCCTTCGCGTTGCTTCAGGATCGTCTCGAGCACGGCGGTGTAGTCGCTGCCGCCGGCGCCGGCGGCTTCCGCGTCGGCGAGCCAGGAGAGTGCAGCCTGCGCGACCCGCAGGTCCGTTCCGGCATGCGCACCCTCCTCCGCCACGAGCGCGGCGTCCTTGCGCGAGCGAGAGCCCGAAGCGGCGCGGGTAGCTCCCGCTTGCGAGCGCCGCCCGTCGTCGTTCCGCCTGTGCCGCGATCGGCGTACGGGAGAGCACTTCGAAAGCGACGTCGCGCTCGAGCCCGAGGCGGTCGGCGAGCGACAACGCTTCGCCGAGGATGGCCAGCGACCCGAAGAGCGTGGAGTTCGCGACGAGCTTCGCGGCCGCCCCGGCGCCCGGCGGGCCGACGTGGAGCGGGGTTCCGAGTTCCGCCAGGAGCGGATGCAACCGCGTTGCGTGCTCCTGGGTGGCGCCGACGAAGATCACGAGCGAGCCGCTCTCGGCCTCGCCGATGCTGCCGAGTACGGGCGCGTCGACCACAGCCACGCCGGCCGGCACGGCGTCGCGCACGCGCATAACGGCTGACGGGCCGACGGTCGACATCTCGACGAGCGTCTGGTCGGGCCGCAAGGCCTCGGCGACGCCGTCGCGCCCCTGGACGACTGCGAGCAGCGCGTCCGGATCCGCCAGCATCGTCACGACCACCGCCACGCCGGCCACCGCCAGAGCCGGCGTCTGCGCCGTCTCGGCTCCGCGCCGCAGAAGTTCCTCGGTCCTCTCCCGCGTCCGGTTCCAGACGACGACGCGCCGGCCGCCGTCTAGTAGCCGTGTGGCGATGCGGCTCCCCATCTCGCCGAGACCGAGGACGGCGACAGAGTCGCGCGAGGGCATCAGCTTCCGAGCGCCTCCGCCGCATTGACAAGGAACCACTGGCCGTCAGTAGGGCCCACGTGACGGAAGCTACCAACCGGCCTCGGCTTCTCCGCGGGCCGTGAGACACTCGTCTCTCATGCGGCGGACGTTCACGCAGGTAGACGTGTTCACGAGCGAGGCGTACGGCGGCAATCCCGTTGCCGTCGTGCTCGAGGGCGACGGTCTCACCACCGACGATATGCAGCGGTTCGCTCGTTGGACGAATCTCTCGGAGACGACCTTCGTCCTGCCGCCGACGTCGGCGACCGCGGACTATCGGCTCCGGATCTTCACGCCGACGCAGGAGCTCCCCTTCGCGGGACATCCGACGCTCGGGAGCTGCCACGCGTGGCTGTCGGCAGCCGGCGACCCGACGCGCGAGCGGGTTGTGCAGGAGTGCGACGTCGGCCTCGTGGAGATTCGCCGAGCGCCGCACGGCTTGGCCTTCGCGGCTCCGCCGCTGCTTCGCTCGGGCCCGGTCGAGGAGCCGCTCGTCGCGCATCTCGCGTCGCTTCTGCGGATCGACCGCGCAGACGTGGTCGACGCGC
>Ga0136846_1238526_pt1 | contig 17581 bp, 20 predicted proteins | sample HopSoiMetagenom2_FD_96841 | JGI IMG/M metagenome (GOLD analysis project Ga0136846, IMG submission 96841) | Grasslands soil microbial communities from Hopland, California, USA - 2 Assembly 2016 (version 4) | ecosystem: Environmental > Terrestrial > Soil > Grasslands | place: USA: Hopland...
AACTTGTCATGCGTCAACCCCGCCTTCTTCAAACCTCGTAGGGGGAAAATTTGCTCCAACGGCCATCTTCCGCGTGTCCAGCGTACGTAAAGGTCAGCCCCGCAAGCGGGGCGAGGGAACGAGTAAGTGGGGCATTGGTTTGGCTTCATTCAGCCGGGCGCATTTGAATCTGCACAGGCATGCAGAATGCCTGAAGCTGTTGGGTCCACTCGGTTTCGGGAACATGTGTTTTTGCACCTGTCGCCCCCCCTCGGCGGCGCCATGAAACAACACACCGTATGGATCGCATCCATTGGCGCCATGCTCCTGGCTCTCATCGGCTTCGTGGTGCTGCATGCCACGGCTGGCGAAAAGAAGATCGAACAAAAACTGGACCGGCTCTACAGCATCGACGACCCGCAGTTCCGCCGATCCATGGGCGTGCTGCTCGGGCCACCTATCGTCGAAGGCAACAAGATCGATGTGCTGATCAACGGGGATCGCATCTTTTCCGCGATGCTCGCCGGCATCCGAAGTGCGAAGAAAACTGTGACCTTTGAAACCTACATCTACTGGGCCGACTCCATCGGCGGCGAATTTGCAGATGCACTTTCCGAACGCGCGCGTGCCGGAGTCAAGGTGCATGTGCTGCTCGACTGGATTGGCAGCTCGAAGATGGACACAAAGTACACCGAGTCAATGCAGCAGGCAGGCGTTGAAGTCGAGCGCTATCACAAGCCCGAATGGTGGCACCCCGCGCGACTGAACAATCGAACCCACCGAAAGCTGCTGATCATCGACGGCGTCGTGGGCTTCACCGGTGGCGTAGGCATCGCCGACAAGTGGCGCGGCGATGCGCAGGATGCAGACCACTGGCGCGACACGCACTTCCGCGCCGAAGGGCCGGTGGTCTCGCAGATGCAAGCGGTGTTCAACGACAACTGGGTGAAGGCGACGGGCCGCGTACTCGACGGCGAGACCTACTTTCCTGCATTAACCCCGCGCGGACCGTCCGCCGCGCAAATGTTCAGCAGCTCGCCGACAGGCGGCAGCGAGAGCATGCACCTCATGTACTTGATGGTGATCACCGCCGCGCGCCGCAGCATCGACTTGTCGAGCTCCTACTTCGTACCCGACGAGCTGGCGCTGGACGCCTTGATTGCCGCAAGAAAGCGCGGTGTCAGGGTGCGCATCATCACCCCAGGGACCGAGATCGATTCGGAAGTCGTGCGCAGCGCTTCGCACGCGTTGTGGGGAGAGTTGCTGAAAGCAGGCGTCGAGATCTCCGAATATCAACCGACGATGTTTCACTGCAAAGTGTTGGTCGCCGACGGCTTGCTGGTGTCTGTTGGATCGACCAACTTCGACAACCGCTCGTTCGCGCTCAACGACGAGGCCAACCTCAACGTGTTGGATGCGGCTTTTGCGAAGCAGCAGACTGAAGTGTTCGAACGGGACCTGAAGCATGCAAAGCACGTCACCTTCGAGGCCTGGGAAAACCGCCCATGGATGCAGAAGCTCGCGGAGCGAACGGCTTCGTTGGTCGGATCGCAGTTGTGAAGGGGTGAAATAGACCGGTCGGCAGAGGACTTTTACCTCAGAGCAAGTGCACCTTGCCGGGCGCACCCAAAAAAGGCCGGCGCGAAGCCGGCCTTCTCGACGCATTCAACTCTCACTTTCGATCTTGATTTCCGCTCTGGTTTCCACCCGAGCTTCCACTTTGGTCGCTGCTTTGATTGCCGCTGCGATCCTTCTGCCCGCCTTGCGGATTGGAGCTGCGGTCCTGGTCTTGCTGCTGGCGGCCTAAGTTGCCGGCCTGTCCACGGTCCTGTTGCTGTTGGCGGTTCCTGTCTTGCTCGTTCTGAGCCTGACTGCGCTCCTGATCGCTTTGACCGCTTTGGTTCTGAGATTTCTGACCACTTTGCTGGTCGTTACGATTTTGATTGCCCATCTTCAACTCCTGTTGAGGCCGGCAACATTGCCGGGCATGGGGATTCAGCAATGGGTGTGCCTGTTTCGTGCTCCAGTGCACCCCTATTGGTCGGCGGCTGATTCCATTTCAAAAGAGGTCTCCAGAGGTAGCGCTTGTTTCTGCAACTTCTTCACGTGGTACTCGCGGGTTCGCTGCGCGGCAGCGAGTTGCTCGGGGGTGACACGCATGCTGCCTTCCCGGGCCGGTAGAGTGGGCAAGGTTGCTGCAGGGATTTCTGCATCTACAAGATCATTCGGCATCGGTTCCTCCATTTTTGTTCCCCAGATCGAGAGCAATCCGCGTGCCTCACCCTTCTACCACGCAACGCGATGTTTCAGGCTCGGCATTCGCCCGCACCGCGCAGCCGAAAGTTCCGCCAGGTTGTCCAGGACGATCAGCGCAACGAAGAACTGCTTCACGGCTTATTAAGCCGGCCGATTGTTCACTGTTCCAAGGGCATATGCACCTGCATCAAGGCCGCCCCGGGATTACTTCGGGCTACGGCATGATGCGCGGCTTGATCCCGGAGCCGCGCACTTGCAAACGACCGCCCCCACTCCCGTCACCCTCGCGGAGGCATTTCGCTTCTGGCTCAAGCTCGGATTCATCAGCTTCGGCGGGCCGGCAGGGCAGATCGCCATCATGCACAGCGAACTGGTTGAACGACGACGCTGGATCAGCGAGAACCGATTCCTCCATGCGCTGAACTACTGCATGGTGCTTCCCGGCCCGGAAGCGCAGCAGCTGGCAACCTACATCGGCTGGCTGATGCACCGCAGCTGGGGCGGCATCGTGGCAGGTGCGCTCTTCGTGCTGCCCTCGCTCGCGATCCTCATCGCGTTGTCGTGGATCTATGCAGCCTTCGGTACGGTGCCCGCGATCGCAGGCATCTTCTACGGCATCAAGCCGGCCGTCACTGCGCTGGTGCTTCATGCGGCCCATCGCATTGGCACACGGGCCTTGAAGAACCGGTGGCTGTGGGGCATTGCAGCGGCATCCTTCATTGCAATCTTCGCTTTCGATGCGCCCTTCCCCGCCATCGTGCTTGCCGCGGGTCTCATCGGATACTTCGGCGGTCGTCATGCGCCCTTGGTGTTCTCGCTCGGCGGCGGGCACGGCAATGCGAAGCAAACCTACGGCCCGGCTTTGATCGACGACGACACACCCACGCCGGCGCATGCGCGCTTTTCTCGACGCAGGCTCGCCACGGTGATCGGCGTGGGCTTGGCGATATGGGCCGGCGCAATGGCATGTCTGATCCCGCTGCACGGCTTTCAAGGCGCGCTCGCGCAGATGGGCTGGTTCTTCACCAAGGCAGCGATGCTGACCTTCGGCGGCGCCTACGCGGTGCTGCCCTATGTGGTGCAAGGCGCAGTCGAGCAGCAGCACTGGCTCAGTGCACCGCAGATGATCGACGGACTGGCGCTGGGCGAAACCACCCCCGGCCCGCTCATCATGGTCGTCGCCTTCGTGGGGTTCCTCGGTGGATGGAATAACGCGCTCTTCGGCTCAGACGCGCTCTTCATGGCCGGAGCTGTCGCAGCTTCGGCGGCAACGTTCTTCACATTCTTGCCGTCCTTCGTTTTCATCCTCGCGGGCGGCCCACTCGTGGAATCGACGCACGGCAGGCTGGGCTTCACTGCACCGCTCACCGCGATCACCGCGGCGGTGGTCGGCGTGATCGTGAACCTCGCGGTGTTCTTCGCCTATCACGTGCTCTGGCCGAGCGGGCTGTCGGGCAGATTCGATGGTTTGTCGGCGGCCATTGCGTTGGCTGCGGCCGTGGCGCTGTTTCGTTTCAAGGTCGGCGTGCTGCCGCTGCTCACCGTCTGCGCCGCGATCGGACTCGTCACAAGGCTGTTGCCAGCGTAGGCTGGTGAATACAGTTACTGAGGACCGCGCTCCTTCAGCCATCGCTCGGCCGCGTCTTCGGCTGACATTGCACGCCATGCCGCCTGCTCCCAAGCGCGCAATGCGATTTCGTTCGCATCGAGGCCGTGCTTGTCCTGCGCAAACCTCGCGTCATACGCTCGCAGCCGATCGGCGAACCGGCTGATCCAGTCGAGCTGGTCCTGTTCAAGTTCGGTGAAATGTTCGCAGTGCTTCATGTGCGGCCCCGTCGATGGTGGTGCCGTCGATCGTACGCCGCGCGGATTCAAGGTCTTCGCCCCGGGTCTTGATTCGCAAAGCTGGCACGAGAGTCGCTTAGGAAAGCTCGAATGGTTGGGCCGCGGGGTCGACCAGCCCCAAAACATCAGCCTTGCCGCTCATCGATTGCTGGAGAGTTCAAATGATTGACAAACGACGTCACCGGCCCACACGTGCTCCCCACGGGACTGTGCCAAATTGGGCTCTCGTGGTGTTCGCCACCTGCGCCATCCTGATCACGGGATTCGCTCACACCTTGATTTGATGCGGCCAAGCGAGCGCACTGGCTTTGTGGCCGCGCGCTCTGTCTGCTTTTCCGACATGGCTTGGTTTCTTGCAACGCCCAAGCTGGCCACGAGCCGGCGACCTGAAAAGCTGAGAAGCCGAAGAAGTCGCCGCGGGTTCCAGCCGCAACTACTCCGCGAATCCGTGCACCGCATCTCGACTATCTTCGTCGAGATCGCCGAAGGCCGTTCCGATCTTGAATCCATCCGGCCCTGAGAACGAGCAGTACAAGACCTTGACGGCGGCCGTTACCGGCAACACCTTGCCGCCCACCGGCAATTCGAAGCTGACTTCGCATTTGGTGCCGGGCGCGATGGGCTTGGACGACATGATGCTCATGCCGTCGATTCCGAGGTCCCAGGTCTTTCCGTCTCTAGGCGGTTGGCCTCGAAGCGTCACCTTTGCTACGGCGCGCAACACCTTGCGCGGGTGAATTCGACGATTGGTTCCAGGGATCATGGCAAATACAGCTCGAAAATGGCACCTCCCCTAGGATCATCTCGTAAAGTGCAATTTCCGTGCACACCCCGATTCTTGTGGGATTGCGCGACCTCGTGACACAACTTCATGCCGAGGCCGGTGGATGTGGCGCAAGTTTCGTTGCCGACTCCCGGGCCGTCGTCGTGCACGAAGAAGCACAGGCGCCCTTTCTCCATGCGTGCGCCGAGCGCGATGCGCGACCTGGCAAAGCGCAGCGCGTTGTGCAGCGCGGAATCGATGGCGAGCCGCACAAGATGCGGGTCATAAAACCACAAGCTCGGCAGCTCGCCGGCTTCCTTGACGATCTGCACACGCCCAGCACCCAGCGGCAAGGCCTGCGAATGAAGGTCATCGAGAAACAGTTCCGGCACTTCTTCGTGCGGCACCGCGCGCAAGCCCCCTTCGCTGGCGCGCTGCACCGTGAGCCACTCGACGAGCTTGCTCGTGAGCATCGTGCTCTGCAGGTTGGCCGTGGCCACGTGGGCCTGCGCCTCGGCCGTCAGTGGCAATGCCGCGAGCCTGGCGAGTTCTTCGCCCAGAATGACGAGCCTGTTCTTGACGTCGTGTGCCACCGCTGCGGACAGGGCGGAATTCATAGCGCAGTCACTGGCGACGCGAGGCGCTCACGGTAGAACTTCCGTGCCGCCGCAACCCGCGTGTGATTTGGATGCTTCCGATCGAGCGCCGTCAACAGGTCTTCGGCACGCGTCGCATGCTCCGGCTTGCCACAGGCACGACCCATCGCCACCAGGTAGAGCGTGCACAACTCGATCTGGATGTGGAAGTTGGCCGGCGACACCGCCAACGCCGTTTCTCCGATGTCGATCGCTCGTATGAAATCTGCGTTGCGCTTGGCCAATTGCAAATCCTGCAAGGCCTGCTGCACCTCGGCACCGGCTCGCGCCACGATGTCCTGGCAAGCGCCCTCGACTGCCGTGCCCTGTGCTGCACGCAAGGCAGCGTTCAGCATGAGTGGCTTGTCGGTGTTGTTGCGCGCCACGGCCTCGATGAGCCCCTGGCCGAGTTCGAGCCGTCCGGTGGCGAGCGCGCTCTTGGCAATCAGCAGCTTGTTCGAATCGGCCAGCGATGCGCTCACCAGCTCGCGCTCGACTTCAGCCATCAGCTTCGTCGCCTCCTCCGTGTTGCCGGTGCACTGGTGCACCTGGGCGCAAACGGCCTTGCTCAGCACCTGGGCGCCCGGATGGTCGGGATACTGCTTCGCGGCATCAGTCGCAACGGCCAGAGCCTTCTTCGGATCGCCGTTGTCGAGCAAGGCTTGCGCGAGCAGCACGTTTTCCTGATGCGAGCGCGTCACCGAACCCTTGTTCTTGGCAACCGCATGTTCGAGCGCCTTCACCGCCACGTCAGCCTTGCCTGCATCGAGCGCAACAGCGCCGAGCCGGAACTTGCGGCGCGCGTTGGGCACGAGATCCGCGACGGCGCGGGCGGTGGCGAGCGCGGCATCCTGGTCACCCTGCTCTTCGGCGATTTCAAGCAAGGCGTCATAAGCGGACGCGTAGTCGGGGTGTGTCGCTATCAAGGCTTCAAACGCCCTGCGTGCCTCGTCGACGCGACCCATTGCGCGCAGCGCGTTGGCGCTGCCAAGGCGGGCCCATGGAAGTTCGGAGTTCAACTGCAGCACGGCGTTGTATGCAGCATTTGCCTCTTCGAAGCGGCCGAGTTTCATGAATGCATTGGCCTTCTGCTTCATGCCCTCGATCGACAAGGAATCGCCGCGCGCGATGAAACCCGCCGCCACCGCCAGCACCTCGTTCCACTTCTTCGCGTCGATGGCATGGAGCAAGGGCGCGAGCATGGCCTTGCGTGCAGACAGAGTCTCTATATAGCGGCACAAGAGCTGGTCGGTGAAAGGCTTGACGATGTAGCCGTCGGGTGTGAAGTCGCCGGCGGCAAGAACATCATTTCGAAGCGAATTGGCCGTGATGAAGATCCATGGTGCGGTCGGGTTGAGCACATTGGTCGAGCGGGCGACCTCGAGCAATTGCTGCCCGTCGGTGCCTTCGCCAAGGTTGTAATCGCTCAGCACCACGTCGACGTTCTCGACGTGCATGGCCTTCAGCGCCTCGCGCGCATTGCCAGTCATCACCACGTTGCGGATGCCCAGCCGGTACAGCGATTCGCGGATGATCTGCCGCATCTGCTGCTGATCGTCGATGACCAGCACCTTGAAACTGGAGAGGGGTCGTGCGGCAGGGGTTTGCATGGGCGCTCCAAACTCTCAGGCTTGCTGTGAAAGACAACGCGCGATCACCCAGCAAAGCTGCTGGGTGGAAGACTCTTCGAGTCGCGCTCCTGTGGGCGACGGACCGTTGAGCGTGCGCAAGATGATGCCGAGTTCAGTCGCCGCGAAGTGCTGGTGCACGTCAGCCGAGCGCTTTTCGTTGCGCCGCCAGGTGTCGATCCAAGCGGCCACTTCGCGCTCGAAATGGCGCAGGTTCGCACGCTGGCCGTGCCGCTCGACGAGAAAGGCGAGGAGCTGCAAGGCACGATCCGGAAACCGGTGAATCGACGTGGTGGGCACTGGCCCCGCGACTGACATTCATTTCTCCTGATTGGATGCAAGAGGCACATGCACTCAACGCAAGAGGGCGCAACCACCGCAGGCGTCGTTGCCAACAACCGGAATGAACCCGGCGGGCGCGCAGCTGGAGTGCTTCGCGTCTGGCAACCCCGCTGTCATGGCCCGAAGGCGTTAGACCGGAAGCTTTGCGACCCCGGCTTTCGCACGGGTGTGCCTTTGTCATCTCGGCCCAACTGTATCCAAAGGAAACGTTAATAGGTGAGTCCACCCTTCGCTCTCGATCAGGAAGACATGCGCTGCGTGAATAAATTCGCAACGAAAAGGCCTCCAAAACTGCTAAAGCTATTGCGAGTCATGCATTCGCAGCCCGGGTGCAACGTGGGGCACCCTTTCAGCACTATTCCGACGACTTTGCCGAAGTGGCGAAACTCAGAGGCTCTCAGCCTCTCACTCCAGCGTAAAGCCGAGCTTGATCGATACCTGCCACTGCGCCACTTTCCCATTGATCACGTGCCCGCGCGTTTCAGTAATGCTGAACCATTGGATGTTGCGCACGCTTTCATTGGCCTTGGTGATCGCGCTTTGCACCGCCTCCTCGATGCTGATGGGAGACGAACCGGTGAGCTCCAGGAGCTTGTAAGTGTGGTTGGCCATGGTGCTGTTCTCACTCAGATGGGAACGCCAACGCTAGCCGGTTTCAACGGGCGGATCAAGTCAGCCCCTGAGAGTACCTGGCCCCAAAACAAATTCCCGCTTTTTGGCGCGTCCTCAAGTTTTCGCCCCAATCATTTCACGGCGAACCCCGGCGTCGCCAATTCCAGCACGCGCACCCGCTGTGAATGTGGTCGAATGCATGTTTTGTCGTTCGGCTGTCTCCATGTTCGTATCCTTTACTCCCAGTTCCGAGCCCGGTTGGTTTCGCTGGCTGAGCCGGCTCGTGATACGCATGGGCCTCTTCCGCGCCATCGAGGCACTCACTGTCGTCGTCACGGTGAGCGCCATCCTCATTTCGCAAGCCGTGATCAGCATGACGGGCCACGGCAATCGCCTCATCGCCCTCATTTCTACCTCCGCGTGCTCGCTGGTGCTCGCGCCGGGCATCTGCTATCTGGTCTTGCGCCTCGTCTTGGAGCTCGACCGCGCCCGCACGCAGCTCACGGTTCTCGCCACGCACGACGACTTGACCGGCCTGCACAACATGCGTCACTTCATGCTCATGGTGCAGCGCGAATGGGATCGCGCACGGCGCTACAGCACCCAGGCAGCCCTTCTGCTGATCGACGCCGACCATTTCAAGCGAGTGAACGAAATCCACGGCCAACTATGCGGTGACGAACTCCTGTGCTCCATCGCAAAGACCGTGAGCGGATCGCTGCGGCAGGCTGACGTGCTGGCTCGATTCGGCGGCGAGGAATTGATCGTCTTCCTGCCGCACACCGATCCGCTGGGCGCACTCGATGTCGCTGAACGCATCCGCGAACAAGTGCAGGCCTTGGCAGTTGAGTTCAAGGGCGTGAAGGTCTCCACCACCGTGAGCATCGGCGTGGCGCCCATGCGGACGGAACTGCCCTCGCTGGACTGGATGATCCAGGAGGCCAACACGGCGCTTTACGCCGCCAAGTCGGACGGCCGCAATTGCGTGCGCACCCTGCCCTTTCAGGCCAGCCGCAGCGGCGGGGCCTTCGAGACGAACTCGAGGTAAGGAGATGGCCCGGAATCATTGGGCCACGTCCTGACTCCTGAGAGGCTGAGAGTATTTCGAACGTGTCCGAGCAGCACGTCAAAAGGCGCCTGATCAGTGCAGGCGTCTTTTTGCGTGATGAGTGGGCATGATCGAAAAACTCTCAGCCTCTGAGCCCCGCCTGTCAGAGGTGCAGGTTGGACAGCCCATTCCTCGCCCGCGTCACCGCCGTCTGCGGCAGCATCGACCAATCGCGCAGCCGGTTGTAGAGCGTCTTCACGCTCACGCCCAACGCGTGACTTGTACGCTGCTGATGGCCCCCGTAGTAGTCGAGCGTGGCGAGCACCACTTGGCGTTCGATGTCGGTCCAGCTCTCGCCCACGCAGATCTGCAGCACCGGCATCTCCGGCGCATCGTGGTGCATCGGCGCAGAACCGTGGAACGTCACCGGCACGCAGGCGTCGACGATCTCGCTGCCGGTGGCCATCACATACGAACGCTCCACCACGTTGCGAAGCTCACGCACATTGCCTGGCCACACATGGTCGCGCAGGGCATCGAGCACCTGTGGCGAGAAACGCTTGGCCGCGCCTTCGCGCTGCGAGATCGCGTCGAGAAAATGGCAGGCAATGACCGAAATGTCTTCCGCCCGTTCGCGCAGCGGCGGCACGTGGATCGGGAACACGTTGAGCCGGTAGAGCAGATCCTCGCGAAGCTTGCCTTCGCGCACCGCGCTCATCGGATCGCGATTGGTTGCGGCCACGAGCCGCACGTCGGTCGTCTGAAGCTGCGTGGACCCGACACGAATGAAAGTGCCCGTCTCCAGGACACGCAATAGCTTCACCTGCAGTTCGAGCGGCATCTCGGTGATTTCATCCAGGAAGAGCGTACCGCCCTTGGTGCGCTCGAAGAAGCCGATGTGCTGCGTATCGGCTCCCGTGAAGCTGCCTCGCTCGTGACCGAAGATCTCGCTTTCCATCAGGTGTGGCGAGATGGCGCCGCAGTTCACCGCCAGCATGGGCTTGTCGCGTCGGCGGCTCTTGTCGTGCAACGTGGCGGCGACGAGTTCCTTGCCGCTACCGCTTTCGCCCGTCACGAGCACGGTGACGCCGGTGGGCGCTACGCGATCAATCTGCTGATGAATCCGCTTCATCGCGGCTGACTCGCCTAGCAGCATGGGCGCTCTCTGTCCGAGGCCGCCGGCCGCCTCGCGATGGCCGTGCAACTGCTTCACCGCACCGCGGTTCACCCGCAGCAACAGTTCATTCAACTGCGTCGGACTCACCGGTTTGATCAGGTAGTCCACTGCGCCCAGCCTCAAGGCCTGCACCGATGATTCGACGTCGCCATGCCCGGTCACGAACACCACCTCAGTGTCGTGTGACAAGGACTCGTCGTCGAAGAGTCGCAGGCCGCTTCCGTCGGGAAGCCGCAAGTCCAACAGCACGAGATCGGGTTTGTGCATCGCAAGCTGCCGCCTCGCGTCGCGCAGTGTCCGGGCTGTCGACACGGTGAACCCCGCATCCGAGATCAGCTCCGCCATGGTTTCAGCCTCATCGCGCTCGTCGTCCACTACCAGCACATGTTGCATAGCCTCGGCTCCTTTGTTTGTTCCTTTGTATTAGTCGCCCGGAACAGCGCCGCAGCGATGCTCCGGCGGCGAGCACCATGTAGGGCTCGCGGCACAAACCTCCAAGGTGGATGCGGCGAACCTGGATGTCGCTTGAAAGATCCGGCTGACCAAAATCACTTTGATCTCCTTCGAACCGACTCAATAACCGCTTGGTCTGAATTCGCAGCGCCTCTCGGAACAACATCCATCGGACCGTTGAATGCGTACATGCCAACCCGCAGGCGCTGCTTTCTTGGCCGGCCTCGAGCCTCGTCCTCATCGATCAATTTCTGCACCACCGGCGCCAACTCCTTGAGCACCGCTTGCCATTGCTGCTTGATGAGCGGTCGCATCCTGCCAATGGATTCGGGAGACAGTTCGTCAGCGAACAATGCCTGCTCGAGATGACGCGTGCCGGCAGCGTCCTCGTCTGGGCTTTCGTTGAGCACGTTGTCCACCGCGGCCCGCAGGTGGTCTCCGACGTTCGACCCGACAAAGCCGAACATGCGCTTCTCGTCACCCGTGGGCACGAATGCATCGCGCTGCAGCAAGACGATGTCGAGCCTTTCGTCGAACTTGGCGAGGCCCAGCCGGCACACCTCTTCGAGCAAGGTGCGCGGATGAACATCCTTGGTCACAGATTGCGCAAGGCTTTCAAAGCTAGGCGCGGGGCCTTGGCGCGCAAGAAACCGCCTCGGCGAGCCGCACAGCCGCAAGGCCGGATCGCTGAGCCAGCGCGTAAAGAGTTCGGTGGCGAGTGAGCGGCCTGCGGGCTCCGGCGAGTCCATTCGCATGAGGCGAGCCACTTCGCGCCGGTTGAGCCCGGTGGCCGCGCTGACGCGACTCACAGCGCGATGCGGCAACACGTCGGCATGTGCGTCGCGGGCTGCCTCGACGAAGGCGCCACGCAGGAGTTCATCAAGTTCGCCGAACCGCAGTCCGTGCGCCACCGCCAGTTGTGCCAGCGGCACCATCACTTCTTTGCACGCGCGCAAAAGCGCATCGACCGCATCATCATCTGCGGACGCTACCAATTGGGGGCTGGGGAATGCGCTCAATTGAAGTCCATGCTGCACTGCACTGCACAAATGTGCTATTTGCACATTTGCTTCACAAGACGGGTTTACGTGCCTTGTGACATCAAGAGTCGTGAACATGGGAAGCGGACTGAGTTCGGCTCGTCGCGCTCTCGGGCCTGTCTAAGTCAGCCATGCCTTTCATCTTTTACTTCGACGAACTTTGTAGTCCAAGCCTCACAAATGCTCGCGACACCGCCCGACCCAGGGATCAGCGCCAACTGGCATCGGCTTCTGACGCGATGAGTCAGCATGACATGCCGCCATATCACGACGAACAGGTGGCGAACCAACGCCATGCGTGGCTACAAAGGAGTTCGAACCATGACACCCAGACTCATCACGCTTACCGCCGTAGCATCCCTCGTGTTGGCTGCCGGCTGCTCGTCGGTGCGCAACGACCCGGCACCGACCTATGGCGCTGTCGGCTCAAGCCCCACGTACCCGACGGGCACGACCGCGTATGACTCGGTGCAGTTCGGCCATGTCCGCAACATTCAGCAGCTCGATACGGCACGTCGCGGCGCTGGCTCCGGTGCCCTGCTCGGCGCGGTGGTCGGCGGCGTGCTTGGCAACCAGGTGGGTTCCGGCACCGGCCGCGCGGCAGCGACAGCGGCGGGCGCCATTGGCGGCGCGGTGATCGGCAACAAGATCGAAGAACGCAATCAGGCGCCGCAAACTTACTTCCAAGTCGATGTGCAACTCGACAACGGCGACTTCAAGACCTTCGACTATGCGGACCTCAACGGCCTACGGGTGGGTGATCGGGTCCGCATTCAGGACAACCAGTTGCAGCGCTGGTGATCGCGCATCTCTGGGTGCACACATCAAGAAGCGGCAGCAACTGACCGCCGGCTTTTTCATGGGCGGGCTTTGTCCATCAGCAAGGCCTGCGCCAAGAATTCGACGCCATCAATGCACCCAAGGGTCCAATGGCGTCTCCCTCAATGAATCGTGGGAGGAATCATCACCGGGGTTGGCATCACTGGAGGTTCCCGCACCGGCACCGGGTTCTGGCCGGGCGACGGCGGGTCGTCCACTGGATCGATTTCCGGACCTGGCGGCAAGGGCGGCAGCACCGGTCGCTGAGGTGTTTCCGGTGGCTCGGGAGGGGTCTGATGGGCGAACAAAATTTGCAGTCCTTCAATGAGTCCTGCAGCGTTACGGCAAATGATGGGCCTGCACTCAGAGGCAATGAAATATCTACGCTGGCATGCAAGGCCTACCGTGTCTCACAGAGCTTGCACGGGTTTCACATTTGCCCATTCATCAGCAGATGGGCATCCCCATCTCTCGCAACTTCACTGAGGAGAAAGACATGGCTGAATCGAAAATGGTGACCGGGCTCTTTCGCGACCGCGACAGCGCGGAGCGCGCCTACAACTCGATCACCGAGCGCGGGTACGACAGCAAGGACGTGAACGTCGTCATGTCTGACGAGACCCGCAAGCGCCACTTCGCCACCGGAGAAAAGACAGAACTCGGCAGCAAGGCCGCGGAAGGCGCCGGCATCGGGGGCGCGATAGGCGGCACATTGGGCGCGATTGCGGCAGCGATTGCCGCCGTCGGTACAAGCATCGCGATTCCGGGCCTGGGCCTTGTGGTCGCCGGCCCTGTGGCTGCAGCCCTGGCCGGCGCGGGCGCGGGAGCCGCAACCGGCGGTCTCGTGGGCGCTTTGATTGGGTGGGGCATTCCTGAAGAACGAGTCAAGCGCTACGAAGAAGGCATCAAGCAAGGAGGCATCTTGATGGGCGTGAAGCCGCGCTCTGTGGACGATGCGGCGCACTTTGAGAAGACTTGGCGCGACTACCGCGCCGAGGACGTCTATAGGTAGAACTTTTGGCGGGGATTACACCGGCAATAGTGCGCCCATGCAGGGCGCACTATTGCAAAGAGCCGCGCAATGCGCGGCTCCTTTTTACTTGGAAAAAATTCCGTCTCGAGCCCACATCGCCCAATGAGTCGGGAGGAAGGGGGGAGGAGCGAAGCAGTTGAATGCTCGAGCCGGGAAAACTGTCAGGAGGTTATGCGCAGTCGTCTTATGACTACTGCGCAGACACGCACCTTGGACCTTTCTAGAGCAAGTGCTGTACCAACTTTCTCCAGCCTGACGAGCACCCTTGAAAACTGTGGTTCGACGCCCCCTATTTGCCCTGTGAATCCCCTCTGAGAAAGGGCCTCTTCGCTGCGTCCCAAGCCCCTCAAAAGGCATCATTGCCGACTCGGCAATTTTTGGAAACTGCGTAAATCAGAGATGCAAGCTTTACCGATTTCCTGTGCTTGCAACGCAGACAAGGGCCCTTGCCACAGGGGCATCCCGTTTGCATTCATCGCTCGACATTCATAACAAAACCCTCTGGAGAACTCATGAGCAAATCACGACGGGTGCTGCTGATCGATGACAACGTCGACGCGGCCGAATCGCTTGCCCAGTTGCTCGCCCTGTCGGGACACGACGCGCGCACCGCAGGCGACGGCGCGCAAGCCATGCGTGTCGCGCAGGAGTTTCAGCCCGAGGTCGTCTTCTGCGACCTCGGCTTGCCCGGCATGAATGGCTTCGACCTTGCGCGGGAATTGCGAACGCTGCCCTTCGGCCGCGACATCGTGCTGGCCGCCCTCACGGGCTATGGGCAGCCGAGCGATAGAGAAAATACCGCAAGGGCCGGCTTCGACGCCCACCTCGTCAAGCCGGTCGATCCTTCAATCATCGAGAGCTTTCTCGACGACTACGCCTAGCGTCAAGCCACAAGTGTCGCAGGCGGCATTTGGAGCTTGACGCGACACTAGGCACAAAGTCGCGCCTATGTCGGAGTCGGCACAGAAGCCAGGCCGAGAACCTGGGCCAGCGTTCGCAACACGCGATCGGGGTCGATAGGCTTGGCGACGTGTTCGTCGAACCCGGCTTTCAAAGCACACACCCTGTCCTCCACCTGCGCAAAGGACGTAAGCGCCAGCGCCACGATGCGCGGACGGTGCTCTCTGCCCTCGAGCTTGCGGACTCGCTTGATGAAGGCATAGCCGTCTTCGTCGGGCATGGCGATGTCGGAGATGAGCGCATCTGGTTGCTCCTCGGCGCTCGCATGGACCAGATACTCGAAGGCGTCTCTGGCGCGGTCGAAGCTTTGCAACTCGACATCGGCTCCGCGAAGGATGAGCCCCAGCATTTCACGGCCATCCTCGTCATCCTCGACGATCACGATGCGCTTGCCCTTGAGCGCAGAGCGATCCCCGCCGGCCGATTTTTGCGCCACCTTCTCGCTGATGGCCGTCGATGGCAACTCGATGGTGAACTTGGACCCGAGACCTGCGCCCTTGCTGTCCACGCGTATCGTGCCGCCATGCAATTCAACCAACTGCAGCGCAAGCGACAAGCCAAGCCCAAGGCCGTTGGTGCGGCGGGTGTTCGAGCTGTCTGCCTGATTGAAGCGGTCGAACATCCCGGGCAGTTGCTCAGCATCGAGGCCGGCACCAGTGTCTTCCACCTCGAGCGCAAACCCTGTAGGCAGCCGCGCGCTGCGCACCTTGACAATGCCGTCTTCGGGTGTGAATTTCACGGCATTGGCCACCAGCTTGACCAGGGCCTGCCTCATCCGATCCGCGTCGATGCGCACCATGCCAATCGACGGATCGTGCGAGGCCTCAACCCGGATACGCTTCACCTGCGCGGCGTGCTGCACCGACTCCATCCCCTCTTCGATGATGGCCTCGATCGGTACCCACCCGAGGTCGAGTTCGAGTTTGCCGCAAAGAATGCGCTGACTATCGAGCAGGTCATCGACCAAATGGGCCTGCATTTGCGTGTTGCGGTCGATTGCATCGAGCGCCCTCAATTGCACAGGCAACAACTCGCCACTGTGCCGTAGTACATGAGACCAGCCGCGAATGGCATTAAGCGGCGAGCGCAATTCGTGAGTGACAACGGCGATGAATTCGTCTTTCGCCAGGGCGGCAGCTTCCGCCTGCGTACGCGCCTTGCGTTCGAGGCTCAACAGTTGCTCGATCTCGACTGCACGCGCGTTGCTCGACGACCGAGATGCGGTCTTGCTTTGTGCCGTCTTGCGGCGGGCATCGGTCTCGCAGTCGTTGGTCGGTCGTTTCATTTCACTTTAGCCAGCGGCGCCTGCTGGCTTGACTTTCTGGCAAGCAGTGTGCCCGGCCCATTTGGGAGGCGCACTGGCCAAGCGGCATGCCATTTGCCGAGGGGGGTTCTGAGGCCAATTGCCGATTCCGAGGCGGTGGCCGGCTTTCCCTCAATCGACCTTTGAAAGGACCACTTTCATGATCAACTTCATCGTATGGCTGGTAGTCGGCGGCTTGGTGGGCTGGATCGCAAGCATGATCATGCGCACCGACGCGCAACAAGGCGTCATTCTCAACGTGGTTGTCGGCATCATCGGGGCCGCCATCGCCGGCTGGCTGATCTCGCCACTGGTGGGAATACCTAGCATCAACACCGGATTCAGCGTAGGCTCTTTCGTGGTCTCGCTACTTGGCGCCATCGTGCTGCTGGGCATCGTCAACCTGTTCCGCCGCGGCAGGGTGCGCTGAGGCAGATCCTTTCTGCACAGTGTCTGAGAAGTTCCGCCGCCATCCCGGCACCGTGGGGGTGGCGGAACCACGTTTCCAAACCCTTGAGAGGAGGCTTAAATGGAACCCACCACCGGCGACTCGACCTTGAGCACCGTCACTGAACGCGGACACACGACCGTCGATCGCGCGGCGCAAAGCGCGCATGAAGCCATTGATCGCTTGGCCGCCAAGGCTGGTCCGGCCGTCGAGAGGCTGCGCGCTTCGACGAGCAGCGCGGGTGAAAAGCTACGCGCCAAGGCCGGAGAACTGGGCGAACTCGAAGAGCAATGGGTGGAAAACACCCGCGGCTATATCCGCGAGAATCCGCTTACCGCATTGGCCATTGGCGTGCTTGCCGGTGTGCTCCTGAGCAAGCTGTCGTCGTCACGTTAGAGACCCGACAACTGCTGACGGCCTCGCGCGGCGTGAAGCCGAGCGGGGCCGTTTCACTTTTCGGGCCGTTGTGGGTGGACATCCGATCATCGGCACCTCAATTGCCTGCACCGGGGCATCGGAAACGCCAGGAGTTTCAATGGCCACCAGCAGTATCTTGGGCGCTGAACGAGCGCCATCGCAATCCGAGGGACGTGACGTGGAAGCGCTCGGTCCGAGCGACAGCTCTGACAGCGGAAGCGACGTACAAGGCGAACTCGATCTTGCGTCTCCCTCTGACCTCGACAACACGCTCTTCGGCACCGTTCAGCCTGGATTGGAAAGCGACAGCGACTCGGCAGGAACTGGCGAGCGCGGCGCGGCGCTTGCGGATGAGGAAGCTCGCGCGGGCAATGACATCTTTCCCGACCGCATCCAGAATCTGACTGATGAAACGTCGTCGGCCTTCGGGTTGAGCGACGCGGAACTCGATCTCATCGACATGGCGGCCCTGGACGAGCTTGCCGCCGAGGATCGCGAGGAAAACGAAGACGACGATCCCGAAGAGCAGATTGACGACAGCCCGAGCTGAAGGGGGTACGCCAGACTTGTCGCCCCGCGTCGTCACGCCCAAAATGGCGCGGGGATCATTCGGGAGTCGCATGTGCCATGGTTCCATCGCATCACAAGTCCTCGGAGCAAGTCGTGCTCGCGCGCGCGGTATTCATCGACAAGGACGGCACGTTGGTCGAAGAGTTGCTGCATAAGGACATGGATCGCGGTAGAGACACCCATTGCTGGACGCCCCCCGCACAGATCCCAGCGGGCGTAATTCACGCACTGGGCTCCTACCTTGGGTGTGTGA
>Ga0136846_1243688_pt1 | contig 17581 bp, 14 predicted proteins | sample HopSoiMetagenom2_FD_96841 | JGI IMG/M metagenome (GOLD analysis project Ga0136846, IMG submission 96841) | Grasslands soil microbial communities from Hopland, California, USA - 2 Assembly 2016 (version 4) | ecosystem: Environmental > Terrestrial > Soil > Grasslands | place: USA: Hopland...
CGATGTCGACTTCACGGTCGGCGCGAGCCTTCCGATCTCGGGCCTGACCGCGTGGCAGGGATTGGTGGTGCACGGCCGCCTGCAGGCGGGGCAACGCGTAATCGCGCGCGGCGCGGCTGGCGCGGTCGGGTCGATGGTGACGCAACTCGCACGAGAGTTCGGCGCCTACGTGATCGGCACAGGGCGAGCCGCCGACCGTCAGTCTGCGCTCGACTTCGGCGCGAATGAGTTCGTCGACCTCGACAACGAGCCGCTGGAGGACGTCGGCCAAGTCGATCTCGTGTTCGATCTCATCGGCGGCGACATCGGCAAGCGATCGGCGCGACTGGTTCGAACCGGAGGAACGCTGGTGTCCATCGTTGGGCCGTCCGCAACACGGCCCCCGGACGGCCTGGCGATCGATTTCGTTGTGGAGTCGGATCGCGCCCAACTCGGTGAGATCGTCCAGCGGGTGCGTGACGGGCGACTGCGGACGAACATCGGTATCGTGGCGACGCTCGATGATGCCGTTGCGGCTTTCAACCCAACTGAGCGGCGACCGGGAAAGACTATCGTCCGAGCTTATCCATGACGCCCTGCGTGATCGCGCCGACCCTGATGTCCGCTTTCGACGCATTGCAGAGATCAGCAACGAGCCACTCTTGACCCGACTCGTTGCCCTGAGTCAGAGTTCTTTTTTAGACGCCGGTCGGTAGCGCATCTGTGGGCTCGGAACCGCCAGTCGTACGCGGTGTTCTCAATCCCAACGATCTGTGCGCTGGGGGACGAGATGGACGAGCGGAGCGAACTTAAATCGTTAGCCGCCAAATGTCGGCAGCTCGCTTTGAGCCTAACAGACAGCAACGCCAGAAAGTCGCTCCTCGAGCTTGCTGACGAATACGAGCGCCGTGCGCCAGACCCACCTCAACTAATGAACCCAAGTGCCGGCAACGAACAGCCTCTCCGCTGACGCGCTGACGCAAGGTCAAATCGATTGCCTGCTGCTGGTTGGCCGGCACTTCACGTCAAAAGAGATCGCATCGAACTTGGGCATATCGCGCCATACTGTAGATCAGCGCATTGGCGCGGCGATGCGGACACTCAGGGTTAAGCGGCGCGGCGACGCTGCTCGAATGGTTATCGAGCAGTACGGACCTGTTTTTCAGTGGGGCTCGGGTTCGCTGGAGCCGTTTGTAGTTTCTGCCGATGAGGGGCGCGCGATGCCATCGCCAAATAGCCTTTGGCTTCCATTCGCGACCCGCGTTCGCCCACGCAACGAAATGAGCATCGCGCGTCGCTTGGTGTGGATAGTGGCGATCGGATTTGGGGCTGCCGCATCGGCGGGCGTGTATCTCACCGCCCTAGAAAGCTGGAGCCGGCTTCTGGCGCATCAATAGTATTCCAGACACGGCGCGCTGGCGCGGCGACCAGTCCGCCTTCCACCCAAACCGGACTGCCGCCCCTGGTTGCGCCGGATTCGATGAGCACGCGTTGTGCGCACGAGGACGGAGGAGATTCGTGCCCAGAAGGATCAACAAAGCAGGCTATACTGAAGCCGACAAGTTGCGGCGGCACCAGCGCATTATAATCGATCTTGGAATGCTCGCATCCCAAACGATGCCGCTCAATCAATTCTTAAGGCATGCAGTGTCGCAAGTCGCGCTTGCCCTTGAGGTCAGCCACACGAAAATCATGCGTTACCGCCCTGAGGAAGGCGACCTGCTGCTAAGCGAGGGCGTGGGCTGGCGCACAGGAGTGGTGGGTCAGACAACCTTCTCAGTGGATCTGAGCTCAGCTCCGGGACGCGCCTTCCAGACTGCCGACCCCGTAATAGTGGACGACATACGCGACAACGAGGAATTCACAGCAGCCCCTAGTCTCCTTGAGCACGGGATCGTGTCACTCGTTAATGTTCCGGTTCTTATCGACAAGGCCACATGGGGCGTTCTCGAAGTTGATCACGTAGAGCGCCGGGACTTCAGAGAGGACACCGTAGGCTTCTTGCTCGCTGCTTCGCAGTTGCTTGCAACGGTGATTCAGCGCCATCAGGCCGAAGAGGCACATAGGGGCGCGCTCGCTGCTGCAGCGATGGAGAATCAGCGCCGCGACCTCCTGCTCGCCGAGATGCAGCATCGTGTGAAGAATTACTTCCAAATGATCTTATCGATGGTCTCCGTGGAGCGTCCGAGGCTGCCCACCCAAATTGGGCGGGACATCATGGGCAAGGTCGCTCAGCGGATCATGGCTGTGTCGCTCTGTAACGATCAGCTTTCACCCCATCGTCCGGACCAAAAGGTCACAATGCCAAGCTACCTTAGGGCGATTTGCGCCGGCCTAGGAAGTCAACGGAACGATGTAAGTGTCACTCTCAAAGCAGACGACATCTCCCTGCCTTCAGAGCGAGCAGTCCCCATTGGACTGATCGTCAATGAACTCGTGACCAACAGCCTCAAGTATGCATTCGAGGGCAGAACGGGCGGCAGTGTCATTGTGGAGCTTAAGGCCGGCGCTGGCGGAGGCCGCGCTATGCTCCAGGTCAGCGACGACGGAAGTGGCATCCCTGACACTGCCAAGAGCGGAACGGGGACGCGCCTCCTTCAGTCTCTTGTGCGACAAGTTGCCGGAGAGATGGAGCAGGCCAGTTCTGACGAGGGCACGAAGACCACCATCATCTTCATCGACGCTGATTGACACGTTCAATGTGGCCAATGTCTGCTCTCTCGGCCGTTCGAGGGCCGCTTTCACTCATTGCAGATATTCGCTCAATTAGGCATCCTGCTAGCCCGTCCGAGTGGCTCTCACTTGGCTTGAGCTAAGGGGGAGCGCAGACGCATGCTGGCCGCTGAAATGCTACATCGCAAGAGCGCTCATTCCGAATCCAAATGCGCAGCGATCCGTTCTAGCAATGTTCCGCATGCGATTCGGCGTGTCGGAGCTTCGGAGCAGGGCGTTGGCGGCCGTCGATGATGCCGCCGAGCAAGCCAAGGTCGGTCCCGTGCAGCGGCCGGTTTCCCTCCGCTTCGCTCTCGCATCTCTAGCGAACTTCACGGACGATCGCTGGCCGTTCGACAATTTCTGGCGAGCCATCGCAACACAGGATGAGAAGGTGCGAAGCGCGACGGTCGTGGCAGCTCGCAACGCAATCCATCGCGCTGTTAAACGATAATGTGTGCTCACAACTCCAGCGCTTCGGAGAGCTCCAGCGCGTTATCGACTTCCACGCCAAGATAGCGAACCGTGCTTTCCAGCTTCAAGTTGCCCGTCTTGCGGTAGAGCATCGAAACCTTGGTGCGCCTCAAACTGTGAGTGCCATACTCAGCTGGCTCCAACCAATGGGCCCGATCCACTGCTTCACCAGCCGGATATACTGACGGGTCGAGAGATGCCCTCCGCGCACCATGCGACTAGGGAATAACCAGCCGTCCTGATCGCCCAGCACTTTCAGCCAATCCGCGAGCGAGCGACGCGCTTGCTCTGTAATTTCGAACTGAACGGGTCGGCCCGTCTTCTGCTGGATCACGATTGCTCGACGCCTGAAGGCACCAGCTGCCACGAGATCAGGCAGCCGGAGTGACACGACGTCGCACCCTCTGAGCTTGCTGTCCAAGGCGATGTCGAACAGCGCTAGGTCGCGAATGCGCCGCTCGATCTGAAGTCGCACTCGAATCGTCCAAACCTGCATCGGCCTGAGTGGAAGCTTCGCGCCCACGATCACTTGCGGAGGTCGGTTCATTGGTCGCTCCTAGCTAGGAGCTACGACCAACCGTCGAATGGCAGGAATGGGTGGAAAGCTGACATTTCGTTCTGGGCAGCTATGACTGGCGCGACCATGAAAAGCGGGGGGCTAATGATGCGCCGGGTGCTTCTTTTGATAGTCGCGCTTTTTACCCCGGCTTTAGCGACGGCCAGCAACCCAGATTCACACCGATCGGCTGAGGTCGACGCGGCAGTGCGCCAACAGATGAAGGGGCAGCGGATTCCAGGAATCGCCGTTGCAGTTGTGCTCAACGGGAAGATCATCAAAGCCAAAGGCTACGGGCTGGCCAACGTCGAGCTCGCCACGCCGGTCTCTCCAGGAACCATTTTCGAAGCTGGCTCGATAACGAAGCAGTTCGTAGCGACGGCCATCATGCTGCTGGTCGAAGAGGGTAAGCTCGGACTCGACGACAGCATCACGAAATATTTCCCGGAAGCCCCTGCCCTGAAGGCAGTGACAATACGCCACCTCCTGACCCACACCTCAGGCATTCCTGATGTTTCAGACGGTACGGGGGAGACTAGCGGGGCCGTTGGCGTGATCGACTTCCACCGCGAATATACGGAGCAAGAACTCGCGGGCGCTTATTTGACGCAGAAGCTCCAGTCTCAGCCCGGCACCAAATGGAGTTACTGCAACGCATGCTATGATTTGCTCGGAATCCTGATCCACCGCGTGACGGGTAAACCCTATGGGGATTTCTTGCGCGAGCGGATCTTCCAGCCGGTCGGGATGACGACAGCCCGGCCCTTCAGTTCCGGAAACATCATTCCAAACCGCTCCAGCGGCTACACCGAGGTCGGCGGCGAGCTGAAGAACGAGCCAAGTTGGTGGTCACAGTCGATTAAAGCAGGTGCGGCGGGTGGCCTATGGATGAGTGTCCTCGATTTGGCCAAGTGGGACGCGGCACTCTACCCGGATCGGATTCTCAAGCGGCAAAGCCTTGAAACGCTGTGGACGCCTGTGCCGCTCGACAATGGCTCCGCTTACCCTGGAGGCATGGGTTGGTTCGTCGCCAAAGCGAACGGCCAACGAGTGGTCTTTCACACTGACGGCGGTCCCGGATTCAGCGGGGTGATCTCTCGATATCTGCGTGACCGACTGACGGTAATCGTGCTGACCAATCTGGGCGCACACCATACCGACGTGATGAAGATCAGCGGCAAAATCGTCGAGATCTACCTCCCCGACACCAAGGGGAAGAATCCGATCAAAGATTGGTAGAATTGCGCGAGTGTCCGCAATGCGTCCAAAGCCGATATTAGTGCCTGTGCGATCAGCCGCTGCTATGACTTATGCAGGAGCGCATGATACGCCTCGCGGCTGGGGGGATGCGAATGGAACCATCAGCCGCCATTGCGATGCAGCCACCCGCTGTGCAACTGCGGCGCCCGCGCTTTCCGCTTCGCCACCGATGGGATGCTTTCGCGTTCCCCGCGTTCGTGCTGCTCATCTGGATTGCGGTCCTCATGGGCTTCGTGCCCGAGGTCATCGATCAAGTTCGCACCCGCAGTTTTAGTTACCCGGTCCTCACGCACGTCCACGCCTTAGTTTTCATCAGCTGGCTTGTTTTGCTCACGGTGCAGACCGCGCTGGTGGGTTCGCGCAACCTGCGGCTCCATCGGAAGCTCGGCTTGGCCGCAGTGTTCATGATTCCCTTGATGGTGGTACTCGGATTGACGGCCTCCATTTCGATGTTTCGACGTTTGTACGCACCCGATTTCCTGCCCCTGACCCTCAGCATGCGCATTGCCGACATGCTCAGCTTTGGAGGCGCGGCAGCAACAGGAGTGATCCTTCGTAATAACCCGTCGGCCCATAAGCGTCTGATGCTCTTGGCGACGTTTTGCCTCGCCGCTGCTGGTTTCGGTCGATGGTGGGGAGATTGGATGCTGGCGCGCTTCGGCACCGGCTTCTTGGGCCGATGGAGCTTCGACTACCTCGGCGTCCTCATTCTTATCGTGCTGCTTTCCGGCTATGACCTCATCAGTCGACGCAGGTTCAACCGACCATATCTGATCACCGCGGCAGCAGTGATCGCGATCCAGCTCACCGGCGTCTTCGTCCGCGGCATGCCGGGGTGGAAGCCGTTGGCGATGACGCTCATTGGGCGGTGATGCGGCAGAGCCCTAGTGTCTGCTTTGGGTCGAAAGCAGACATTAGAGGCGCCACAAGAATGGGACGGAAGCAGACATGGTTCGGCTGCCGCCGCAGTGTCCAAAAAGCAGTGACCTACGACTTAAGATAGTTTGTTGGACCCGGGTGAATAGCGTAATTGCCCTCCTCGAGGTCGGCGTTCTGCTCAAAGACCAAATCTCGGAGCGCCTGTCCTCGCGTCAAGGGCGGCTCGGCCCCATATCCTCGTGGGCCGGGCCGCTTCCTGAGCAATGTGCCAGGGTCGTGCTTCAGTTTGTAGTCGAACGCGAGCGGGCTGACCGAGGGTAAGGGCGGATCATTCGATGCGACGCGGCTCGGCGCCCAAACCAATGAATACAGGCTAGGACTGTTTTTTCTGGTTTCTCTCGCGCCGCATCGATCGCAGATAACGATTGTATTCACGGCGTTCTGCGGTGAGATGCCAGAGCCCCCACACAAAGCCCCCGAAGAGGGCGGCAATCATCAAATAGGCAACAATGAGCCGGAGCGGCATCAGTCCTTCGCTTCCATATTCTCATTTCCGCGTCGCGGCTGATGTCGGAGCCACGTGATCGTCGGTGCGATACATTTTTTCTGCAATTGCACGAATCCTCGAAAGTCACTGCGTGACTGCGATTCGGCACAAACTATTTAAGCTTCGCAGCCCGGCTTGTCACCTACAACGACGGCCAGTCGAGCATGGGTCACGTCGACCTCCGCCATTCCAAACCAACGCGGACACACTGAAGCATCCGATCTGGAGCTGAGATCAAACCCCGCTTAAGCAGAGCGTTTCACAAGCTATGAGATGCACGCCTTACTTCTCGTTGCAGTCGCACTGACGGAAGCGCCACCGGCCAATTTGCAGCGCGGAGCTCAGGCCATGGCAACAGTACGTGTGGTGCAAGCCACGGTGGTTACGAAAGCAGCGTGGCAGGCCGGAAAGATCGGCCAACGCCGTGAAACTCACAAGCGGGACGAAGCTGGAAGGATGATTCTTCTGCGGCTGATCGAGCACGAATAACGTGCCCTTTTGGGACATCGCATGTCTAGCGTTCAAAGCGGCTTAAGCGGCGCTTGCGTTGTAGGATTTAGCCCGCCAAGATCACCTGGTCAGCATGCCGAATGATGAGGGCGGGTGTGGCTCGGCACACCCGTTCCCTTGAGTTCACGCGCTCGGGCAAGTTCTTATGGCCGCGTTGCGCCGACCTTGCTGCAGCGCTCCGCACGATTGCTGCTTTGTAAGAAGGCCCGTCGCTGAGTAAGCAACGGGCCTTCGCAACATCAAACAGCCCAAGTGGGTGCGAGCTGTCGGAGGAACCATCAATAGTGACCGCGTACTAAGGTCGGCCTGAGGTTCCATCCGGTTTGGTGCTTCAATTCCATCCATGATGGACCGAAACCGAACTCAAGAAGTCCGTGACAGTTTCGGAAGGGGGCAGTAATCAGCCTTTGCCGAATCTGCCCCTCACTTGTGTGCGGAGGATTCGTGACCGATTCATCGAAGAAAACCTGGGAAAAGCCGGTTGTGCAAAGGTTCGCCGGGCCTGAGGAGGCGTGGAAGCATTATAAGGAAACGGCCTCTCCGGAGAAACTCGAGATAGTCCGAAAGTTTCTTCAAGAGAATTCTCCGGTGGACGGAGAATGGAACAGGCTCGCCGGTGTCGCGGACGATCCACAAGAGGAGAGTCGGAAGAAACCTCGGTTTGCTCAGCGCCGATGATCACGAAGTGCGACGAACCCTCGGGTTCGGGCAGAAAGAATGAATGACGAGAGACCCGACGGTCCGGCAACGCGTGAACCGAAAAGCAAGACTGTCACGCTCAGCGGCCGGGACGTGCGCAGCGCAATTCGATTGCTTCGCCGGCTCGTAGCGGGTGAGCTAGCGGCAATGCCAATCGAGCGACAATTGGAAGAAGCCCGCGTCGGCAAGACAGAGAATTGGTCGCAATTAACGGCGCGAGCCCACCATGCGCTCGTGAATCGCCGCCTTCGACGAAGGTTCTTCAACCCGGATCTCTTTTCCGAGCCTGCGTGGGAGCTGCTGCTCGCGCTTTACATCGAGCATCAGGGAAGACGGCTCAATCTCGCCCAACTGACCGAGTTCGTCGGGCTGGCGCCAACCACGGTGCTCCGCTGGATTGAATATCTGGAAGAGCAGCGGCTAGTATGTCGAAGTCCACAACCGACCGATCGTCGCGGCATGTTCGTTGAGCTCACCGACAAAGGCCGATCGGCAATGGAAGCCTACCTCTCAGAGACCGCCGTTCCCCTATAGTGGACTTGCTGCCGATTGTTCCCCACAATGGCCGTGCTCGCATTCTTAGCGAGTAACCCATGCTCGGGGGTTGTCGATGTCAGCTTTGGAAGCGTCGCTGGACGACAGCGGCGAGTCAGATCACGCGCAGATGATGCGTGCGGCTGACTTGTTGAAGGAGGCAGCGACCATCCTAGATGATGCTGGCCTCCTGGCCATCAGGGCTCGTCTTCAGGAGGTCCTAGATGCCATTGAGGAAAGGGCATCGCACCCAAGATCGACGGCATCCCGAAAGGATTCCTGAACTCTGCAGCCATAAGGTCAGCCGGAAGCCCCAATGATCTTTCGCAGCCGCTGCGCGATGGTATCGATCCGGATCAGTTGTTCGCCAAACTCAACGGACATGCGAGGGCAATCCGCTAGCTCCTCGCACAGAGCATCAAGATCAATACTCACGCGATGCGGAGTATCTGCGCTGGAGCGATCATCGGCCACCAGCGCAATGGGATCCGTTCGGCCCGACTGTCGGAGAACGGCCAGCTTTTGGTCGACCTCTCGCTGACCATTATGACCGACCTTTTTCACCCACGCTTGCACGTCCACCGGCGAACTGAACCGAAGACCGCGATATTCACCGTCCTCCCACGCGACCTCACCGCAGGATTCTAGCTGACCGCGGCTTAAGCGCACGGAAGCTCCGTTCGTCGGCAATTGCTCACCGTCGATGAGGGCGCCGCTGACCGATATGTTTCGCACCCTGACAGCATAGGTAACACCGGAAGCATCAAGAATTGCTGTTAAGAACACATTCGCACGAACCGCATCACGCGGGTCGTCGTCGGTTTGGCGAATAGATTGCAGCACGTTTCCTCCTCGGCAGAGGGGTTAGCCGGGCAATCAAGTGGACGTGGTTAAAAATGCGTCCGGAATGGATGGACTTTGGTCGAGATCAGCGTCTCTGAAGCCAGACGTAAAGATTGGCCGGATTGCGCCAGAAGGGGCGGACCATCTCCTTCATCGCCTTTTTCGGATGGCGGAGGCTGATGCCGCCGGGGAGGAAGGCGTAGCGATCGAGCAGAGACGGTCGAACGACGCTCATGCCGGACATCAGTTCGAGCCCCTTCAGCGTGAAGCAGTTGACGTGCTCCAGAGGCTGAAGTGGCATGATCTCGTCGCGAGTTACGGTGGGCTGACCAGCCCCAAGCCGCCCCAGGATGGTTTTGAGGCCCAAATTCGACGGAACGGAAATCTTCAGAATGCCTCCCGGCCGCAGGCGGGACGCGAGGTCGGCGACAAGCGGGGCCGGGTCGGTGACGTGCTCGAGGACCTGCTCGGTGTTGATGAAGTGAAAGGTCGCATCGAGATCGGTGATGATTCCGTGCTTCCTGGCGAAAGCGAAACGCTCGGGCGAGAGATCGTAGCCGTGGGATTCGCATCCCAGATCCCGCGCGTTTCGCGCCCAGGATGCCCAGCCCATTCCAAAGTCGAGCGTCACCATCTCGGCGAGCGGAATATTTAGGAAAGCGGCGGCGGTCATGAGCTCGTGGCCGTCCCTCGACAATTTGGGATTTGCCACGTCGAAGCAATATTGCGGGTCGTCTTCGGGACGGATCGATTGAATCCACTCGCCATAGAGCGTGGCAAGGAACGGTTCATCGCCGACCTCCGCCTGATAAATCGTCCCGCAAGTATCGCACTCCACGGCACGATACTCGCCCGGAAGCTTGAGCGGCCGGCGAAAATAATCGTCGAGGAAAGTCGAGATCGGCGGTGCGTTGAATGGGCAACGGTACAGCGTTCGGCCATTCCCACCGCAGGCCGGACAACCCTCACGCGCCAAGAACATGTCGCGGCGAATAGCATCCACGGCCTTCGCTTCAAGCCGACGGCAGGACCATGGCCGGAAAAGCGGTGCGTTTTCTGCGCGGATTATCTCGTCCAATCCGATCGACAGGATCGCTGGGATCTCAGTTTCAACTCGGACGTCGCGCGCGTCTACGCGGATGATTTGTTAGCCTATCGCTTAGCCGCCGCCCTTTGCGCAATCTCCTTCCGTCGCTCCGGCGTCGTGCCCCTTTGTCCGCGTGGACCTTTAGGCATGTTCAAGCTCGCTGATTTGGCGGTTGAGGTGATCGATACGCCGATCAATCTGATTGACCAGGCGCTGCTGCTCGACTGCGGAAAGGTGCTCGTGGTCTGCGCCCTCATACTCTGCCCGCATGCGGGACAAGCGCATCAGGTCATTGCGGAGACGAGGAAGCGATAAGCGATTGCGAGGCATGCTTTACGCTAAGCATAGTACCGACGGCGCGAAAGCCCCTCTAGTTTCAAACTGAGGCACTACCGCGATGGCCGCACTGGAGCGCGTGACCGAACATATCCTTTGGAAGTTGCTGGAGCCGTAAATCGATGCGCATGTCGAAATTCCGCTGGTGGAACCGGTCTAGTATCCAATGTTCGCCTTAAGATAGTCCGGCTGTTCGGCGAATCCGAACACTTTTCGCTGGAGCGTCCAATCCATCGGAATGTCGTGCTGCATCAATTTGCGGGCGGTGAGGCTGGCAGGCTGAGTGCCATCCAGGATCGATGTGATGATGTCGGGCGCGAGGTAGTTGAGTCTAACTAGTCTCGCGAAACGCGTCCTTTTGCAGTTCATCTGCCCCGCGAGTGCCATAAGATCCGTCGTCCGATCCTTCTCAACGAGATCTCGTGCAGCCCGCGCGTTCTTCATCAGCCGAACGAGACGATAATTAGGCACGTTCGCGTGACCGGGCGCTCTTTGCCGGATCGGGAGCCAGAGGGAGCGCTTCAGGCGCACGGCCGACGTGGGAACATCGATAAGCTCGGTTGGATGCGGCCTCTCCCACTCAGTCTTGTCTCCGCGAAACAGACCAAGCCCGTCCCACGTGAGGAACCGCCGCACCTCCGGCCCTCGGACGACGATCTTCATTCGATCAGGAGTTAATTCGATGTGTGAAATGAGCGCTTTGTAAGCGCATTGAACCTGCCTGCGGTTGGCTCTTTCGAGCCTTTGCGACGCCGGTCCGGTGGAACGGGTAAGCTGCTCCAATTCCTTATCATGGACCCCCAGCTTTAACAGCAGTCCGCGCACCCTCGCTCGGTCAGACAGCAGTGTCGACAAAGTGGCGAGTACAAGCTGCTCGAGCGCATCCGCGTTCGTGCGCATCCTGCGCACTCCTTGCCGGCGTCCCCACTCGTTCTGGTTAGAGATGTAATAACGGCGGGTGTCTTTCCGGTAGTCTCGAAGGACACCCATCAGACGTCCGAAGCTATCAAACATCAGCCCCCTGAGCAGGTCGGTCTTGTAAATCTCAACGACTTTGGCCCGAGTCCGCTTGGCCCGTAGTCCTTGAACATCGTCCCAAAGGCCTCTGGGAACGATCGCTTCATGGAGGCCTGGGTATCGAGTGCCCCGGTGACGCACCTCTCCAATGTAGACCGGATTGCCGAGCATGTTCCAAATGCTTGACGCATGGATTCCACGTCCGCGGATGAAATTGCCACGCTTCGAGATACGATCACGCCTGATGATGCCGCGATCGTCACACTCGCGCGCCAGGGTGACGTAGCTCCCGGTTTCAAGATAGCGCTGGAAAAGCCAGCGCACGACCTCGGCTTCGTCGGGCTGCGGATAGAGCTTCTTGTCGATCAGCTCGTATCCGAATGGCGGGTGCCCGCCCACGAACATGCCCCGCTGACGCATCGCGCCGAACTTATCGCGGAGGCGATCGCCTGCGATCTCACGCTCAAACTGCGCGAAGGTCAGCAAGATGTTGAGAATGAGCCGCCCTGTGCTTTCAGCGGTATCAAAGTTTTGTGTCACCGAGACGAAGATGACCCCATATTGGTCGAACAGGTCGATCAACCGGACAAAGTCTAAGAGTGTCCGGGTGAGCCGATCGAGTTTGTATATGACAACTACATCGATCATTCCGCGCTCGATATCGGCGAGCAGCTCCTGAAGGGCTGGGCGCATCAGGTTTGAACCCGATTCTCCGCCGTCGTCATATCGCTTTGAGAGTTCGGCCCAACCCTTATGGCGCTGGCTCGTTATGTATGCCGAGCAGATTGCGCGTTGGCTTTCAAGCGTGTTGAACTCGATCTCAAGTCCCTGTTCGACGCTCTTTCGGGTGTAAACAGCACAGCGCTGGGAGTGATGAGGCAAGTTCGATGTATCGGGCATGAGAAGGCTCCTCGTTACTAAAACGGGCACCTTCAGGCGATGCGATCAGGTGCGCGCCGACCCGCGGCGCGCAAAACCGGCTTCACACCCCCATGATATGCTTCGCCGTCGAGTGCCACCATGGCGTATCCCACAGCATGTTGACCGCGACCGCGAAGGGGATCGTCACTGCGAACCAGATCCAATAAGCCTCGTGCAGCCGGCGATTGCGGATCAAGTCCCACAGCAGCATCGGCGAGATTGCCAGAACTGTGTACAGATCCACCGCAAGGGGGCTCGCCGGAAACGTCGTTGGCAGCCAGCTGATCCGGTCGATCCCGGCCGGCAGCGCCATCACCGTCGCCAGGAACATCATTCTCTTGTGCAGTCCGGCGTTCGCTCCTCGCGCGCGCAGGCCGATCGCCAGGAACAGCGGGAACAATATCCCTATGCGCATCTGCAGGAGAAAGATGTTGTCCTTGACCGAGAGCACTTGCTGCAACTCCGCCCGGCCGGCGGCCGGAGCCGACTGCAGGGCGTTCCAGGTCTGATAATACATCGTCGGCGCGAGGACGAAGCCGACCACCACAAGCGCGGCGGCCACCGCCATCCCGAGGACGCCGAGCTGCATGTGCAGCCCACGCCGCCCCGTCGCCATCAGCCAGGTCTGCGTGAACAGAATCACAAGGAACGATCCCATCAGGACCGCATGTATGTGCAGCACGATCGGGAACGGCGGCCGCGCACCGGCCTGCACCATTCCGACTTTCATGATCGAATCCGGGATGAACCCGGTCAGCGTAATGGCGATGAACCAGACCGCCATGCCGACGAAGATCCAGCGGTCGATGGCATGTGCTCGGGGCGTTCCTGACAGCGCATCGCGGCCGCGCTCGCTCTCGCTCATGCTTGCGGTAATCGTGGCCATGGCGTGCCCCCTTGTGCTTCCTTAACTACCATCGCACCGGCGCTCGGGGCAGTTATCAAACGGCCATCGATCCGTTCGGTCTATAACCTCTGCCTCCGCGGTACCTGCCTGCACGACGAGCTCCGGATCGCGGGCCACGACGCAATGCAGCAGTGTCCCTAATGGGTCGAAGGCTGACATTAGCGCTGCCTAGCGAAAGGAGAAAAGTGCGAGGTTGACTACCTCCACCGCCATCTAATCCAAGTCCTTCGGAATACGGACGGCGCGCCATCGGCTCAGGCTTTATGCTTTGTTCACCATAGACCTCTAGCGAAGGCGCTGCTCGGTTATTGTGGCGGAGCCTGTACGCGTGTCTTCGATTTCTACGGTAGATTCCGATATTGCGAGGCGCGTCCGCACGCCGCTCATCCCGGCGGGCGGGACCATGATCATCCTCATCGTCGCGGTGCTGGCAATGGCGCCCGAGCTGGCAATCGGCCTGACCGCAACCGACAACTTTCGACTCAACGTCATCTGGCCGCAGCAATTCGTCGAGCTGTTCCGCGGCGGCCACTGGTATCCTCGTTGGCTTCCCCATTCGTGGGACGGCTTCGGAAGCCCAGTCTTCTATTTCTATCCGCCGCTCTTCTTCTGGGTCACATCGCTAGTCGACACGGCCACTCTGGGCACGTTGCGACCCGAACGCCTCGTCAGCTTGGCATCGCTGGCACTTCTCCTTGCCTCGGGCCTGTCGATGCGCGCGTGGCTGAGAGTTCACGCCGACCGCCGAGCGATCGCGGGGGCAGTTGCGTACATGGTGGCGCCGTTCCATTTGTACCATCTGTATGGAAGCGGCGCGCTGGCCGAGGCGAGCGCCTATGCCTCGGTGCCGCTCGTACTGCTGGCGCTGGCACGGCTCGGCGAGGGCCGAACCCGGTTCCTGCCGGTCCTCGCTATCAGCTATGCCGCGCTCCTGTTTTCACACCTGCCGACAACGCTCCTGGTGACGCTGTTCCTGGTTGCGCCTTATGTGGCGCTGGTCGCCGCCGGCGCCGAGCGGCCCATCCGCTTCCTGACACTGGCCCTGGCCGGGGGCCTGCTCGGCATCGCGCTCGCCGCGGTGTTCGTGATTCCGGCCCTCGCGCTCCTTCATTACGTGTCTCCGAGCGCGCTCAACGGCAGCTTCTACCGGCCCGAGAATTGGTTCTTTTGGCACCTTCGGGCCGGTGTGATGGCCGCGCGAATGCTGTTCATCGTGCCAATCAGCATCGCGGCGTTCCTGTTCGCCGCCGGAGCCGTCGTCGCCGCTCGCTCCAGGCTGGCGCGGCGGGAACTGCTGTTCTGGGCCGCGCTCACGATGTTTCTGGTAGTTTTGATCGCCGGGGCTGTTCCCATGGTCTGGGAATTGCCGGGACTGAGGCTGGTGCAGTTTCCCTGGCGCGCATTGTTGCTTTGCGAATTCACCACCGTGACTCTGATCGTCATCGGCACTCCCCCGATAAGGAACGTCTTCGTCCTCGCCGGAATTGCGGCGCTGGCGTTCGGCTATGTCGCGCTTGGACTGATCGCGGCCCACACGATCGGCCGGACATCGAGCGGCCAGCAGCGGGCGGTCGCCGAAATTCGCACGGATTATTGGGATGCGCCGGAATATCTTCCGGCGGGCACGCGGATCGAGCAGGGCGCGGGCCCGGACGATATCCGCGTCATCCTCCCGCGCCGGCCGCTCGCGACGGCAGGCGACCCGCGAGCCCGCGTCGAGGTCTCGCAGATGCCGGACGGGGGAATGACCGTCGCCGTCGGTAGCGCGACGCCGACGCAGGTCAGCTTGCGCCGCTTCTATTTTCCGCACTGGCGGCTGCTCGATGACGCCGGTCATCCGGTCGCGATTGTCGCCCACCCGCGAGACAAAGTGGTCAGCTTCCGCGCCCCGGCGGGCCGGTCGACGTTCCACCTTGTGCCCGGCACTGCTCCCTTTGAAATGCTCGGCCGGATCATCAGCATCATCGCGCTGATCGTGCTGGCGGGCATCGCTGCAGTGCTTTGGCTTCGAAATCCGACGAGACGCGTCAGCCGCGGTCGAGGCGTTGCTTGAGCTCGGACAATTCCCAATAATCGTTGCGGCTGAACGGGAGCAGATGGTTGAGCTGGGTGTAGATGCTCGGCCCGAGCGCGCGGCGCAGGCCGTCGCGCTCCGCTAACGCGGAACGGAGCGCGGCGGCGTCATATTCCGCATCGCCATTGGCTTCCTCCAGCAGCGTCTCTTCGGCTTCGCCGATGAGGAAGGCCTGGAGCTCCCAATAGCGCCGGACGCGTTTGACGGTTTCGCCGTCGAGCCGGGCCGACCAGGCCGCGATCTTGTTCCCGCTGGGCGAATCCGGCCATGCGCCCGACCGCAACACCTCGAGTTGCGCCTTGTGCTCGGCGCGCTCGGCCACCAGCCACGACTGCGCTTCCGAGGTGCCGAAGCCGAAGATCCCCATCAGCGCGACCGGCGCCAACACGATCGCGCCGAGCATCGCCAGCATCGGGCGGTCGGGGAATTGGTTGAACAGCATGTGGATGGCGACCGCGACGAGGAAGCCGGGGACGAACCACCACGGGCGGAAGTTGAAGTCGGCGGCGGCACCGCGCGTCTCGCGCTCGGCAAGCTCGTGGGCGATCGCGGCGAGGATCGCCAGCGTCGTCCCGTGCATCACCGCGGTGCCGAGCCCGCGGACCAGCCAGGTCCCCGCGCCATAGTCGGGGTAAATGCTCAGATAGATGATGTTCTCGACGACCGAGAAGCCGGCGCCGATGGCGAAGCCCGAGATGACCGCGTCGAGCTTGTAGCCGATCCGGTTGAAGCCGAAGAGCAGGATGATGATCGCCGCCTTGAACGCCTCCTCGATCCACGGCGCGACGAAGCGGCTGTAATTGGAAAAGCCGATCGGCAGCGTGTCGATGAGCCGGCCGGAAATCGGATAGACCGCGACCGCTGCAATTCCCCCGAGGACCAGGAGGAGGAGGATTTCCTTCAGGCTCATCAGCTTGAACGCGTCGAGCCAGGTGAAGATGGCGAGGAGGAGGAGCACCGGAACCAGCGCCAGCCCCCAATGGGCGCTTTCGATCAGAAACTGCATCCGCCCCAGCTTACATGATTTTCAGCGACGCAAGCCACTCGGTCTTGCGGTAGTGGCCGTCATCGAACCCCGCCGCGGCGCCGACCGAAAAGATCATCGGCAGCCGGAGCGCGACGGTGAAGTTGAGATCGAGCTGGGCACCGACGTCGGCATAAGTGTGGTTGGTGCGGTCGGTGTTGTTGGTCACCATCACTCCGGCGAAGGCGGCGGGGCGAACGTAGCTCAGGTAAAAAGCGGGCGCGCCGAGCTCGGCGAAGCGGACCGGCGGCAGGTTGATCTCGCCGGTCGCGCGGGCGAAGCGGCGGGCGGCGATCTCGTCGATTGAGAAGCCGGGGAAGCTCTCCATCTCGCGATAGCGCTTCTCGCTGCGGTCATCGACGTAGTTGTTGCGGAACGAGCCGAAATAATAAGCGGCGAGCGGGTTGTCGCGCTGGCCGCCGACCATCCCGGCCGACGTGTACAGCCAGGCGGAGCTGTTGCTCCATGGCAAAGCGGTGCCGACGTCGATCCCGCCATAGGCGCGCGGGAACCAATGGCCCTGCGCCTGGTCGGTGCCGACTGCGATCCGGCCGGCGATGCCCTTTTCATGATCGACGCCGCCGAGCGACTTGGTGGTGTTGGTGTATTTGAGCCCGATCTCGCCTGAGCGCAGGTTCTTGGGGCTCGCGATGTTCTGCGCGCCGGGCAGCTGATCGAGCCCGAAATAGGTCGCGGCCGAGCCGAACAGGTCGAGCTGCCGCGGCGGATCGTAGATCAAGGGCTTGGTGTAATCGGCGATGAACGCGTCGCCCTTGCGGCTGCGCAGGACCGGCCCGGCGAGGTCATAGACGTCGGCGAGATTGTGCCAGTAATTGAGCTTCCAATAGGGCGTTTGATATTCGACGTTGGCGTGGAAGCGCTCCGACCCCTTCACCCCATAAGGCGAGGCGGCGAGGCTGACGCTCAGCTGCCGGAACTGCAGCGGGTCGGCGATGTGAAAATAATAGCCGAACGCCGCCTTGCGGTCATAGCCCGAGACGATCGGATAATGCGCATCGAAACGCATGCGCTCGAGCGGCTCGTAGCTGCCGCGCTGGGTGATCAGCTGATCGAGCGGGACCTTGGCCGGCGAGCCGATGCCCCATTGCTTGAGCTCGGGCCACTTGTTGACGACTTCGGTGCCGAAGAAGCGGACGGCGGCGAGGTCTTCGCGGACTTGCGGCTGGACGATCGACGGATTGAAGCCGTCGCCGGTGTAATC
>Ga0136846_1215034_pt1 | contig 17579 bp, 16 predicted proteins | sample HopSoiMetagenom2_FD_96841 | JGI IMG/M metagenome (GOLD analysis project Ga0136846, IMG submission 96841) | Grasslands soil microbial communities from Hopland, California, USA - 2 Assembly 2016 (version 4) | ecosystem: Environmental > Terrestrial > Soil > Grasslands | place: USA: Hopland...
GAAATTGGCATTTTTTGGCAAGGCAAACGATATATCTACAAGGTGAATGCCACAAACGTTGTCCACCCAGATCAAGCTAGTATCGAGAACCCGACCTCGGACGCTCGTCTGACCCTCTATACATGTACGCCGCTGTGGCTCCCGAAAGATCGCCTGGTTGTAACTGCCGAACTGGAGCGAGGTTAGATGAGCGAAAAAACGCGCTTCTGGATACTACTTGCGTTACTCGCACTAAGTCTTGTATTGCTATTCATACTCAACACAGCATATGGACAACAATTGCTAGTACGCTAATAGAAACCGCTTTCACCTCCCAAAAGTAGAGCGTTTTCACGCAGGCCGACTAAAGTCGGTCTGGTTGCACTACGCCTGACTCTACTTTTGGGAGGTGAAAGCGGTTTCTACACAGGTGTGTCGTCTTGGCTACTGCCAGAAGGGCGGTCTTCTTCGTCAATCGTAACAAGCTCAGGCACAGTCTTCTTGGCCGAGCGACGCCAGACGCGGACCACAATTGCCGTAAGTGCAATAAGGCAAGCAATGGTGATAATACTTACCACCGCGATCCCCGTATTAGTGAGTGCCGTGCCCCCGCTATTATTTGCCGTACTCGACGCACAAGACGTCGAACTACTGTTATAATCACACGAACCGTATGCGCCGGCACCGTATGCGGCCGCAACACGTTGCTCAATCCCACTCAATCTGTACAACTGCATGACATTACCTTAAGCATTACTCTATCCGTATGATATCATGTAAGTGGTCAACATAACAAAGCGAGGGTAACAACGTATGTTAAGCACTGTAGGATTTTTGGATCTGGGAGCTCCAGAACTCATCATTATCCTGGCCATTGTGCTGCTCTTGTTTGGCGGCCGCAAACTGCCAGAGTTGTCTAAAAGCCTAGGCACTTCAATGCGCGAATTACGCAGTGGACTAAACGGCGATGGACACGATGAAAGCAAGAAAAAAGAAGATACGCCACGGTCAACTTCGTAGGCTCGAGAACAAGAAACTCCCCTTCGCCGAACACTTGCACGAATTACGCAGGCGGCTATTGTATGTGGCGCTCTCTATTGGCCTCTGGGGAACTGCAGCATACGCCGTCCAACAGCACATTGTGAATGCGCTGTTGCAGCCTGCGCATAATCAGCAATTTATTTATACCTCGGTTGGTGGCGGCATCGACTTTTTATTCCGGGTTTGTATATATACCGGCATCGCCTGCAGTATCCCAGTTATTGTATTCCAGATCCTCAAATATCTGGAGCCACTCATTAAGAAAGATGCCATCAGATTTATAGCCTGGGGTAGTGTCGCTTCGGGAGTATTAGCCGCTGCTGGAATGATTTTTGGTTACTACATTGGCCTACCCGCAGCGCTGCACTTCTTATTGCATCAGTTTACAACCAATCAGATCCATCCCCTGCTTACCATCCAGTCGTACATGGGCTTTGTTACTCTATACATGTTGGGTTCTGCTCTGCTCTTCCAAGTGCCACTATTGCTGATACTTATTAACCGCATTAAGCCGCTTCGTCCTAAAAAATTATTGGGACTGGAGCGCTGGGTGATACTCATCGCCTTTGTTCTGGGTGGTATCATGAATCCTTCGCCGCGAATACAAGATCAGATCTTGCTGGCCGGACCAATGATCATCGCCTACCACGTCGGCGTTGGCATTGTCTGGTTCGCGAATCGGCGTTCAAGACGCCCTAAACGGGTGATTAGCATGCGAGAAAAGGATATCGAGGCGCGGGTTGCACGTTATGAACAATTCCAAGCAGCTCAGGCCCTTCTACAGAAACGCAATCCTACTACAGCTTCCCCTGTAGCACCGGTGCAATCTCCGGCCACTATTGTTCGGCCGGCCGCCCGCTCTGTTCCAGTACAAGCGAGGGCTACCACGCCAATGACAGCAGAAAGAGTTCGGCCCCGTTATGCAGACGGCTTTACGCCGCGGCGCAATCCTCGCAGTTTTGGCGGAACAGGGGCAGTCAGTACCGCCTTGTGATCCTTGACAGCCTATGGCAGCTCTTCTACAATAAAACATAAGCTTTAAAATAAAAACGACGGGATAGGCATAATGAACAAACATCTCGAAACACTCATGCAAAAAGAAATGACGCGCAAGGAATTCCTGGCGACGCTAGGGCTCGGCATTGCTACCGTACTTGGTTTTGGATCACTCCTTAAGCTGCTCACGGGCAAAAGTAGTATCCATAATACTCCCTCGGGGTACGGCTCTAGCACGTACGGTGGCGGACGCGACTAGCCGCTAGTAGAAAACGTAAAAAGGCCGAGCTCACACACTCGGCCTTTTTTGGCGTTGTTTGTTTGATTCCATTGTACACCCGCATTGCAATGCATATCTACCCGTTGCCCAAAAAAAGGAACCCCCAGAGCGAGAGTTCCCTTTTGTCCGTATGAAAGCGGATGCTACATCATTCCCATACCAGACATGTCTGGTGCGGCTGCAGCTTCTTTCTTCTCAGGGACTTCGACCACGAGCGCACCCATCGTCATGCTCGTACCGGCGATAGAGACGGCATTGAGCAAAGCTTCTTTTGTGACACGGGCTGGGTCCACCACGCCTTTGGCCTTAAGGTCAACCAGTGCAGCGGGGTCGTTGACATTGACACCATGGCCCGGCTTGGCAGCGCGGACTTGTGGCAGCCATTCGTCGGGGTTGAGCCCGGCATTGGATAGTAGAATGCGGAATGGCTGCTCCAGAGCTTGCTTGAGCACCATCTTGCCTGCGGCAATTGCAGCGTCATCATCGTTGGCAGCAACAATGGTAGCCGCCAGGTTGATGAGCGTAACGCCACCGCCCGGTACAATGCCTTCGCTCAGTGCAGCCTTGACGGCAGCGACGGCGTCATCGACCCGGAACTTCTTTTCCTCGATTTCGGTTTCGGTAGCACCACCGACCTTGATGACGGCCACTTTGCCAGAAAGTGCAGCGCGGCGCTTCTCCAGCTGTTCGCGGTCGTACCCGCTGCTAGCAGCGGCGATCTGAGCATTAATTTGCTTGATGCGGGCAGCAACATCACTGGCAGGACCCGCGCCTTCGATGATGGTGGTACTCTCTTTGCCAACAATTACCTTGCGAGCGGAGCCAATGGCGTCGAGCTCGGCATTCTCAAAAGTGATGCCCCGCTCTTCAGAAATAACCGTTGCACCTGTTAATACTGCAATGTCATCCAGGATTTCCTTGCGGCGGTCGCCAAACGAAGGCGCCTTCACGGCAACGGTGTTAAACACACCCTTCAAACGGTTCAGGATGAGCGTGCCAAGCGCTTCGCCTTCGATATCTTCGCTGATGATAACCAGGTCTTTCTTGCCAGCCTGGGCCAATTTTTCGAGGATAGGCAGGAACTCTTGCACCGAGCTGATCTTCTGGTCGGTGATCAGAATAGCTGGCTTGGTGTATACAGCTTCCATGCGGGCAGTGTCGGTCACCATGTAGGCGCTCACGAAGCCCTTGTCGATAGTGAAGCCTTCAACAACTTCACTCTCCAGGTTCAAACCTTGGCCCTCTTCGACTGTTACCACGCCGTCGCGGCCAACTTTGTCCATAATCTCTGCGATGAGATCACCGATTTGAGCATCGCCGGCTGAAATGGTGGCGACTTCAGCAATGCGCCCCTTCTTGCCCTGGATGTCTTCGCGCAGGCCGTCAAGCTTGGCAAGCACGTCGGCAGCGGCGGCTTCCAGACCTTTACGCAAAAGCATGGGGTTGTGGCCAGCGGCGATGAGCTTGTTAGCCTCACTTAAGATGTGGTACGTCAATACAGTAACAGTGGTGGTGCCGTCGCCGGCAACATCGTTCATTTTGCTAGCGGCTTGCTTGATGAGCTCTGCACCCACTTTGTAGCCCAGGGTTTCGTCGTCTTCGTCACCGATTTCAACGCCTTTGGCAACAGTGACACCGTCGTGCGTTACCGTGGGGGCACCGTAGCTCTTGCTAATAACTACGTTGCGGCCTTTGGGGCCCATAGTTGTCTTGACTGCATTGTACAAAATTTCGGCACCAGCAAGGACGCGCTTGCGGGCATCGTCGTCATAGAATACTTTTTTTGCCATTTCTTGCTCCTTATTGAATGATGATTGGTCCTGAAAATGAATCCAGGATGACGGTCGCCGTTTGACTATTGTAGGGTGGCGAGGACGTCTTCTTCTTTTACTAGCAAGTAATCCTTGCCATCTACTTTCACTTCGGTCGGACTGTAACTCTTGTACAAAATACGGTCGCCTACCTTTATTTGGGTAGCCTTCGGGCCAGCAGCCAATACTTTGGCAACTTTAGGTTTTTCGGTCGCTTTTTCGGGCAGATATAAGCCGCTTGCAGTTTTGGTCGGAGCCTCTTCCGGCTCGGCAACGACATAATCGCCCAGAGGTTTCACATTTACGCTCATACTGATACTCCTCCATTACCTTGTAGTATGCTGAGAACGTTAGCACTTTATGGTCACGAGTGCCAACGCGTCAGCACTCACTATAATAGAGCGCCAATTAGCCTGTCAAGCGTTGTATGCCCTCTCGTGCAAAGTATCTTCTGCTATTGCTTAACAAAATGAGAAGATGTAGACGTTCTGGGCTGATCGCCAACCTGACGAAAAGCATGCCATGCTGCGGTCTCGCTCCCAGGGCCGCCCTGAGGCCATATAACAGTATCGCCAGGACTTAAGAGAGTTCCTACCATGTGTGTTCCATCCTGAGTATCGAAAGCAAACCTAGGAGTCTTTAAGGCGCCATTTCTAGCTGCCCTATATAACGACTCAACACGGGGCTCCTTGTCCATAGCCAGGAGTGCATCTTCATAAGGATGCGTACCTCCCTCAGTTTTAGGGCCGGTTTGGCGAGCGCGCTTACTAGCATTACCTGCCAAAAACAGCACCTTGCCACTATCCAATGTGGCTGAAGAAAAGGTATAACGAAATCCTCTTTGGCCACGAGGAGCCCAGAGAAAATTGTCCAGGTGCAAGCCTGAAGAACCAGCTGGCATAGTAGACTTAGGGAACTGTTCTTCGCCTACTTTTTTCATGTCGCCAAGTGGAGAGAGTATGTCGACTAGTTCGTCGCCAACGTTTACTTCTTCGCCTTTCCAAACAGAAGCTGGTACGAGTACTGTTGGGTTTTTCCCTTTTAATGTCCGGCTAACGGCTCGAGGAATTTCTTCGGTGGAGACAACCTCAATTAAGCCTCGACCAAACTTCTCATCCTCACGTCGTTCGATAGCTTGTTCTACTATTGTACGATCACCAGCAACTTTGAGCAGCCCATCCAACACAAGGAGTTGTTCGTCAATTGCCGTTATCTCATCGGCAAATTCTAGTACTGCAAATTCATCATCAGGAGAAATAGGTAAACCGTCAGGGCTGGCGGCTCCCAAGTAGTCGAGAGCTAAGGTGGTCTCGGCTGAGTACTGTGGAGTTTCAAAGGCTGGTGTTGGATAAGCCATAGCTAATATCTAATACATGTGTTATAGATAAAACTATAGCATATACCTCTTAAATATGCAAGAACGTCGCTTCTGCCACTTTACTGTAGAGTGGTACTCCCGACACTATGGGGATTATCGCTCTGTGGAAAAAATTCGCGCACTAACTCATGTACTACCATTCGTTGGCCCACCAGTGAGCCTGCTGCTGCGATGCGTTGAGCCACCTCCTGCGAGCTACTAAGATGTCCAGGGCGGGCGGCCTCTTGCGCTGCATGTTCGGCAGCGATCCTGGCATCCTGCCTAGTGATAAAGCTCCAAAGAGCATGGGCCGGAATCATTCGGTCCTCACTGGTATTGCCTTCGACTCTTTCAGCACTCATGTTTGACGCATATTATAGCATATTATATTAGCAGACGCGTACGCCTAGTGTGTTCTCGGTAAATCTATCAGAAGCGGACTGGTATACTGATAGCAATGCAAAGAAAACACGTGATTATGACCCCGGCCGATTTCTTTGGGATTGAATATGAGATTAATGCGTGGATGCATGAGGATAATCAGGTAGACCATGCTGTTGCCGTCCAGCAATGGCAGCAGCTGTATAATATCTACACTAAGCAGCTTGGCTGGAACGTAGAGCTGGTGCAGCCTGTGGAACATTTGCCCGACATGGTGTTTGCAACCGATTGCTGCCTGATGATCGATGGCAAAATACTGCTCAGTAACTTTCGCTATCCCGAGCGCCGGCCGGAATCAGCCGTCTTTGCCGAGTGGTTTAAAAAGCATGGATACACCAATATAAAGCAAGCTACGCACTTTTTTGAGGGCGGTGGCGACAATCTGCTTTGCGGCAATAAGATCCTGGCCGGCTATGGCTTTCGGTCTGATCCAGCTGCTGCCCAGGAACTCGAAGCGTACTTCGGACTTGAGGTGGTGCCGCTCCATATCGTCGACCCATTCTTCTACCACTTAGATACTTCGGTAGCCGTGCTGGATCACGAGACAGTTGCCTTTTATCCACCAGCGCTAGACGAAGCCAGCCAGCGGCGCCTACGCGCTGCCATCCCCCGCTGCATCGAGGCGACTCTGGAAGAGGCGCAAGGTTTTGGGCTGAATGCCGTCAGCGACGGACACACAATTATAACCAGCAATGAGTCTAAAAGCTTACTGCAAAAATACCGCGATGCCGGGTTCGAGGTCATTGGGACGCCCATCCTGGAATTTCGCAAATCCGGCGGCGGCGTGAAGTGCATGACGCTTACGCTTAGGGGCTAGCTCAAAGTCGCCAATCTAACTCACCATAGCCTGGACAATAGGGGCCAAAAATCTAAACAGCACCGGTTGCGTAGCTTGAGTGAATCACCGCCCTCTCAAGGTTATGCGCAAAAATTAGAGACAGCTTCTCTAAGGGGATATTGACATATAACCCCATATATTATAGCATATAAAATATATGACCGGCGCCTCTTTGCCTCACGAAACAACACCTATTAATCCTGATTTTGAAAAGATCAAGGAAGTCTTCCCTGAACGCGGGAGATATCAACCCCTGATTCATACTGGCTGGATTGATGTAGAAGAACTCCGAGGAGGGCAATACTATCATGGTGTGGCAGAGAATGGCGAAATAGTAGACCTTGGCCTCAGAGGTTACGACCTTGTCCCTTATCCGCTTATTCGCGAAGTTCAAAACGCCGACCTCCCAGATGCCGCTTGCCGCGCAGCTGTCATCCATGGGTATGGGCACACGGCAGTCACTTTCATGGGATCCGGCGCTAGGACCGGGACCCGCCAGGGCAAACAAACTTTTTTTGCACCAGGCGAAGGCTTATCCATAGAGGAAGTGTTAGCCCAAGCCGAGGCAACCTTTCCCAATAGCTTCGGAGCTATGACCTTCCAGCAGCAAGTTACCCGTTTCAGCGAAAGAGATGCGATCCCTGACCCAGATATACCGTTCAAGAAAGAACGTGAAATAGAACCCGAGATGACTGATGAAAGATGGCTCCGAAGATATCCGGACAGGCATGAGCAAGCCGAAAAAGCGCGGCTTACATATCGGGAGGTGTCCGAAACGCTAAAGAGATATCGTCGCGGTAATCCAGATTTGTCTATTGAGGACTTCTTCCAATGGAGCCCTGAAGGCATCGCCGCAGACGTGAAGTCAGAAGTACCTCCTCGTGTATATGAAAATATCGTAGCTGCGTTGAGTGATGAGGATGCGCTTACAAGGGATGCTCCTGAAGGCTCGCTAACGGGGCAGATCTGGGAGCAATTCGATACTGAACATGGTATGGGCAAGAACAGACGTGAAGATCCACGTTGGAGTAGTGGGAAAGACCGTGAAGCCGGCATAGACCCCGACAAAGACATCCTTCGGGGAGCGCCCGGCAGAGAAGAGATACAGCAGACACAGAGTGCTCCTGATTCTGTTGTCGAATCCAAAGGCCCCGATTTTCCCATCAGCATTGCCCCAGCAGAAATTATGCAAGGAGATAGTCAAGAAACGACTCCTGAGTCGTCACGCTGGCGAAAAATGCGCGGCTTCTTGGGCGTGGTGACACATCCTGGGGGTGCCATTGGCGCCAAACTCGCGGCGCGGGAGACTACTCCACAGGACGGGCAGCGTAGTCACTGGCGCCGTATCGCCACATTAGGAGCAGTAGCAACTGCTGCTATGGTTGGCGCCTACCTTGGTATGAAATACGGGCACCATAGCGGTTCTGGCGGCAATGCACTCACACAAGTTCACCCTCCTCATGGGGGTAGCGGTATGGAACAGTTACCCACACCTTCGGGTTCAGCCAATGTAGACGACGGGCTTCGCCTGCCCCATCCACACTTCACCGCACCAGCACACCCCCCTATAGAAGTGCCGAAGACAAGCTACACTACAGTAGAGCTTGGAGAGTGGAAGCCAGGTCCTGGGGGACAGGGCACTGTATGGGGTGCAGCCTCCAATGCCTTACGAAGCCAGGGTGTTCACAACCCATCCGGACCGCAAGTCTTGGAGGCATCACGTATAATTGCTAAAACGAGTGATATCCGCTGGGATAATGACACTCTAACGCATCTAAGTTCTACCCAAACCCTCAAAATACCTGTTGATCTAGCCGAACTTATAGATAAAAAATCATAGACGATCTTGTGCTGACATTGATGCGCCAGCTACACGGCGCTTGGATTCGGTAACTACGGCGTAGGGCGTGAACGTGTTGAGTTACACTTGGGCGCCCTTTACGATTTGTGATTCGGGCGTTTGTGGAGTGCTGTACGGGCGCATTTGATTTCGTCGTAATCGCGTTTGACTACGCGGCGGGGGTCGCTATCGTCTTGCTGGAGATGGCGTAGTTCGGCGGCTTTGGGGCCATTACCTAATATTGATTTTTCGTGGCCCTTGCCCAGCAGCAGTACGATGTCGCCCTTTTTTGCCATATCGATGGCCGCCTGTACCGCTTCTTCGCGGTTATGGATTAAGAACAAATCGACACCGTCTTTCTTACCCGATTCGAGCGCACCTTCGGCAATTTGCTGCAGAATTTCGGTACCGTCGATATCGCGGTCATCTTCTTCGGTAGCGATCACTATGTCGCAGTCCCGGCCGGCAACCTTGCCTTGCATAGCTCGTTTAGCTTCATCGCGGCGGCCGGCAGAGCCGAAGACAGCAATCAGCCGGCCTTTGGTGAGCGGACGGACTTCAGCAAAGAGTTTCTCGAAGCTTTCGGGCGTGTGCGCGTAGTCAACAATCACCTCGAAGTTCTGCCCCTCATCCACGCGCGTCATACGACCCTCAACAGCATGGAGGCTGGCAATACCCTTTTCGATTTGCGCTGGCGTAAGGCCAATAGCCCGCCCCACGCCTACTGCAGCCAGCGTGTTATAAACATTAAAACTCCCTGGCAAATGACAAGTAATATGATAACTATCGCCCTCTATGGTGGCATTATAGCTGCTTCCACTAGGGGTAAGCTTGATGTCTTTTGCCCGCAGATTGCCTTTCTTAATGCCGTATGTGATGGGGTTTTTGACCGCCTTAGCGAACAGTCCCCCGCTTGGATCATCGGCATTAGCAACGCCGACGCGTAAGCCCTGCTTGTTGCGGTCTGTTTGGGTAAAGAGCATTTTTTTGGCATCGCGGTAACGCTCGAAGGTGCCGTGGTAGTCCAGATGCTCATGACCGATATTAGTCATAACAGATACGACGTATGGAATAGACCACACCCGGTGTTGCGCCAGCGCATGGCTGGTTGTTTCCAACACCAGCCACTCTGCGCCGCTGGCTTTGATCTTCTTGATTTTAGCTACCAGCGAGCCCACGCCCATGGTGGTCAATCGTGTGGGATTGGGTTGAGGGCCACTGCCATCGCCGTAATCAACGGAGATAGTGGTCATCATAGCTACCTTGTAACCATTGGCCCGAAGCATGGCAGTAATGAGCGTACAGGTGGTAGTTTTGCCGTCGGTACCTGTCACGCCGATTACCTTTAGCCCCTTCGCCGGAAAACCAGCCCGGACCTGGGTAAGCACAGCCTCACCTAAATGACCATACGGCTCAACAGCCCGAAATACACCTCTAGGAACAATCTTCTTTACTAATGTACGCATGGGCACAGTATACGACCGGCACTCACCTTACACCAGGCATAGAATCAGCACAGTCTTGAAAGTTTAGGCTGTTGTTAGCGTTGGTAATCGTCATCCTCTGCAGCCTGTCTCAACATTTCTTCCAATGTTTTCTCTGGCGTGAGAGGTGCGTAAAAAATATTACCCTTGTATTCACGATTTATCCTAAATGCCCCTGTAGTACCGCCGGGTACTACAGCCCCAATCTTAATAAGCTGTTCGAGTAGGGCTTGCTGGCCTCTAAAGCCTGGCATAAACGCCTCTTCAAACTCGTCCAGACGAAAGCCGTCTTCTAGTGACCAGGCAATGCCAGCGGCATACTTCAGGTCCTTCATCTGCCCGGGGTCAGGTTTAAAACCTAAAAGTTTTAATTCTTCAGGGGTTAGAGCGTTGGGGTCACTAGTCTGTTCAGATTTGTTTTCAGACGTAGAGCGAAGCCCCGGGCCCGGGGCTTCGCGAGCTAACATCCCCAGATGGTCAAGATCATCACCTAACTGCTCTAATGGCTGTTGGACGACGTCAACAAAAGCAGGATGCATCGTTGCCGTTGCTTCTGCGCCCACATCGCGTTGCCTGACTGCCTGGACAGGAGGTCTTTGGGAATCTGGCGGTACATTTACTTCTGAAGGGGGCGGCTCTGCCTGGTTATAGAACGTTCCAGGACTTGCAGTTTGGTGGCTTGGATGAATGGCACCGTGGGGATCGGGCTGTTGCCGCACTGGAGGAGTTCGTTTTGGAGACGGGTTTGGCTCGGAACGCGACGGGCGGGTTGCAGGTCTTGCTGCCCGGGCATGATCTATCTGGGTAGCGATGCGGTCAAAAACCGAATCGGCGACCGCAATAGCGCGGCCTCTCTCGAATGCTTCTAACTGTGGCCCTACTGCATCGTATTTTTCCCTTGCCCTTGTTAGATCATGGGCACGCTGCCCCTCTAAAGACGATTGATGGGTTCTCAGCATTACCAGGAATGCTGCAGTCGAAGCAGCATCTCGCATTTTCTTTGCGTTCTGCCCGTTATCCGAAAAGGGGAAGCTTGCCTCATATGCCCGCTCAGCAATCGCTTGCCGATCAGCAACCCCAATCTCCCGCCGAAGCCCAGGGTTGGTTGCGAGTGCTGTCAAGAAATCATTCGCCCGTTGATTGCCGTAGGCATCGGCGTCTGGCAAACGGTTTGCGCAAAGACTACGAGCATCTGCCTCGGTCATAGTATTCTGTTGAAAACGCCCGTCAGTGCGTACCGCCTCAGCAAGAACCGTTTGTTTCGCATGCTGTCCAATCGTGCGACGTGCCAAGGCGTTCTCTGCTGCCTGATGCGCATTCAGTACCCCTTGCGCAGCAGTAACGACTTCGTCCCACTCTGCTACCCTACTAAATCGTTCAAGCAAACGACCATCTTCTATTGGAGTGAGCCCCGTACGTTGACCATTCGCCAGCCGCCAAGCAATCCGGACTTGATCTGGTCCCAGATAATCATTTTGTAACTGCTCGATCCGGGGCAAGCTAGGATCGGTCGTGACTTCTGATACGATTGCATCCACATCAAAACTAGGCTGCCTATACGCTGCCCTGACAGGCATGGGCATTGGAGGCGGAACGCGCAAAGTATCGTCGGGTCCAAACCCGAATTCTGAGGCTGACATAATTACTAATTAATAGCATAAAATTACAATATAGTCAATGGGGAATTCCGTCGATTTCCTATGTTATGCTGGGCACTAGAATGATTGTGCTGGGTATTGAGTCGAGTTGCGATGAAACGGCCGTAGGCGTGGTGCAGGACGGCCACATGCTGCGAAGCAACATTGTGGCTAGCAGTATGAGTCTGCATGCCCAGTACGGTGGTGTGGTACCGGAGATTGCAGCACGCAGCCATATTGAGGCAATTATACCGGTCATCGAAGAAGCTCTAGCGGCCGCCAAGTGCACCTGGAATGACATTGACGCCATTGCCGTCACCTATGGTGCCGGCCTTAATGGCAGCTTGCTGATCGGCGTGCTCGCTGCGCGCACGTTGGCAATTATCAAACGTAAGCCGTTGTATGCCGTCAATCACGTTATCGGGCATATCTACGCTAATTTTCTTACCCAAACGACGCTGAAGGGTTACCAGATGCGCAGGCAGCAGCCTGAATTCCCCATGCTGGGTATTATTGTAAGCGGCGGCCACAGCCAGCTGGCTATCTGGCGCAACCATTTCGACTACACACTACTGGGGCAAACCCAAGACGATGCCATTGGCGAGGCCTTCGACAAGGTAGCTAAAATTATCGGCTTGCCCTACCCTGGTGGTATCAATGTGTCGCGCCTTGCCCAGCAGGGTAACAGAGACGCCTTCCAGCTCCCCAAGGCACGGATGGCCGGTAAGTACGACTTCAGCTTTAGTGGTATCAAGACAGCCGTGCTGCGCCTGGCTCAGGAGCAAGTCGGCAAAGATTACTCCCTTCCCTCCTACGAGTTATCCGGACTTCTGAATGAACAGCAAAAGGCCGATATCGCCGCCAGCTTCCAGCGTGTAGCCTGCGAAACGATTGCCGATAAAGCCTTGCTCGCCTACCAGGAGTTTGTGCCGAAGAGCGTCGTCGTAGGCGGCGGCGTGGCGGCAAACACCGAGCTGCGCGAATGCCTGGCTCGCACACTTCCCTACTCTATCGAATACCTGGACCTTAAACTATGCGGCGATAACGGCGCCATGATCGCTGCTCTGGGCTGCTTCCACGCCATGGAGCAGCAAGCTACCGCCAACCCGTATACCCTCGAAACAGCCCCTAACCTCTCAATGTAACCCCCTGCCCTTTAGTAACACGGCCTTTTGGGCTACCGTTTTCTATGCCATGTCGGACTTGATCCGTCATCCAGACGAATAACAGAAGTCATCTGTATTCTGAGACGGGTTCAGAATGACGAGAATACGATGCATTACTTTTTGAGCTTGCAATGTCGGGGAACTTGTCTTACGCTTGCGCTGCAAAAACAAACACGTTCGAAAAAACACTATCTACGGATCGTTCCTTTAATAGACAAAATGCAAACAAAAATACCCTACATTTTTAGGTTAGTTAAAGGTGGGCTTTCACGTGGAAAGCTTTGTTTGCGTTGAACTCAGATTAGAAGACATGACTATTCATGTAGCTGGCTCTCAATTAACAGAGGTGGCCAAACGTGCCGTAAGGTGGTATTCTTAGGTTGCAACGTAAACTAAATCTAAGGATGCGACTATGAAGCTACCGAAAGTGTACGAGCCGTCGTTGTACGAGGCCGACATCTACGCACTCTGGGAGAAATCCCAGGCTTTTCTGCCACGTAAGACAGGGAAGAGCTACTCGGTCGTCGTCCCTCCACCCAACGCCAACGGTAACCTCCACCTGGGGCATGCTATTACGCTGGGCCTGCAAGATATTGCCGTTCGGTATCACAGAGCACGCGGCGAACGTGCGTTGCTGCTGCCCGGTGCTGATCACGCTGGCTTTGAAACTCAAGCCGTGTACGAAAACTTTCTAGCCAAAGAAGGGAAGAGCCGCTTCGACTTTACCCGCGAAGAACTGTACTCAAACATCTGGGACTTTGTAGCTCAAAACAGAGACAACTACCAAGGGCAATTTCGGCGTCTGGGTGCGAGTGTCGACTGGAGTCGCCACTCGTTTACGCTCGATGAAAAGATTGTCAAACGCGCCTATGCTACCTTTCGCAAGATGTGGGATGAAGGACTCATCTACCGCGGCGAACGCCTTGTAAACTACTGTACCTTCCACCGCACTGGCTTTGCCGACATCGAAGTTATTTATAAAGAGGCAAAAACTCCGCTGTACTACATGAAATACGGGCCTTTTACCTTGGCCACGACCCGTCCGGAGACTAAGTTTGGTGACACCGCTGTGGCTGTACATCCTGACGATGAGCGTTACCAGAAGTATGTAGGGCAGGTGGTAGAAGTAGAGGGGGTCAATGGCCCGTTCACTGTACAAGTCGTGGCTGATGAAATGGTAGATCCTAACTTCGGTACAGGCGTCGTAAAGATAACCCCCGCCCACTCGTTTGACGACTGGGAGGTTGCCCAGCGCCATAATCTGCCGGCGAAACGAATTATCAACCACGACGGTACGCTCAATCATCTGACGGGGAGGTTCGAGGGCATGACCGTGCTCGAGGCCCGAAGAGCAGTTGTGGCAGCGCTCAAAGAAAAAGACTTACTGATCAAAGTAGACGAAAATTATCAAAACCGCATGGGGCATTGCTACAAATGCGATACCATCATCGAGCCCATGCTCATGGAACAGTGGTTCGTCGATATGCAGCCGCTGGCCAAACCAGCTATCGCTGCTTTGCAAGCAGGGAAGATCGCCTTTTATCCAGAGAGCAAGAAAACACAACTCATCACCTATCTCAAAAATCTCAGAGACTGGAATATCAGCCGGCAGATCGCCTGGGGCATTCCGATCCCCGCCTACCAAAATGTCGACGATACCGACGACTGGATCTATAATGCCGACGACCTAACGCAAGAAATCATCGAAAAAGACGGCAAAACCTACCGCCGCGACCCTGACGTCTTCGACACCTGGTTCAGTAGCAGCTCGTGGCCCTACGCCACACTCAATTACCCCGATGACGCTGATTACAAAGACTTCTACCCGCTCAGTCTAATGGAGACGGGATTCGACATCCTCTTCCCCTGGGTCAGCCGCATGTTGATGCTCGGCTTGTACGTCACTAATGACGCGCCATTCAAGGCCGTATATTTGCACGGTCTGATTCTCGACGAACATGGCCAGAAGATGAGCAAGAGCAAAGGCAATGTCGTAAACCCCATGGACATTATCGACGAATATGGATCCGATGCGTTGCGTATGGGCATCATCACTGGCATGTCCGCAGGGAACAACCAGCCGTTTGGGGTGCCGAAGGTGATTAGTGCACGTAACTTTGCCAATAAGCTGTGGAATATTGCCCGTTACATCGAAAGTGTCATTCCCAGGGCGCCGCAAGGTGAAATCATTCCTCGCACCGATGCCGACCATTGGATCCTAAGTCGCCTAGATACCACCGTAACTACTATTGCTGATTGCCTCGACGCCTACCATTTCTCAGAAGCATATGAAACGCTGTATCACTTTGTCTGGGACGATTTTGCCGATTGGTATCTGGAGGCCGCTAAGGCCGAGGAAAATCTGCCACTGCTGGCTTTACTCCTCCAATCGATCCTTAAGATTGCGCACCCGTTTGCGCCGTTCGTCACCGAGACTATCTGGCAAACCCTCAATTGGGCACCCGATACATTGCTCGCGATTACCGCCTGGCCAGAAGACTTGCCTGAGTATGACAAAAAGCGAGTGAGCAGCTTCACCGAACTGAAGATAATCGTTACCGAAATTCGTGCTATAGCCAAAGCAGTGGGGATTCAAAAAATGGAGGCCAGCTATGCACAGTCGCCCCTTATTGCCGATAATCAAACGCTCATCAAGCGTCTCGCGCGCCTTGGGGCGCTGACGGAGGTAACCGAAGGCCAGGGGGTGCAATTAACGCAAACCAAAGAGCACGTCTGGCTCACTATTGACTATTCAGCTGCCAGGCACTACACCGATACACTTGCCGGGGAGGCAGCGTCCGAAAAAGCAGCTATTGAGCGACTCGAAGCACGCCTTAATAACAAAAACTACACCGAACATGCGCCAAAGGCCATCGTTGCTGAGTCGCAGGCCCAACTGCAAGCCGCCCAAGACCATTTGCAGGCCATTGAGCAGGAAATTGCCCGCTTCCAAACTAGCTAGATATTGCAACAAAATCGCAATATAGTACAATCAGTGCATGAGTTCCGCACGTGATGATTTTATTGACATCCTGAAAAACAACCAACAGAGCGTTACCAAAGCGCGTTTGAGCGTATTTGAGGCGCTTCTGGGACAGGAACCGCTCGATATGCACACATTAGTGGCCCGGGTGCCCAAAACCGATCGTGCAAGCGTATATCGCGCCGTAGAATTATTCGAGCGGCTGGACATTGTGCAGCGATTGCATACCGGCTGGAAGTATAAACTGGAACTAACCGATAAATTTACTGCGCACCACCACCATCTCACCTGCATCAACTGCGGTCGCACTATACCGATGAACGAAGCCGAGCTGGAACGGGTGATCGAAGATCTCGCCAAGGCTCACCACTTTCGCCCCACCGCCCACCAGATAGAGCTGCAAGGGTACTGCCATCGATGCTCCGCAGTGAGTTAAAAACGCAACTCAGCCTCACGACTACTTAATTAAGAGTTGGAAAGGGAGAGCCTCGGTATCTAAATACAGCTTGCTGGCCTAGTACTCTATCTTCATCATCGGTCATCGGGACTACCATATCAGGGCCCCTGCCAAACACCCTCTGGGCTTGCCGTAGCATGAACTCTATTGAATTAGAGAAACCGAGATGCTCGTGCAAGCCACTTAGTACGAGACTGCCGCCAGGAACCATCAGCGCTGGGGCAGCGTGTATAGTCCCTCGGACAGTTCTCTCAGGCAAATGATGGGCTAGTGGCATAACTACCGCGCCATAACGATGCCCTTTATCTTGCCTAAGCTCATTCACTATTGCCAGCCGAACAACTCCCTTCAAGATGTCATGACTGGTCAATACATGCTCTAAAGAAACGGTAAACACTTCTTGGGCCATGGCTACAGAAAATGCCTCGTTAAAAACAGTGCTGCTAAATAAAGCCACATTCTTTAAGTGGTTTCGCTTCACGTATAGACTAAGCGCGGCGCTATCAGCCATGCTTGGTGCACACCAGGCTATTCCATCATGACGCTTGGGCAATTGAACCTCTAGCCCATCACGAGATGTTAGTTGGCCGTCTCCATTAAGGCGAAACGCGCCCCTCATAAATGTTTGGGCAAATTCTGAACGCTCGTCCAATAGGTGGGGCCTGAGCAGTCCGGCGATAAAATAAGCAGCAGTCTGTTCAAAACGCTGATCATCATAACTTGGACTCTGTTCACGCAAACGTATCATGGCATCAGTAACCTCGTTGTCTACAGGGCCGATAAGCTCATCATAGCGTTGGGTAAACGACTCGAACGATTGCAGATGTGTCGGCAGACGCCCTTCCAGCATGAGCTGGTTATGTCGGTGCCGCATCGTGTCTTCGTCAGCAGGAATACTAAGATTTGTGCCCTCTTCTGAAAGCGTCGATACAGTAGCAGCCAACCACTCTTCAAGCGGCACAATCTCAATATCCGGGCTCAATCCGAGTCTTTCGGTGGCGTATGCTAAAAGTTCTGGGTCAGAAAAAAGATGCCCACCCTGTTCAGATGGTTGTGACATATTTGTACCTTTTATAACTTCGTTATGGGTCACGCTTCTAGAGACTATAAGCGCTTAAAAAACGGCCTAAAGCATGTGCGCGACCTGACGAGTATACCTCAGCCAGCCACCATAATACATGCCTATGTCTATAATATGTTCGGGTCATGCGGACGCCAGCCAGCTAGATAATTACATACGGTGCAATTCTGTTATGATAGTGGTCATGA
>Ga0136846_1218730_pt1 | contig 17575 bp, 12 predicted proteins | sample HopSoiMetagenom2_FD_96841 | JGI IMG/M metagenome (GOLD analysis project Ga0136846, IMG submission 96841) | Grasslands soil microbial communities from Hopland, California, USA - 2 Assembly 2016 (version 4) | ecosystem: Environmental > Terrestrial > Soil > Grasslands | place: USA: Hopland...
CACCATAAGCCTAGGCATCTTCATGCCGGTAATCACAAATCCAATGAATACGCCGATAATACTAAATAGTATTTCACTCAGAACGATAAATGGCTTACTCAGCGAATTAAACTGAAGAACCAGAATACCGAAGATCAATCCCAAAGCGACTATGAGAGCCGTGAAAAGAAAGCTTAATGATTCCTGCTGTTCTTCCTGTTGCCCTGTTTGGCGGATCGTTATAGCATCTGGTTTGTCGCGGAAGTTGGCTATCGCTTGTGCAAGTCGCTGGTTGACCACATTCACGTCGTACTTGTCCTGATCAACGTTAGAGTAGACAGTGATAACGCGTTTAAGATTTTTTCTCTTTACGCCACCCAGGGTATTATTGTAATCAAATTTGACAAAGTTGCTAATGGGCACCTGGCGATTGGACCCATTACTCATATCCTTATATGTAATCTTCAAATTCTGGAGATCGGCCAGGTTATTTCTAAGTTCTTCACTGTATCTCACCTGGATCTTGTATTCATCCTCTCCCAACTTCAGCTTACTTGCTTCTCTTCCAAACAGTGCCGTTCTTATCTCCATTCCAATTTGGCCGGTACTGATGCCCTCCCGCAATGCGCGCTCCCGATCAATGGTTACAGCCAGCTCAGGTTTCGTAACGTCTACATCGAGCTTCAATTTTTCAACTCCCTCAACATTCACGCTGTCCAGGTAATTTTTTAATCTGACCGCCGTGCGAACAATGTCATCAAATTCATCACCGACCACCTCGATATTCACTGGCGCTCCGGACGCCGGGCCACTCTGCTGGGCAGAAATACTTACCTCGGCCCCAGGAATTTCTTTGATTGCTTTGCGAAGAGAATCCAGGTAATCAGCAGTATGTATTCCACGCCGCTTTTCGAATTCAACGAACGAAATTTGAATTCTTCCAAGATGTGCCTGCGTACCTCGTTCGCCGCTAAAGGGATCAGTAGCACCGACCGCAACATTTGAAATAACGGATTCAACTATTGGGTTGTCGTGGCCCAGTACCTGGAACACTTTATCCTCCAATTGATGTGTAATATTATCGGTGTAACTCGTCTTCGTTCCTACAGGCATTTTCAGGTATACATATATGATAGGTGGATCGCCTGTTGGGAAAAATTCACGCTTAGTTCTGCCGCTGCTAATAGAAACGCCAAGTGCAACAGTAGAAATGAGAAACAGGGCGAACACGGAGGCCACCAGCCAACCTGGCCGGTTTCCTTTCAAAGCCCATCTTAGGGATTTTTCATATCCATTCATCAGCCTTGGCAAAACCCGCGTCTGAAAACTATGAATCATATCATGCAGCACAAATCGATTGAACACTACCAGTATTGCCATTATTAAAATGAAGTTGCCAAATGCGTGCAGCCCGGCAAGATCGAGAATCAAACCGATGGCTACAAAAAACCAAAGTGCCTTGCTTCTGAAAATTGCGGACTTAGGTTTGGGATCCGGGTAATGTTCCGGCTTCATGAAGGACGTTGCAAATACCGGGTTGATTAAGAATGCCACTATCAACGAAGCCGCTAACGTGAGAATAAGAATCGTTGGCAGGTAGATCATGAATTTCCCAATCACTCCTGGCCAGAATAATAAAGGAAAGAATGGTGCAAGAGTAGTTACCGTCCCGGATAAAACAGGCACGAATACTTCACCGGCCGCCATTTTTGCGGCAGTCTTTACAGGAACACGCCCATTGTGAAATAGGCGGTGTGTATTTTCAATCACTACTATGGCATCGTCTACTATAATTCCAAGACCAAATAATAAGGCAAACAAAACAATGAAGTTCAAAGTCACCTTTGTGCCTACGATCCAGTCAGCAAGAGGTAGAAACATGAACGCAACGAAAACACTGAGAGGCACACTTAATGCAACAAAGAAAGCGTTGCTCACGCCCATAAAAAACATTAATACCAATAAAACAAGAATAAATCCTATGATGATGGTATTGATAAGTTCCTGGAATGAAGTTCTCGTTTGAACACTCTGATCACCGGTGAAACCAACAACCAGGTTGGGTGGCAATTCGCTCTTCAGCTTCATATCCGCAACAACGGCCTTGATCTTATCTGTTGTTATGATCAGGTTTTCACCGGCTCTTTTTACAATCTGCAGGGTAACTACATTTTTATTATTCAACCGCGAATAGCTTTCTTTCTCTTTAATGGTATCAGAGATCTGCGCAATATCTTTTAGGTAAATCGGCTGACCATAAATATTTCGTACCACTATATTCTGCATATCAAAGGCAGAAGTGAATTGTCCTTTCACCTGGATAGTGGGCTGCATGTTCCCGATCTTAATATTTCCTGCACTTACATCTCTATTCTCATTGCTAATCGATTGGGAAATATCATTAAAGCTGACGCCAGCTGACTCCATTTTATATTTATCCACGTTCACCTGGATCTCCCTTTCAGGAGCACCGGTGATCTCTGCCTTATTGATCTCTGGCAACTCCTCGAACCTATCTTTCATTTTATCTGCATATTCTTTCAACTGCACTGCGTCGTAATTGCCACTGACGTTAACAAACATGATAGGGAAATCTGAAAAACTCACCTCAATAACATCCGGTTGTTGTGTAAGATCATTCGGCAGATCTGTTTTTGCCTTGTCTACTGCATCCTTCACTTTTTGTCTTGCAGCATCCACTTTTACACTCGCCTCGAATTCAACCAGGATACTGCTGTAGTCCTGGATAGAAGTACTGGTGATTTTCCTGATCTTGGCGCCAGTAATGCCTTTCAATTGTTTTTCAATAGGCCGGGTCACGAGATTTTCCATGTCTTTCGGGGACGTTCCCGCATAAATCGTGGAGACATAGATTTGAGGAATGACGATATCGGGATATGATTCCTTGGGAAGAGAAGTAAAAATGGTTAAACCGACCAGCGTAATTGCAATGGTGGCAACATAGGTGACCGTCATATGATCGATCACCCAGCTGGTTGGCTTGAATTCTTTAAATCGTTGAACGATTTTATTTGTGATGCTCATGAGTTGTGCTTTAAAAATCGTACTTGAACAGTGAAATCTCGCTGAAATTATTTTGCTTCCGTTGTGATCAACTGACCATCATACAAGCTTTGGAATCCATCGGATACAAGTACATCCCCCGGGTTGAGTCCTTTCTTTATTTCAATCTCGCTGCCACTCAACTCGCCCACCATAACAGGACGCTTCCTGGCAATCGTCCTTCCATTTTCATTTGCAACAACGTACACATATTTCCCATCCTGGTCTGTTTGCACCGTATTCATGGGAACTGCCATGGCATTCGATGCAGAGTAGTCCTGGATATGGATCATCACAACCTGATTTGGCTTTAGCCCTGACGAAGGTGGCAGTTTTGCTTCTGCAATAAATCCGCGCGAAGTTGGATTGATCACCTGGCTTATGTTGTAAATGGTGGAATTATAAGTTCTGTTAATGTCCGGGGCGTCAATCAGCACAGGCGTTCCGTTCCTAACACGAGAAAGATAATTCTCGGGAATATCTACAACTGCCTTAAGGGTGGAATTGTTCACTATCCGAATTCCGGGTCCAGTTAATGCTGACTGAGCTGAAAAAGGCTCTCCCACTTTAATGGTAACCGGATCAGCAACGCCCGACATCTCCGCATAAACATTCGTCATATCCAATTGCTCCTTTAGCAAGTCGATTTGTTTCTCCAAATTTTCAACTCCATTTTTCGCCACCAAATATTCCTGTTCACTACCGATTTTTTGATCCCACAAATTCTTCCGGCGTTGGTACGTTGATCTCGCAAGGTCAAGCTGTACTTTAGCCTGCTCAATTTGCTGGCGCGGAATAGCATCATCCATTTTTAAGAGCAACTGGCCTTTCTTCACGAAATCTCCCTGCTTAACATATACGGCCCGAACCTGCCCACCGGCATTTCGCGGGGTGACCCAAGCAATATTCTCTCCATCAACTCTTCCTTGCAGATCAATATAATGCTGAAAGTTTTTAGCATTAAGAGTTACAACGCTTACCAGTTTTGGTTTTACCGCAACGGCACTCGGATCAATCTTTGCTATTTCCTCCTCCAGCGTCTTGATCTCATCTGCTGTCTTCGTTTGCTGATCTTTTAGTTTCTGCAATTTTACTTTCTTGTCGGTCAAGGCTGCCTTGTTCTCTTTACTGCTCGCGCCGCATGACACCATCATTGTAATTGCTGCAATGATTGCCGTCGCATGAATAAGGTTCATCCCCAATTTTTTTTGTTGCATATAATTCATGTTGTTGGATGGTTATAGGGTTCCAGTCGCTTTCCTGTAATCAACAATCGCGATGATTGCATCATACAGGGCACTGTAATAATTGTTCTGTGCTACTTTAAGGTCCGATTCGGCATTACTAATTTCCAGGGTGGAGCCCAACCCCTGTTCGTATTTCTTTTTTGTTTGGTCATACACTTCCTCAGCCAGTTCCATATTCTTTCTTTGGAAATCCAGGGACGCAATAGCTGATCGCAGGTTAATCCTCGCGGCTTCCACTTCCTGGTCGATCCGCATCTTTAGATTTTCCAGGTTATTCTGTGTCTGATTTAATTCAAACTTGGCGCGGTTCACTCTTGCATCCTTCGCAAATCCGTCGAAGATGGGTACGTTCACTTTGAGCCCAACTAGTGCAGTAGGATACCATTTCTGGCTGAAGTCAAAAAAATCAAAATTGTTGCGTTGGGCATTATAGCTATACGATCCAAAAGCTGACACCACAGGGAAATAAGTGTACTTATATCTTTTGACATTGAATTCACCAAGTTTTTTCAGAAGTTCCACCTGTTGATATTCTTTCCTTTTGCTATAATCGTAGTTCCCTTCCAACACTTCCGAGGTGAGCGCTGATTCATTATCCATCGCTAAACTGTCAGTGAGAATGAGTTCATCTCTTGCCGGCATGCCCAGAAGGATCTTTAATCCCAGTAAACCTGATTGCAACTGATTTTCTACGCGCAGGTGTTCGGTTCTCAAGTTTGTAAGTCCGACCTCGACTCTACTCACATCTAATTTTTCAGCGAAGCCGTTCTTGAAGATCTCCCTCGTGTCATGCAATAGCTTTTCATTTCTTTCAATGTTCGCCTGAATAGTAGCCATTTGCTTTTTGCCCACGACTAACTGGTAATAGATTTTATGGATGTTGGCTTTGATTTGCTCCTGGGTGACTTCAGCTACTTTGCGTGAATAATCGATCGCCGCCTTTCTGGCCTGCAAGCCTACGAAAACCTGGCCATCAAAAAGCGTTTGACTAAGATCCACTCCGGCAGTTCCGGTAAACCTGGTGCCGAATGAGGCCTGAATGAAGCCCACATCAGAAGGGACGGTGATTGGATTACCGCTTGAGTTCTTGACTCCTTCCTGTTGTAACACATAGTAAGTGCCTGTTGCAATGAAGTTCGGAAAGGTTTGGATCGGGATTTTAGGAAAATAGTTGGCGCCCAGGGAACCATTCAATTGCGGATAGGCCTGTGCGGTAATTTCCCTGTTTGTCTCTTGCTGTATTTGCACATCAATCAATGCATTCTTTACCGAGGCGCTGTTTTTCATTGCATAGTCTACCGCCTCCTTCACGGAAAAAGAATGTTGTTGCTGCTGGGCAGTGGTGTTCAAGGAGATGAAGGCAAGAACAACTATCCACTTACTTACCCTTACTACTTGTTTCATTTTTACTTAATTTTTTTTCACGTTCTTGTTGGTATTTCAAAATCAACTTATGGCCTTTCAATGAAGCAACCCCAAAAAGGAAGTGTTCCATAATCCTGTGTTGGGTTTCAGCGAAATTCAATTTCGGCTTGCCGGAGAATTCGGGATTAAAAAACATCATGATGCTTTCCACTCTGAATCTGCTTAGCAGATCGAGATTGATATCCGGTCGGTACAATTCTTCCGCTATCCCCCGTTCAAGGTTCGTTCTCACAACAGAGTACAGGTAATCGTTTTTGTGCTTAAGAAACCGGTCAAATGCCTTAGGGTGATATTTCTGTAAATCGTAGAGTATGGAAGGATTCATGTTATGGAACATTGCGTCAACCATGTCCATCGCCCGAAACACTTCTTCCACTGCGTTTGATGCTTCGAGCCGGTCAAAGTCGCACGACGTTTCATTTTCGCGGATAATCTCTTCAAGCACCGCATCAACCAATTCATTCTTATCGGCGAAATATTGATATAGCGTTTTTTTACTCGCTCCAAGGCCATTAGCTATATCGTCCATGCTCACACTGCGCACTCCCCATTTCATGAACATCTCCGCCGCTTTAGAGCGGATTCTGTCTCGCGTATCGTTTTCTATTGTGATCATAAGGGCGACAAAACTATGGAAACTTTTTTTGTAACCAAAGTTTCCTCATAATTTTTTTCAACCGCTCATACTATTGTTTGACCGCTCCGGTATTGATAACAAACGGAGACTCCCCAATTGGACATTATTTGACAATTGTACAGCGATTCCCCACGAACAGGCTGGCTTCATGGCGTACCGCATTTACATCGTCTCTTTCCCGAAAAGCCACATCTTCGGATTTGCCGCTCAATTCGGTCAACAGGCTACCTTTACACCGATCAACATCCAACGTATGAACGAACATCCATTCAAGAAACTCTTACGATACTTCTTACAGGGGCTTCTGACCTTAGCTCCGATAATCATAACGATTTGGGCAGTGACGGCAATGTTTAATCTTATTGATGGACTGCTGCCTAACCTCCTCTATAAATTCTTCCCTCATTTAATCGGTACGGACAGTGATGGCATTCCTCGCCGCATACCCGGCCTCGGCTTTATTGTGGTCATTCTTTTGGTGTTACTCGTAGGATACATTTCATCTTCATTCCTTGTAAAGAGCCTACTCGATCTTTTCGGTCGCGCATTGGAGAGAGCACCCGGCATCAAGATCATCTATACAACCGTCAAAGATTTTTTTGAAGCGTTTGCCGGCGATAAAAAGAAATTCAATAAGCCTGTTCTGGTAAACGTGTCTGATGGAGAAGCATGGCAGATTGGATTCATTACACAACCACACGCAACAGAGTTCGGCCTCCAGGACTATATAGCGGTGTACATCCCCTTTTCTTATTCCATCGCCGGACAATTATTCTTTGTCCCGTCGCATAAGATAAAAATGGTGGACAATGTTAGCTCTACTGACGCAATGAAGTTTGTGATCAGCGGAGGCGTTACCCATATCGACGAGCCCCACGCAGGTTTGCCGGTGATCAAAGAACCATGAAAAAGCTTTTGCTCACGTCTGGTTGCATCCTGCTTTTTCACTCCTGTTTTTGCTGGGGCTTCTTCGCGCATAAGAAAATTAATTTCTATGCTATCTTTCTTCTTCCGCCTGAAATGCTCGTGCTCTATAAGCCCAATATTGATTTCATTTCAAGCCACGCTGTTGACCCCGATAAAAGAAGATATCTTTTGGCAGGAGAGGGTGCAAAACATTTCATGGACATTGATCATTACGGTTCATACCCATTCGATTCATTACCCAGGAAATGGAACGAAGCAGTGGCTAAATTTTCAGAAGATACACTGAATAAATATGGGATAGTGCCCTGGTGGATACAGATTATGCTCCAGCGATTAAGCACGGCATTTAAAGAAAAAAATAAGACTAGAATTTTAAAGCTTTCCGCCGAGATCGGGCACTATATCTCGGACGCCCATGTACCCCTTCACGCAACGCAGAATCACAATGGACAATTGACCGGTCAGGAAGGTATTCATGCATTTTGGGAATCGCGGATCCCGGAATTGTTCGCCGAAACAGAATGGGATTTCTTGCTTGGCAGAGCCACATACATTAGTAATCCTTCAGCTTTTATATGGAAAAGGTTTTTGGAAAGTGCGGCGGCCGCAGACACGGTCCTTCGTGTGGAAAAAGAATTAAGGTTACAAATGCCACCCGACAAACAATTTGCATTTGAAAACCGCAATGGGCTTTTTATAAAACAATACTCGACGGCCTACTCTAACAGATATGACCAGTTGTTGAAAGGAATGATTGAAAGAAGAATGCAGGAATCGATTTTTGCAGTTGCCAGCTTCTGGTATACCGCCTGGGTAAATGCGGGACAACCCGACCTCAATGCTATTGCAGGACAAGATTTTGACGAAGAAGAATTAAAAGAAATTCAAGAACTGAATGACGCATGGGAAAAGTCTGGAGCACATGAACATAGTTGAAACCTTAGCAATATACCGATGCAGCAATGCAGATAGTGAATTGCTACCACTCACACGAATAGCATCGAGTTTATATGCCAACGGCTTAAATTTGCTGAATGCAAACCGTTAACAACTTGACTCTACACAATTTTAATGCCGGGCCCTCGATACTTCCGAGGCAGGTTTTTGAACAGGCCGCTCAGGCTGTGATCGACTATAATAACACTGGATTATCAATCCTTGAAATCGGACACCGGACGCAATTGTTCCAACAAGTGATGGATGAGGCGGTAGCACTTGTAAAAGAGTTAATGCAACTCGACGCAAATCATCACGTATTATTTCTTCATGGAGGAGCTTCCACGCAGTTCTTCCAGGTCCCTATGAATTTGTTGAATGAAAGTGAAACAGCAGCGTATTTGGATTGTGGTGTCTGGGGAAAGAAGGCGATCAAGGAAGCTATGCTGTTCGGCAATGTAAATGTGGTGGCGAGTTCAAAAGATAAAGGATACACATACATACCTAAGAAATTCGTTATTCCTTCGAACGCTAAATATTTTCATTATACAACCAATAATACGATAGAAGGAACACAGATGCATTTTGTTCCAGAGACAGCTGTGCCAATGATCGCTGACATGAGTAGCGATATACTCAGCCGGCAAATGGATTTCAACCAATTTGATTTAATCTATGCAGGTGCACAGAAAAATATTGGGGCAGCGGGTGTAAATATGGTTGTGATAAATAAAAGCATCCTCGGAAAGGTGAACAGAAAGCTTCCCTCCATGATGAATTACCAGCAGCATATTGACGCTGGATCAATGCTAAATACACCACCGGTATTTTCAGTCTATGTTTGCCTGCTCACACTTCGATGGTTAAAACAGCATGGAGGGGTAACAGGCATTGAGGAATTGAATAATGAGAAAGCGATATTACTTTATCAAACGCTTGATGACCTACCCATTTTCACTCCAACGGTTGCAAAAGAAGACAGGAGTAAAATGAACGTTGTGTTTATCATGCAAGACAAAAATCTGGAATCAGAATTTCTGAATCTATGCAAGGAAGAAGGGATGGTTGGCGTGAAGGGACATCGATCGGTAGGCGGGTTCAGAGTTTCTCTTTATAATGCCTTACCACTTGAGAGTGTAAAGACCCTTACAAACCTGATGCGTCACTTTGCTTCGCATAAATAAATACTCATTTGCTTTACTTATGTTTGCACGAGTGCAATAGGCAAAGTATGGCAATCATTTATCCCTTCAAGGCGTTGAGACCTCAACCACAGTTTGCTAAGCAAGTCGCTTCAAGGCCGTATGATGTTTTGAATAGTGATGAAGCAAGAAAAGAAGCGAGAGGAAATCCGAATTCATTTCTCCATGTGACGAAGAGTGAAATCGATCTGCCCGAAAAAACGGATGTGCATTCACCGGTAGTGTACGAAAAGGCAAAGGAAAACTTGCAGGCTTTCATGCATAGAGGAGTTCTGTTCAGGGAAGAAAAAGCTTGTTATTATATTTATCAACTGACCATGAACGGACAAAGCCAGACCGGCCTGGTGTGTGCAAGCAGCGTTGATGACTACGAAGAAAATGTGATAAAGAAACATGAATTCACCCGTCCTGAAAAAGAACTCGACCGCATCAATCACATTAAGATCACCGGGGCGCAGACGGGGAACGTCTTTCTGGCTTATCGCAACGAAGAAGAATTAGACAAGATCATCGGTAATTGGCAAAAATCGCATGACCCCGTATATGATTTTATTGCTGATGACGGTGTTACTCATAAGATCTGGATCATCAATAATGCTGACGTCATCGGGCAAATCACAAAGATATTTGCAAGAAAAATTCCGGCAACTTATATAGCCGATGGTCACCACCGCGCGGCCTCGGCTGCAAAAGTGAGGGCATCGCTGGGCACCCAAGTTACAGAAGGGGCCGAATACTTTCTCACCACGCTCTTCCCTGCAAGCCAGTTGCACATCCTGGATTATAACCGGGTGGTAAGAGACTTAAACAGCCTGGATGAAAAAGACGTCATCAAAAAAATCGGCAGGAAATTCGAAATCGAAAAATCCGATAGGCCCGTTTTACCAAATATGATGCACCAGTTTGGGATGTACCTGCCCGGACAATGGTACATTCTCAATAGTAAAGACGGCAGTTACGATGAGGAAGATCCAATTGGCGTTTTAGACGTCACTATTCTACAGAATAATATTATGGATCCTATTCTCGGCATTAAAGACCAGCGGACGGATACGCGAATTGATTTTGTTGGCGGAATCCGTGGCCTGCCTGAATTGGAGAGGCGTGTTAATAGCGGGGAAATGGCAGTGGCATTCAGCCTCTATCCTGTATCCATTGAACAATTGTTCGATATCGCGGATTCTGGTAATGTGATGCCGCCGAAGTCCACCTGGTTCGAACCAAAATTGCGCGATGGCCTGCTCACACATTTGATCTACGAATACTAAAATTTAACAGCGCTTACTTTCACTCAAAACGGGCAACCCATATCTTTGGAATATGCAGAAGTTCCTTATTTGCTTTTTACTGACGGCTACTGTCCATGCGGGTTTCACCCAGGATAATAAATCAATGCTGGAAACTGCCCGGACCTTTCAACGCTCAGGAGATTACTCGAACGCTATTCTTGTATTGAACAGGGCACTTGAGCAACAGCCAAATGAACTGGAAATATTGAAGGAACTTGCGTTCACCTATTATCTTCAGCGCGATTTCGTTAAAGCAAAACAAACCGCCCAGCCCCTGGTTAACAGGCCAGATGCAGACGTTCAAACATATCAGATCATGGGAATGGTTTACAAAGAAATCGAGGAAAGAAAAGATGCAGAAAAAATTTACAGGGATGGATTAAAAAAATTTCCCAACAGCGGAGTATTGTATAACGAATACGGCGAAATGCTCTGGACCAAACAGGATTACTCAGCAATTAAGTGGTGGGAAAAAGGAATAGAAGTGGATCCTAATTATCCATCGAATTATTACAATGCCGCCAAACATTATTACTTCACGTTCGATAAGGTTTGGCCAATTATTTACGGCGAGATTTTCCTTAACCTCGAAAGTTACAGCAAACGAACTCCGGAAATAAAAGATCTGGTTTTACAATCATATAAGAAATTATTTGCCGATCCAGATGTGAATACTAAGCAGGATAATAAAAATCCTTTCGTATCAGCATTTCTTGCTACAGTAGCTAAGCAGGCCCCTTCTCTGAACCATGGAATTTCACCAGAATCACTTACAGTTCTTCGTACAAAATTCGTTTTGGAGTGGGATGAAAAAGAGGCTTCGAAATTTCCATTTCGCTTATTCGAATATCAGCGCCAACTGCTAAAGGAAGGGATGTTCGACGCGTATAACCAATGGATATTTGGGGCTGTGCAGGATTTATCAGCCTTCCAGAATTGGACGAACACACATGCAGAAGAGTACGCAAAGTTTACAAGCTTCCAGCGAGGCCGGGTATTCAAATTGCCAGCTAATCAGTATTACCAATCTATCGCGGCGAAATAAAAAATTCGCCACTATTTCATTATCGTTGCTCCGCATTTAAAATACAACTGTCAAGTTGCGTCTGGGTCTTATATAATTTAATTGATTTTAATTGACGGTATGCATTAACCACAATCATGGGTACGATGATGCACTTGGTACTATGTGGTAAAATATCTATATTAATCACTGAAACAAGGTTTTAAATGGAACTAAGGCGATTATTCGATTGTATTGCTTATCATTTGGAAAAAGGTCCGATTCCAAACATGTTGAACAGTAAGGAAGGTGGAACGTGGAAGAGTTATAGCACGAACGATGTAGCGGAAACAGTGAATAAGATCAGCGGCGGTTTGCTGGCCATGGGTATCGGCTGTGGCAACATGTCGCCGGAAGGAAGGGATAAGGTCGCGATTCTTTCAAAGAATCGTCCGGAGTGGGTGATGCTGGACCTCGCCGTACAGCAAATCGGCGCTGTCCTCACACCTATTTATCCTACGATAAACGTAAATGAACTGGAATTTGTGTTGAATGATGCACAGGTTAAACTGGTATTTGTAAATGACGAGGAGACGTATCACAAAGTGATGAATGTAAAAACAAAAGTCCCGTCAATCAGGGAGGTATTTACATTCGAACACGTATCCGGAGCAAGGCATTGGAAGGAAATGCTTGTAACACCAACGGCTGCGATCCTTCAATCCATAAAATCGATTGCCGATTCTATCAAATATGAAGACCTCGCTACTATTATTTATACTTCCGGGACTACAGGCACTCCAAAGGGAGTAATGCTTTCGCATAGAAACATTGTATCGAATGTTCTCGCATGTATTCCATGTTTTCCGCCAGGCAGTCGGATGAAGACACTAAGCTTTCTTCCGCTGAACCACATTTTTGAGCGAATGGTGACTTATTTGTACCTGTTTAACGGGACTGCTATTTATTACGCAGAAAGCTTTGAAACAATCGGCGACAACCTGACGGATGTAAAGCCTCAAATGTTCACCACGGTCCCACGTCTCCTGGAGAAAGTATATGATAAGATCATGGCCAAAGGAAGTGAGCAAAGAGGAATCAAACGAAAGCTTTTCTTTTGGGCGCACGACCTCGCTACTAAATTCGAAATAAACAAAGCTCAACCACTTTGGTACCGCTTGCAGTTGGCAATGGCAAACAAGATCGTGTTTTCAAAGTGGAGAGAAGCACTCGGCAATAATCTTAAGTGCATAGTTTCTGGCGGAGCCGCGGCGCAAGTACGCTTGATCCGGATTTTTACAGCAGCACAAATTCCAATTATGGAAGGATATGGGCTAACGGAAACTTCACCTGTTATCAGTGTGAACAGGTTTAATGAGAAAGACAGGATGTTCGGGACAGTAGGACCGCTAATTGATAAAGTAGAAGTGAAAATAGCAGAGGATGGAGAAATCCTTTGCAAGGGGCCAAACATTATGATGGGATATTACAAACGCGATGACCTCACCAGGGAAGTTATGAAGGATGGATGGTTTCAAACGGGTGACATAGGAACAATGGTTAATGCGAAGTACCTAAAGATCACCGACAGAAAAAAGGAATTATTTAAAACAAGCGGCGGAAAATATGTTGCCCCTTTGCCAATTGAGAACAAGCTCAAAGAATCAATTTATGTGGAGCAGGTCATGGTGGTAGGGTCAGAAAGAAAATTTGTCGGGGCTCTTATTGTTCCTTCATTCCAAAACCTGAAAGAGTGGGCACGAGGGCAGGGATTAGCCGATTCATCCAATGACGCGCTTATCCGGCATCCAAAGGTGATTGAATTCTATAAAGACCTCATTGAAAGTTTTAATAAGTACTTCAACCATGTTGAGCAAATCAAAAAATTTGAATTGCTTCCGCAGGATTGGAGCATCGAAACAGGTGAAATGACGCCAAAGATGTCATTGAAAAGAAAAGTGTTGATGGAGAAGTTTAGACCATCGATAGAAAGAATCTACGGTTGATTGCGGATTGTAGTTTGCGGATTGCGGATCGTGCCCGCCGAAGCCCTGCGAAGGCGGGTTGTCCACAGGACCCCGAGGACGGATTTCAAACAGCCAATGCCGAAAAGTTCGAATCACCGAAGTTCAATTAGTTCATACCATCCATAATTGCCAGGCCGAAATTCGTTTTTTGTCGTGTCACTCTTCAAACTGCATAAACTCTCTCTTCACAGCTTTTAGCATCGTGAAGATATGTGCAAGCTCAATGAGCAGGACTACGCCAATGGCAATTAAAACATACCATTCAATATTTACTCTTGGGATGGTCAACTTCATGAACCGTTCGTAATACCAACCCGCAAGGGTCATCCCAAAAATCAATCCTACAATCAGGAATGTCAGTAATGAATAAAGGATCTTCATGTACATGACTTTCATTGTTGAATAGCCGAGCTTCAGATTCTCGAGTATGGCAGCAGGGACAATCAGAACTAATGTGATCCAGCTTGCGTTGTGCCCAAACCAGTCCCTTAAAAAGAAATTAAGGATGAGTATAATCACGACAGATAGCAAACTCCAGGGGAAGAGCAGGTATCCGGCAGGTTGTTGATGCTTATGGAGGGCCATGTTGGTTGGTTTCCCCTAATTTAACAAGAAGCAAGCGAAGCTCAACAAACAAATGCGAAATAGGCTGCCAATCCAATTACATTGATGTTCAAATTGAGGATTCTGCAGATAATTCAACAATTCGTCGAAAAGAAAATGCCTCCAAAAACGGAGGCATTATCAATAAAAACTACTGTCGATTTAATAATCAGGACTGCTTTATTAATTGAACTTCACAATGAACCTTGATTTCGTCGCCGACTACGATTTGTCCAGCCTCAGTTGCTGCATTCCAGGTAAGACCGAATTCTCTCCTGCTAATCTTTCCCGATACAGTGAAGCCTGCCTTTGTTTGTCCATAAGGATCTACGACTATGCCGCCGTATTCAACACTAAGTGTAGTGGGCTTTGTTATGCCCCGGATAGTTAGATCACCAGTTAGACGATATTCGTCCCCTCCTTGCTCATACTTCTTACCGACGAACCTAATTTGTTTATTTTTTTCTACGTCAAAAAAATCCGCAGACTTCAGGTGCGTATCACGGTGCGCATTGTTTGTTTCGATGGAATCCACGTCGGCCGTAAAGATGATTTTCTTCGATTTTGTAAAATCATCTCCTTCGGATTCCACTTCCAGATCAAAAGTCTTGAAGTATCCTGTAACCGTAGTGATCATGAGATGTTTCACTTTAAATTGGATTTCAGAGTGAGCAGGATCGATTTTCCATTTTGTTCCTACACTCTGCGCTGGCGCTTCTCTGATTTCTGTCTCCATAACCTCAGGTTTTATGATGAAAAAAATTGTTGAACATTTATTGAACCAACAAGTTTGAGTCAAATACAATTGTCATAAGCAGGATGCAAATTTTACAAGAGGAACGGTGTGGTGCACCATCAAGTTAATTAAATAATGTTTAAACACAATCGACTACCGGAAATAATTAAACGCTGCCGGGCTGATCAATACTGCACAAAAATTATCCACCGATAATTTAGCGGCCGGGAACCCTTATCGGCGCATCAATTGCCGATTGTTGTATTGACGAAAAATCAGTTTGAGCTGAAGACGCAGAACGGATCGCTTGCTCAGCCAAAGTCAAAATTTGGTATACGGATTAAAACCGAATGGTTGCTGGTAAATATTTTGCCACCAGGTCTTCATAATAAGGCCGCAATTGCTTCCAATCCGGCGGAGTGGGAACCTTTGAATAGAGGTCGTATGGATTGAACAGCTGTACCCACTTAAGCATGTTACGGTCATGATCGTCCAGCAGGTAACTATATTCTCCTTCTCTATGCCATGCATAAAAAGAGTGGTATCGAAGCATATATAACCCTTCCTCAGGAAGATAATCTTTCATCATTTGGTAAACATACTCATCGTGGCCCCACGACATATTTATGTTTCTTAATCCACAGCCCTTTTCATAAACTCCAAGCTGGCTATTGAAACGTGGATCGCTATAATCAGCGTTATCCTTGAAGAATTCAGGGTAGACCACTTTGTTTGAATAACCACAACCTACCGGGAAAGTATCGCCTACTACGGCCCATTGGGGCTCACCAAATAGACAGAGCACTTTGCCCATATCGTGCATCAAACCTGTCAGCACCATCCAATCAGGATGACCATCGGCACGAATCGCTTCCGAAGTTTGCAACAGGTGTTGGAACTGGTCAAGGGAAGTGTCAGGGTCAGAATCATCCACCAACTGATTTAGAAAATTAAATGCATCCCAAACCGGCATCTCGCGCTTATCAAACTTCAGAAATTCCTGCTTCTTTTCTTTTACGAAAGAATACGTTTGAAAGGTATGATTCAACCTATAGAATTCTTTCACGGTATTGCGAGCTGGATCATCATAATTCCTGTATTCATCTTTGTCTTTTGCAGGAACGCCGGGTTCAGGATAACGCTCTAACACGGCATCTTCCCATTCATCCAGGCTGGCCAATGGATTTATTTCTTTCTCGGATAATTTCATTTTTTGATCAGCTGCCATCGCAAACAATTTTATATTTAAAGGTCTACTTTTTTTAGCATAATCCGAAACCGGAATATTGGAATAAAAGATGGTTCGCCGAGTTTGAATTTTACATAAAACTGGTCATCTTCATTTTATCCTAAAGGAATTTTTACCGGCAAAAAGATATATCATTGCTATCGGACCGATTATTCTACTAACGATCATATGAATTTAAAAACAGCTGACTACCTCATCATTCTTCTATATTTCGTTTTTGTTATAGCCGTTGGATTCATCATCAAGAAAAAGATTAAGTCGAGCAATGATTTTCTTGCGAGCAGTCGCAGCATCCCGCTTTGGATCACCAGCCTTGCTTTTATCTCTGCTAACCTTGGTGCACAGGAAGTGATAGGGATGGTTGCTTCCGGCGCGAAGTATGGGATCATGACAGTGCATTTCTATTGGGTGGGCGCCATTTTCGCAATGGTTTTTCTCGGCGTTTTCATGATGCCGTTTTATTATGGCAGTCGTGCAAGGAGTGTTCCCGAGTATCTTTCTCTTCGCTTTGATGAGAAGACAAGAGGATTAAATGCCATTTCCTTCGCTGTAATGACTGTTTTTTCTTCTGGTATCTCTTTGTATGCACTAGCAAAACTGCTTGAAGTGATATTGAATTGGGATTTTGATGTATCCATTTGGATTGCGGCAGGGATTGTGATGGTGTATACATTCCTGGGCGGATTGACAAGCGCCGTTTATAATGAAGTGCTCCAGTTTTTTCTTATCGTGCTCGGGCTTTCGCCGTTAGTCATTGTGGCCTTGCATGAGGCCGGAGGATGGCAGCATATAAAAGAAAACCTGCCTCCAAATATGACGCATGCATGGAAATACATGGGCAATACAGATTCGAATCCAATGGGTTTGCATTTCATGTCACTCATCTTCGGTTTGGGTTTCGTGATGTCGTTTGGTTATTGGTGCACAGATTTCTTAGTGGTTCAGCGCGCCATGATAGCCAAAAACATGAGGGACGCACAGCGCACTCCCATCATTGCGGCCATTCCCAAGATGATGATGCCGTTGATAGTTGTGTTACCAGGCGTGATCGCTATCGCCCTGATGCAACCAGCGCTCAATTCAGGCGGATACAAGATTCCGACGGACGCTAATGGCCAATTAAATTATACGATGACGTTGCCGTCTTTGATCGCCCATTATTATCCAAGTGGATTGTTGGGTGTGGGAATTACTGCACTGATGGCCTCATTCATGAGTGGCATGGCTGGCAACGTGACCGCATTTAATGCGG
>Ga0136846_1218944_pt1 | contig 17574 bp, 12 predicted proteins | sample HopSoiMetagenom2_FD_96841 | JGI IMG/M metagenome (GOLD analysis project Ga0136846, IMG submission 96841) | Grasslands soil microbial communities from Hopland, California, USA - 2 Assembly 2016 (version 4) | ecosystem: Environmental > Terrestrial > Soil > Grasslands | place: USA: Hopland...
AGCACCGTATACCCAGCGCGCTCCAGCGTGAACACGGTTGCGCGGCGCAACTGCGCCTGATCCTCGACCACCAGAATTGTCTCTTCCCCGCCCACCGGCGCCGGTGCGCCATGCAGACCAGACGCGCGACGGCGTATGGATGCTTCATCCGCGACGGGGAAGTACACGCGCAGACGGGTTCCGGCCCCCGGCGCGCTATCGATCTGCACGAACCCGCCGTGTTGCTTCACAAGCCCGTACACGGTGGCGAGGCCAAGGCCGGTCCCCTTGCCGACCGGCTTGGTCGTGAAAAACGGCTCGAACGCGCGCTGGCGCGTGGCCTCGTCCATCCCCTCGCCCGTGTCGTCGATTGCGAGACAGACATACTCAGTCGCCGCTCCGGGGCCGAGCACGTCGCGCTGCGCGTCGTTGAGCCAGCTGCAGCTCGTCTCGAGGCGCAACACGCCGCCGTGCGGCATCGCATCACGGGCGTTGTTCACGAGATTCAGCAGAATCTGTTCGACCGCGTGACCATCCGCGGAGACCTCGGGCAGGTCCTCGTCGGCGAACACGAGCAGCTCGATGTCGGCCGGTAAGACGCGACGGAGCACGACGGCGAGATCGTTGAGGAGTTGGCCGAGGTGGACGGACTCGAGCGCCAGCGCGGACCGGCGCGCGAAGCCGAGGAGCTGATTCACCATCAGCCGACCGCTCACCGCCGCCGACACGATGTCCCGGAGGCTCGCCTCGTCCGGACCGCGCGCGAGCAGCTCCGCGTTGGCCAGAATGATCGTCAACAGGTTGTTGAAGTCGTGCGCGATGCCGCCGGTCAGCTGACCGATGGCTTCCATTTTTTGCGCCTGCCGCAGCTGCTCCTCGAGCTCGCGCCGCTGGCTCACGTCTTCGGCGAAGATTTCGTGGCACTCAACGCGGCCATCATCGCGGCGCACCGTCCGGCCATAGAGACGCACGGTGATCGACGTGGCGTCGCTCCGGCGCCAGACCGCCTGGGCTTCGACGGCGCCGGCCGCGTCGTTCAGTTGTCCGACGTAGCGCGCCCGGGCGGTGGGATCGCGGAAGATGTCGTTATCGAGGTGCTGATCGAGCAGATCCCGTTCCGAGACGTATCCGAGCATCTCCACCAGCGCCGGGTTGACGCTGAGGAAACTGCCGTCGGGCGCAGCCCGGAAGATGCCGAACGGGGCTTGTTGCACCAGCATGCGGCTTGCGGCGTCCGCGCGTCGAGCCGCCTCCTCTGCGCGCCGTCTTTCGGTGATGTCGGTCGCCACCCCGACGACGCCGGCGATGCTCCCATCCTTTTCGCGCACCGGTGAATACTGCGCCTCGAACTCGAACCCGAAGAGCTCCACGCGCGCCGTAACCGACTCACCCGCGAGCGCACGGCGCACGTCGTTGATCGCCTGGGGCACGTCGCCAAGCAGCTCATAGAACGACTTGCCGAGCAGCATTTTGGGCCTGACACCGAGCGACTGCAGCCCCTTCCCTTCCGCAAGCGTGAACACGCCTTGCGGGTCGAGCGAGAAGAAAATGACCGGCGCGCCCGCAACGACCGTGCGCAGTCGTTGCTTGCTGGCATGCAGCACCTCGTCCTGTTGTACGCGTTCGGTGACGTCACGCGAGTTGACGATCACGCTGTACGCATCGGGCTGATCCTGTTTGGCCTGCCCGATCGACTCCAGGATGTGCCAGCTGCCGTCGGCGTGCTTGAATCGGAACGTCGCCGTGTACGGGGAGCCGGGTCGCTGAATGGCGTCGGCCAGCGCTTCCATCACCGGTGCGAGATCGTCGGGATGCATGAACTCGAACGCATTCCGGCCCAGCAGCTCTTTGGTGCTGTAACCGAGCAGGCGCTCGACCGAGGGGCTCACATATCGGAGAATGCCATCATCACCGAGAATCGTGACGATGTCAGAGGCGTTTTCGGTCAATGATCGGAAATGCTCTTCGCTTCTGCGCAGCGCGTCCTCGACCCGGGCGCGCTCCAGCGCCGTGGCGAGGACGTGTGCCAACGCCTGGACGAAGAGGATGTCGGGGCCGCTGAATTCGCGCGGCTGCGCGGAATACGCGCCGAGAATCCCCCAGGGACGCTCCCGGCCCTGAACGACGACGCATACGCCGCTCACGATCCCATGTTCCTGGAGATGCGGCGGCACCGCGAACCGCGTTTCGACGGCAAGATCGTCGATGACGAGCGGGCCGGCGGAGTGGAGGGCGTAACCGGCGAGTCCTGCGGAATCGGCGCTGACGAGCGTCCGCCCGACGCGGCCGTCGCCCCAACCCGTGCCGGCCCGGAGCAGGCAGCTCCGGTGCTCGGGCTTCAGCTCCAGGATCTCGCTGAATTCGACGTCGAGACCGCGCGCGAGCAACCCCGCGGCGGTCTGGAACAGGTCTCCTCGCGCAATTCCGGCCAATGCCTGCTGGCCGAGATGGGCGACCGCTTCCTGCTGCCGCGCCGACGCGCGAAGCTGCTGCTCCGCGCGACTCGATTCCTCTATCCCCAGCCAGCGGAACCGCTTGGCGGGCAACCGGGCCCCCATGGAAAGGGCTACCAAGCTACGGCTGACAGACTGGGGGACCCGTGACCCGAGTCACCGGGGAGGACGCGCGATGGTCCCAGAGCGGGGTAACCCATAAATTCGGAGCCCATGGCGACGCGACGTTCGACTCCGGCGAAAGCGAAAAAACCGCAGCCGAGGGCGAAGAAACCCCGTAGGGTGGCCGACTCCCTCACGGTTTCCGTCCTCCAGGCGACGCTCGAATCGACGGCTGATGGCATCCTGGTCGTCGACTTGGCCGGCAAAATCGTTTCGCACAATCGTCGGTTCGAAGAAATGTGGCAGCTCCCGACGGCCATGATCGCCGAGAATAACGAGGCCGCCGGGCGCCGGCGCCTGGTCCAGCATGTGCAGGATCAGCTCGTGAATTCCCAGTTCTTCGTCGACGGCATTCAGGAGCGATACGCCGAGCCCGAGTCCGACAGCTTCGATATCCTGAATTTCAAAGACGGCCGTATCCTGGAACGGTATTCGATCCCGTTGCGCTTGAACGGACTCTCCGTGGGCCGCGTGTGGGGTTTCCGGGACGTGACCGAGCGCCGCCGGGCCGAATGCGTGCAGGACGCTGTGTACCGCATCTCGCACACGGCGCACAGAGCCGACAATCTGCAGGAGCTGCTGCGCGCGATCCACGAGATCGTCGGTGAGCTGATGCCGGCCAAAAACTTCTACGTGTCGCTCTACGATCCAAAAAACGACCGGCTGGAGTTTCCCTATTTCGTCGACGAGATCGACCTGACGTGCGACGTCCAGCCGCGCAAACTCCGCAAGGGACTCACCGAATACGTCCTGCGGACGGGGCAATCGCTGCTCGCGACGCCGGACGTCTATGAGCGCCTCGTCGAGGCGGGCGAGGTCGAGCTGATCGGCGCGCCATCGATCGACTGGCTGGGTGTTCCGCTGAAAGTGAAGGACCGGAGCATCGGCGTCGTGGTGACGCAGACCTACTCGCAGGGCGTCCGCTACGGCCCGGGTGAGCTCGACATTCTCACTTTCGTCTCGTCACAGATGGCCATGGCAATCGAGCGCAAGCGCATCGAAGACGCGTCGCGGGAGCAAAGCCAGCTGTTGCAGCAGATCGTCGACAACATTCCCGTCATGCTGGTCTCGCTCGACCAGGACGGCCGCATCAAGTGGGGCAATCGGGAGTGGACCCGGACCCTCGGCTACACCGTGGCGGAGGCCGCCCATCGCGATGTCTTGGCCGAGTTGTATCCCGATCCAGCCGAGCAGCAACGCGTGCGCGCATCCATCGGCGCGCCGACCGGTGTCTGGACCGACTTCCGCACCCGCACCAGAAAGGGCGCGGTCCTCGACACCACCTGGGCCAATGCGCCGCTCGGCAGCGGGGATTGGCTCGGCATCGGCATGGATGTCACCGACCGGAAACGCGCGGAAGAACGGTATCGGGCCTTCATCGCGCAAAGCTCCGAAGGGGTGTCGCGTCTCGAGATCGATCCGCCGCTCCCCGTGTCGTTGCCCGAGGAGCAGCAGATCGATTTGGTGTACGCGCGCGGACGGATTGCCGAATGCAACGATGCGATGGCCCGGATGTACGGCTACAGCGAGGCAGCAGAGCTAATCGGCAGCCGTCTCGTCGACCTTCACGACGTCGAGGACTCCGCCAACCGGGAGCAGATCCGCGTATTCATCCGGTCAGGTTATCGGCTATCCGATTCGGAGACGCGTGAGCGGGCCCGCGACGGACGGCCGCGCGTCTTCCTTAATAATGTCGTCGGCTTTGTCGAGAACGGGCACCTCGTGCGGGTGTGGGGCACGCAGCGCGACGTCAGCGATCAACGGCATCTCGAAGAGCAATTCCGCCAGTCGCAAAAAATGGAAGCGGTCGGACAGCTGGCGGGGGGAATCGCCCACGACTTCAACAACCTGCTCACCGCGATTCTGGGCAACACGCAGCTGTTACTGCGCGACCTGCCTCCCGGCGACGGGAAGCGTCAGGACGTGGAAGAGATCCGGAAGGCATCCGAGCGCGCCGCTTCCCTGACCCGCCAGCTGCTGGCCTACAGCCGCCGGCAGATGCTGCAGCCCGAAGTCCTCGATCTCAACGTCGTCGTGGCCGAGATGGACCGGATGCTCCGGCGCCTGATCGGCGAGCATATCGCGCTCGTGACGGTGCTCGCTCCCGATCTCGACCGCGTGCGGGCCGACCCGAATCAGATCGAGCAGGTGCTGGTCAATCTCGCGGTGAATGCGCGCGACGCCATGCCCGACGGCGGCAAGCTGACCATCGAGACCGCCAACGCCGATCTCGATGACACGTTCGCCCAGGCGCACCTTGGCGCCGTTGCGGGCTCATACGCAATGATCGCGGTGACCGACACCGGGGTGGGGATGGCCGCCAGCGTGCGCGCGCACCTCTTTGAGCCATTCTTCACCACGAAAGAAGTCGGGAAAGGCACCGGCTTGGGACTCGCCACCGTGTACGGCATCATCAAACAGAGCGGTGGCTACATCTCCGTGTATTCCGAGCCGGGCCGAGGATCGAGTTTCAAGATGTACTTGCCCCGGACGGAGACGGCGCAGAAACCGGGCGCTGCAGGCGCGAAAGAGCGGCCGGAACGCGGAACGGAAACTATTCTCGTCGTGGAAGACGAAGCGGCGGTACTCCTGCTCAGTCGGCGCGCGCTGGAGGCGCAGGGGTATGTCGTCCTCGCGGCCGGCGACCCGGCCGATGCGATGCGCGTGGTCGAACGCCACGGCGGGACAATTCACCTGCTGCTCACCGACGTCGTCATGCCGGGTCTGTCGGGCCGCGAGCTCGCGGACCGGCTCGTCGCCCGCCGGCCCGGACTGCGGGTGCTGTACATGTCGGGGTATCCCGGCGATGCAGTGGTGCAGCACGGCGCGCTCCCCGTGGGCAGCGCGTTCTTGCAGAAGCCATTTTCTCCCGACGGCCTGGCGCGAAAAGTCCGCGATGTCCTGGACGCCTGACCCCGCCCCCTTCTCCGCCCCGATCAGCATCGGGACGCTGGATGCGGAGCAGCTAGGCCGTCTCGTGGACCAGCTGCCCATTTTGCTCTGGTCCACCGACACCGCGTTGCGCATCACCTTTCTTCGTGGCGGTGGTCTCGCGCTCATGGGATGGACCGCGGCCCCCAATGCGACGCTCCGCGTGGGCGAGCGCCTGGAGGATTCGGCGGTCGCCGGACGCGCGCTCGCCGCTCACCAGATGGCGCTGTCCGGTGACGCCACATCGTACGAAATCGTCCACCGCGGACGCACGTTCACGGCCGAGGTCGAGCCGCTACGTGATCCCGATGGCCGAATCATCGGTGTGGTGGGCGTCGGATTCGATATCACCACGCGCCGGGCGGCCGAGCTGGCGCTGCAGCAATCCGAGGAACGCCTGCGGCTGGTGACCTTGGCGACCAATGATGCGGTGTGGGACTGGGATCTCGTCACCGATGCGGTGTGGTGGGGAAAGGGCTTTGAAACCGTATTCTGGTACGAAACGGGTGAGCTCGATGCGAGCTATGAGACCTGGCGGAGCCTGATTCATCCCGACGACCGCGACCGTGTCACGAGCGCCGTACGCGCCGCCATCGACGGCGGCACCACATCCTGGTCTGGAGAGTACCGCTTCCGCCGCCACGATGGCTCCTATGCGGAGGTGCACGACCGGGGATACGTGATTTACGATCCAGGCACAGGGAAGCCAGCGCGCATGGTCGGATCCATGATGGACATCACGCATCGCAAGCGCGCCGAGGAACAGCTGCAGGCATCGCGCGCCGCTCTGCGACTCCTCGCCACCCGCCACCAGGATGTGCGCGAAGACGAGCGCACACGGATCGCCCGCGAGATTCACGACAGCCTGGGTCAGGCGCTGACCGCCCTCAAGCTGCAACTGGTGGCCGCTCAGGCCGCTGCCGCAGCCGCACCGGCGCTGGGCGCTCGGCTACGGGAGACAGCCCAGATGGTCGACGACCTCGTCAAAAGCGTGCGGCGCATCGCGACCGAGCTGCGACCGCCCATTCTCGATCACCTCGGCCTTCCCGCTGCACTGGAGTGGTTGGCGCAGGATTTTGCCCGTCGGACCGGCATCGCGTGCCGGGCGACCCTGCGCCCTCTCGACAGCGAGCTCAGCGCCGAGCACGCCACGGCGCTGTTTCGGATCGTGCAAGAAGCATTGACCAATGTCTCCCGACACGCCGCCGCCACTGCGGTCGATCTCGAGCTGGGGATCGCAGGGGACTGCGTCGCGCTCGCGATCAACGACAACGGTCGCGGCATCACCGAGACCGTCGCCAATGGGCCCGGCTCGCTGGGTATCCTCGGTATGCGCGAGCGGGCCGCCGCGCTCGGTGGCGTCCTCGAAGTGGCGCCGCGCGCGGATGGCGGGACACGTGTCGCGGCATGGTTCCCGCCTCCCCGCGGCCGGGCGGTCCCGTGATTCGCATCCTCCTCATCGATGATCATGCTCTCGTGCGACGTGGCCTCGTCGAGATTCTCCAGGGGCTTCCCGCTGGAGCCGAGTTCGGAGAAGCTGGAACAGCGGCCGAAGGAATCGCCCGCGGGTTGGCTGAACAGTGGAGTGTGGTGTTGCTCGACCTCGGTCTGCCCGATCGCCATGGACTCGACGTCCTGCGAGAGCTCCATGCGGCGCAGCCGCAGTTGCCCATCCTGATCCTCACGATGTTTCCCGAGGATCAGCTCGCCCTGCGGATGCTCGAAATGGGCGCGGCCGGCTACCTTACGAAAGAATCGGCACCGGAAGAGTTGATGCGCGCCGTCGAGCGCGTCATGGCAGGCCACAAATACTTGAGTGCCGCCATGGAGCAGGTTGTGGCCGAGGGCATCGGCGGGCCTCCACCTGTCCCGCACGAGCAGCTGTCCGACCGCGAGTTGGAGGTCCTGACGCTGCTTGCGGCCGGCCGGCCGATTACCGCCATTAGCCGTCAACTGGGGCTGTCGCCCAAGACGGTCACGACCTACCGCGCGCGGTTACTGCACAAGTTGCACATGCGCTCGAATGCCGAGTTGACGTTCTACGCCACACAGCATGGGTTGGTGAGCCCGGCAGCCCTCCGCGCCACATCCGCGAGCTAGCCTCGTCAGGGGCATCCAGAGCCCCAAACACCCGAATAAATACCGAATTTTGTAACGAAATGACCAGCACCTTGTGATGGTGCGCTAACTGGCGCGTCTAAACGCAAGTGCCGGATGGCATTAAGCCTCGCAAGCCCGAAAACGATTTCGTATCCCCCTGCCGTTGAATGAGTTACGCTCGGAAGGTGGCCTGGCACACCGACTTGGCAGCTACATTGCGCCCATGCCTTTACCGCCCCTCACAGGGCACGATGGGGTCAGGAACAGACTGGCGGGCGCCCACGCCTCCGGAAAGCTGCCGCAAGCGTTGTTGCTAGCCGGACCTCGTGGAGTCGGTAAGCAGCGTCTCGCGCTGTGGCTTGCCCAGTTGATTCACTGCGAAGCACTTGGAGACCCGCGCCAAGAGCCGTGTGGCGACTGCCGCCCCTGTCGCTTGGTGCTTTCGCTGCAGCACCCCGACGTGCACTGGTTTGTGCCGATCGAGCTGAGTAAACGGGGAGGAAGCAGCACGGGCGGCGGCGACGCCGATAAGCAGGTCGAGCTCGCCGCCGAGGCGCTGGCTGAGGAAATGGCGGCACGGCGCGAACAACCGCTGTATGCGCCGGTCGTCGGCTTGGCGAGTCATCCCGTGGCGGCCGTGCGGCTGCTGCTCAAGCGGCTCGCGCTGACGCCGGCGATGGGCAAACGAAAAGTCTTCATCGTGGGAGATGCGGAGCGCCTGATTCCGCAGTTGGGGACGGAGGTAGCGGCCAACGCGCTGCTAAAAGCGCTCGAGGAGCCGCCCGCGGATAGTGTGATCATCATCACTGCCGCGGATCCTCATGCCCTGCTCGCGACGATTCTGTCACGTGTTGTGCTCGTTCGTGTGGCGCGAATCGCCGACAGTGCCGTGACAGCATTCGCACAGCAAACGCTCGGAATCGCAAGTAAAGAAGAGCGGGAACAACGAGTTAGCAGCGCAGACGGGTGCATTGGCAAGCTCTTTGCAACGGATGCCACCCGCTCCGGCAAGCCGGATCAGGCAGCGCGTTTCACCGAGGCCCCCTTGCTGTATGCGCTCGGTCAGGTGCCTTTTCAAGCGCGAGGCGGCTTCACCGACATGCTGGACGCGTTGGCGGAAAGGCTTCGGGCCGAGGCCAAACGCGGCGGTGACACGGAGAAGGTGGTCGAAGCAATCGCGCGCGTCATGGACGCTCGTGACCTGGCGCAGGGCAACGTGAACCCGCAGTTGCTCGCTGCCGTACTGGCCGAGGTGTTGTGAAACTGTCACACGTCGACCAAGCGGGCCGCGCCCGGATGGTAGATGTCGGCGACAAACCGTTGATGGACCGGACGGCGGTCGCGGCAGGCACGATACGGATGTCGCGGGAAGCGTTTCAGCGGGTCGCCGATCAGGTCATCGCCAAGGGCGATGTGCTTGCGGTGAGCGAGGTTGCGGGAACGCTGGCGGCGAAGCGGACGGCGGAGCTGATTCCGCTCTGCCATCCCCTCGGCCTCGAGGTGGTCGAAGTCGAGGCAAGTCTGGACGAGTCAGTCCCTGGGGTTCGGGTGCGGGCGAGCGTACGCAGCGTCGGCCGCACCGGTGTCGAGATGGAAGCACTGACGGCAGTGGCAGTCGCGTTGCTGACCGTGTACGACATGGTCAAGGCCGTCGATGCCGCAATGGTGATGTCGGATGTGCGAGTGGTAGAGAAAAAAAAGGCCCCGGTCAGTGGTTGAGGGGCGCTTGATGCCGCTGTTGCATGCTGATTCACGATTGATCGTCGGACAGGAGAGAAGTATGCAAACGAGAACTCAGCGTCTGATACTACGCGGCGGGATGGTCGTGCTGGCCGCACTGCTCGTCAGTACCGTGGGCGGGTGGGCCGGTGGTACGACTACGGACTCCGAGCGCGTACCGGCATCAGGCTCAGACCTACTCGGCGAACTGCGGGCCCTGCGCCAGCAGCTCGACGCGAAGCAGGGTGAGCTGGAAGTTGCCCGGCTGCAGCTCGACCGCGTGGACGCCATCATGCAGTACTCGACCCATTACCGGCTGCCTGCCGACATGGCGACCGCCGTCTATGACGTCGCGCTCAGCGAGGGTATCGACCCTGGCTTGGCTTTCCGTCTGGTGAAGGTCGAGTCGGGCTTCAACACCCGCGCGACCAGTCACGTGGGCGCCGTAGGCCTTACCCAGGTCCTGCCGAGCACGGCTCGCTTGTACGAGCCCGGCCTGACCACCCAGCAGCTGTACGATCGCGATACGAACCTGCGGATCGGGTTCCGGTACCTGCGGGATCTGCTGGACCGCTACCCCGCCAACATCGAGCTGGCGTTACTCGCCTATAACCGTGGCCCGGCCAAGGTGGAGCAGCTACTGGGCGCCGGTCGCGATCCTGCGAACGGCTATGAAACGGAAGTCATGAAGGGATTCCGGCACCACTAACCTCGGGTGCCGGGTTGTCACCGGCTTGGAATCAGCAGGACATCACCGGGCCGGATCACACTTCGCATCGTCAAATCGTTCGCCTCCAGCAGAGCCATCAATCCGATGCCGTGCTGGCGGGCGATCCCGCTCGCCGTTTCGCCCTGCGACACGCGATGGCGGCTCGCTCCTCGCGCGGCGCTGCTTGTGCCCCGGTAGGTATTCGACACGCGCCGGATCTTGGGCTCCGGGGGGTTACTCCACGCGGCCAGCGGCACCACCCGGCCACTCATCGGGACGATAACGCGCTGCCCGACGCGGAGCGTGTGTGTCCGTAGGTGCGGATTGGCTGCCTGCAGCATCGTCACGGTCACCTTGTAGCGCTGTGCGATGGTGGAGAGTGTCTGGCCGGAGCTCACGTAATGATCCACGAACGTGACCCGCTCGTTGATCGGCAGATCGGCGTACCGCTCCGCGACGCGCGCACCCGCACCACGAGGTACCCGCACGATCACGCCACGCCCGGGAGGAGTGATGCCGCGAACGAACTGCGGATTCAGCTCCAGCATGGCGGCCACGGACGTATCCGCCAGTCGCGCCAGCACATCGAGGCCGGTGGCGTCGGGAATGGACACCTCATCGAACACGAGCGGCGGGAGACGCTGAATGTCTGTGAACCCGTACCGCATCGGCTGCTTCGCGATGAGCGCGGCCGCAATGAGCTTCGGAACGTAGTCGCGCGTCTCGCGGCGCAGGTTGCGGCGATCGGCGATCTGGAAGAACGTCTGGTCATCCACGGAATCGGGCTCGCCGGGAAGACGGCGAATCTCGCGCTCGATGCGGCCGGCGCCGGCGTTATACGCCGCCGCGGCGAGATAGACGCTGCCGAGCCGTTGGACCAAATCGTCCAGGTGCGCCACGGCGGCATCGGTCGCCTTGAAGGGATCGCGCCGCTCGTCTACCCACGGATCGATCTGCAATCCGTACCCTCGACCCGTTCCCGCAATGAACTGCCACATCCCGACCGCGCGAGCACGACTCACGGCCGTGTTCGACAGACCGCTCTCGATCAGCGTGAGGTAGACCAGGTCCTCGGGAAGACCGCGGGCGCGGAGGCGCTCGCGGATCATGCCCTCATAGCGCCCCAGCCGCGAGAGCCAGATTTCGAATCGATCGCGCGCGTCGAGCTGGAAGAATTCGAGATACTCGAGGACGCGCCGGTTCCCAGCGAACGTCGTCACGTCGATATCGAATGTCGCCGTCTCGCCGCCGAACAACTGCTCGGCTTCCTGGCGAACATCTTCGCCGGCGAGCGGCTGATTGGTACGCGGCGCCGCCTCGGCGGTGCGCCCATGCAGGCTGTCGAGCGCCGATTGGTCGGCGGCGGAATCCTGTTCGACCGTCGCGAGCGCCGTCCCGAGCTGGACGGCGGAGCTGTCGATCGCGGCGATTGGGACGACGTGAGCGGGTGACGGGATATGCGAACCAGCGCACGCGGCGAGAAGCGCCGTTGCGCCAATAATCGAGAGCCGAGCGAGAATGCGTTGCGTCATCGAGCCACCAGATAATTCCCCAGTAAACGGTTCGTCGCGTTCAAGACCGCAAGTGCCGCGCCGCGCGGCGGATCGGTTTCAGTGAGACACGACCCGACCAGCCGGGTCGTTTCTTCGGCACGGGCCGCGAGGGACACGATGACGACTGTGGCATCGAATGCCCGTACCGTCTTGACACCCAACAACTCGAACGTGAGACGTGGCTGCACCGCCTGCGCCAACGCATGCACCGCCGCCATCGCACAACAGCGCAGTTCGCCGGTTTGCGAGGACACACCATCCGCGCTGCCCTCGAAGCGGCGGCCATCCGACCACGTCAGAACTATTTTTGCGCGGCAGCGGCCATTCGGCAGGCGCTGAAATCCGAACTCCTGAAACCGCAAGCGCTCTTCAGGCACACGCGTGGCCTCGGGTGAATCGCTCTGCGCTTTACTGCCAGTTTCGATGTTCACGCGAGACGCTCAATGAGTACTTGGGACAATGCCTTATCCGGTATGCGTTCCGCCTGTAAGAACAGCGACGACTTCGAGGTGGCCTCCAGCGGAAACGCGGTCCAGAACGACAGACGCCGCCCCTCAGATGCCAAGCGAAACGACAACACCAGCTGCCATGCGGCGGTGTTCGCACGGCGCTCGGCCACCGCGTCGACGTGCCAAACCTGATTCCCGTGCGCTATGACCCGCCATGACATGGCTCACCTCAGCGTCCGGACACCAGCCAAAGGGCCCCCAATATGCGGGTTAGCTCTTTCCGGGTCAATGGGTTAGCTCTTTTTCAACAATTGTGGGTGGAAAACGGCGAATCAGTCGTCTCGCGTCACATAAGCGCGGAATCGTGTGGCGAGGTCGCGCGTAACGGGGCCGGCGGTGCCCCGCCCAATGGCGCGGCCATCGAGCTTGGAGATCGCGATGACTTCGGCAGCGGTGCCGGTGAGAAACACTTCTTCCGCGGTATACAGGTCGTAGCGATTCATCGGCAGCTCTTCGACGCTGTATCCGGCTTCGCGGCCCAGCTCGATCACCGTGTCGCGCGTGACGCCGCGCAGAATCCCGGCGTACGGCGGCGGCGTCTTCAGCGTGCTGTTCGTGACCGCGAAGAGGTTCATGCCGCTCGCTTCCGCGACATACCCGGCGGCGTCGAGCATGATCACTTCATCGACGCCCGCCGCAATGCCTTCGATTTTCGCGAGAATGTGCGAGAGATAATTCAGCGATTTCACGCGTGGCGAGAGCGCTTCACGATGGTGAATCGGCGTCGCGGCCGTCAGCGCGACCAGCCCTTTCTCGTAACGATCGGGGTCCCAGAGCTGGATCTTGTCGAAGATGGAGAAGACGGTGGGTTTGGCACACTTGCGGGGATCGAGTCCCAGGTCGCCGACGCCACGCGTCACGACCAGCCGCACGTAGGAATCTTTCAATCCGCTCTTCGCAACACCTTCTTCTACCATTTGCCCCATGGCTTGCTTGGTCATGGGAATCTCGAGCCAGATGGCTTTCGCCGAGGCGTAGAGGCGATCGAGATGCGCGTCCAGACGGAACACCCGGCCTCCATACGACCGGATGCCTTCGAACACGCCGTCGCCGTACAGCAAACCATGGTCGAATACAGAAACGACCGCGGCGCCGCGGTCGGACCATTTCCCATCTACCCAGACGAGGGAGGGCATCGGCGGAATCTGCCTCCGTGGCGCTTCGCTGACAACGGGTACGGGTCGTGTGAAAATGAGCCGGCCGGGGATCGAACCCGGGACCTACGGATTAAAAGTCCGTTGCTCTACCAACTGAGCTACCGGCTCCTGCTGAAACAACGACGTAAAAGGTAAACCGTCGAAAGACGGCGTCAAAACAGAGGCGTCAAAACAAAGGCGTCGCAAGAGGCGTAAAAAGACACCGTAAAGGCGTAGAGGCGGTTATGGTGGAGCGCCGGAGAGCGGCATGATGGGCACATGGTACTTCGTGCTAACCCGGCGCGCCTGCGCGTTCTACAGGTCGCTGAACATGTCGCACAAGGCTGTGCCGTCCTTGCAAGCAACTTCCGTGGGCCCGGCGCCTTAGCGCGCGCTGACCAACTTGTCCGAGCGTCGACATCGATCGGATTGAACATTGCCGAGGGATGCGGTCGCGGGACGATTCCGGATTTTCGCCGGTTCCTGCTGCACGCCCGCGGTTCCGCCCAGGAGACTTTAACACTGCTTCGCCTAGTCGTCGCTCCAACCGACGAACAGCGTTCAACAGTTCGCTCTTTGCAGAGCAGCACCGTTCTCATTCTAAAAATGCTGACTCGCCTCTACGAGCATCCCCCACCCGACAAATGACGCAGTCAACGTAGTCAACACGTCATCCTTCGACGTCTCTCATTTGACGTCTTCCCAGTCGACGCCTACCATTTGACGCCTTTCATCATTGCACGTCTCTACTCCAGGAGCCGCCTTCGTGTTTTCCCGCGCCTTGATTGTTGTGCTCGCCGTCGGCTGTTCTGCACCGAAGCGCCCCACTGCCGTCCGACAACCGACAAAGATTGACATCACCGCGTCAGATTATGCGTTTGCCGCGGTCGACACGATTCCCGCCGGGCTCACGACGGTGCGAATGGTGAATACGGGACGTGAGCCGCATCAGGCAGTGATTTACGGCGCGCCCGGCAAGACGTTCGCCGAACTGGAGGCGGTTGTCGTGCCGAAGGGCTCCGAGGCCGATTGGTGGCACGCCTTTCTAGCAATCCATCCGACCGTCCCCGGCGGAGCGGGCGCCGTGATGGCACCGGACACCTCCGTCATTACGGCGAATTTGACGCCAGGGAACTACATGATCGCCTGCTTCATCCCAAGCCCGGACGGGAAATGGCATGTGCAGAAGGGGATGTACCGCCGGTTGGTCGTGATGCCGGCTGCTGCTGGTGCGACGGCCGCCGCGGAGCCGCAATCAGACCTAACGGTGACACTGTCCGATTACGCGTTCACCACACCGACGCCCGTGACCGCCGGCACGCATACGATCCGCATCGAGAACACCGGGCCGCAGCTGCATGAGCTGACCGTCGAGCGCCTGGCGCCCGGGAAGACGCTGGCCGACTGGCAGCGATGGGTGCAGAGCGGGATGAAGGGACCGCCAGTCTCGATTCCCGTGGGCGGATTCACTGGCCCCGATCAGGGGAATGTCGGCTGGGTGACGCTCACGTTCACGCCGGGCGACTATTTGTTTCTCTGTTACGTGCCCGATACCAAGGACGGCGCGCCGCACTTCGTGCATGGGATGGTGAAGCAGGTGACGGTCAGCTGAAGAACGGCAGAGGCGGCAAGGGCGGCAAGGGCCCACCCTGCCGCCCCTGCCGTCCGTGCCACCCTTTGTCTTAGAAGATCCAGTGCACCCCGATTTGCGTCTGCTGCGGGTCGCCGAATCCTCCCCGGAACGTACCGTCGAAATTGAACAAGGGACTGCCAGTGGTCGGATCGCGGAAGTTCTCCGCGCCGGTGACGTTGAACATCTGCGCGATCAACTCCACGCGTCCGTTGGCGACGTTGAACGGCCACGTCAAGCCGAGGTCCAATGACAAGTAATTGTTGTCCTTGCGGAGCGTGTTGCGCTTGAGGATGCTGCCATCGGCGCAGATCCGATCCGTCGGCGCGGTGGCGCGCTGCCCCTTGGCCGGTGTGCCGGTGCGACCGCAGCTCTCCGAGGTTGGCTGCGCGGAGTAGATGCTCAACCGGCTGTTGAGAAACAGCCCGCCGCCGATGTGTTTGATCGCCCAGGCGTTGAAGCGATGCCGCTGATCGCGATCGCTCCAGTTGTATTCCGGTCCGAGGTTGCCGGCGCTCGCGTAGCGGAACGTGAACGGATCCCGCTCGTTGTCGTCATCGGATTTGTCCCACCCCAGCGTGTAATTGATCTGGAACTGAAAGTTGGGATCGAGCACGCGCCTCAGACCGACGGTGATTCCGTTGAACCGGGACCTCGCACTGCTTTCGACCGTGGTGAGCGTCGTTACGCCATTGCTATCGGCCGGACCCGTCAGCTGGTTATGCCAGGGGCTTTGGAAGACCGGGTCATTACGGTTGATGAATCGCGTGTTGTGATCCGTGCGCGCATGCGTGTAGCTGACCAATACGCCGAGATCCGCGCCGACCTGCCACTCATAGCCGATCGAGGCACTGAGCGTGCGCGGATTCTGGAAGTTCTGATCGAATACGAAAATGTCGGGACGAAAAACCGCGCTGGGCGCGACGTTGTCCGGCAACTGGCTGCCCAGCCCGGGCACGACAGGAACACTGAAGTTGGAGTACGACATGCCGATGGAGCCGTTGGTGCTGCGGCTCGACGCCAGGTTCAGCCCCGGTATGCGCGCGTAATAGACGCCGACGTTCCCGCGCACCACGCGGCGGCCGTCGCCCCGGGTGTCATAGGTAAACCCAAACCGCGGCTGCCACATGGCTTTGTCTGACGGGATCGTGCCGTCCGACGGGAAGACGCTGGTCACACCCGCGACCGTGCGCGTTTGACCGATGAACGGTTCATAAAAAACCTGGGACGGCGGGGTAATCGGGTCCGCCTGGATCTGCGCTTCCCACCGCAATCCGTAGTTGAACGTCCATCGAGGGTTCGGCTTCCAGGTGTCCTGGAGGAACACCCCATACTCCGTTTGTGGGATGTCCTGTGTCCCCGCTTCATTCACCGAGCGGCCCACGCCCGCCTGTTGCAGAAAGAGCAACAGTCCGCTGGTCGCCGTGGAATCCGCCGCAAATGCCAGGAAGTCATGGACCGACGCAAAGATGTAGCGACCGTTCGCGAATCCGAGGAATGTCTGAACCGAGTGCACCTTGTTGTATTCGACGCCCGCCTTGAAGAAATGGTTCCCCTTGGCCAGCGACACGTTATCGAGCAGCTGAGTGCGCGTATCGTAGTACTGGACCGGTATAAAGAAGGGCATCCCGAGGCGATAGCCGAACGTGAAGTCCATCGCGATGTCGCTAAACGGCCGGTCGCCCGCGTCCACGCGATTCGCTCCAAGCGCCGCACTGCGTGGTCCGCTATACGGCCGCGGCCGATCTTCACGCGAGTATTGGAAACGGAACTCGTTGGCGAGGTTCGGCTTCAGGTAGGACGTCAGGCTGCCATTGATCGCGTTCGAATGATCCTGCTCGACCGCATTCGCGCTCCGCGCCCAGTGATCGTAATCGAACGTGCCGTTGGCTTGCTCCGACCAGGAATAATTGTACTTCAGCGATGCGTGGTGCTTGCTGGAAAGGTTGAAGTCCACCTTGGCAAGGAGCACCCGTGCATCGTTGGTCCGCGAGATCGGTCCGTAATCGCCAGCGAGCGCACCGCCAAATGCCGTATCCATCCAGATCCGCAGCGAATCCGGGATGCGGGTCGGGTCTGTTTGCTTGACCTCATCAAATATCTGCTGATCGTACGCGACGAAGAAGAATGCCTTGTCGCGCTTGATCGGCCCCCCGAGCGTGAATCCGAATTGATGTTGCGAGAAATCGGGCTGCGACAGCGTGCTATCGCCATGGTGCGGCTGGCCGGAGAGAGCCCCATCCTTGCCGTAGTAGTGCAGCGAGCCATGCAGATTGTTGGTCCCCGATTTCGTCACGACGTTGACGAAGCCACTCCCCGACCGGCCGAATTCGGCGGTCGCGCCGTTGGAAATGACGACCATCTCCTGAACGGCGTCGAGGTTGAACGTGAAGGGTGGCCGCTGGCCGCCGCGCTGCTCGCCGAAGAACGGATTGTTGAAGTCAGCCCCGTCGACCGACACGTTATTGTGGATGCCCTTTTGGCCGGCGATCGTGAGCTCGTCCCCGTCCGGACCCTGCACGATCGCCGCGGTCGGCGTCAGGAGCGTGAGGTTCAGATAGTTGCGCCCATTGTTGGGGAGGCGCGCCACGGCCTCCTCCGGCAATCGCGTCGAGCTCTCCACCTTGTTGGCCTCGATTACTGCTTGGGCGGCCTCGACCACCACGGCCTGCAGCGTCACGGCGGCGAGCGGC
>Ga0136846_1226840_pt1 | contig 17569 bp, 16 predicted proteins | sample HopSoiMetagenom2_FD_96841 | JGI IMG/M metagenome (GOLD analysis project Ga0136846, IMG submission 96841) | Grasslands soil microbial communities from Hopland, California, USA - 2 Assembly 2016 (version 4) | ecosystem: Environmental > Terrestrial > Soil > Grasslands | place: USA: Hopland...
GAAGAAGAATTCAATAAAAAGAAAGCTGAGATCTTAGGCAAGCTCTAAAGCCGGTTGAACAATCATGGAAAACGTACAAAAAGATTCCCTATTGCTATTCCCATGCCCGGGATGCAATGCTCAATTATATTTCAACCCTGAACATCAAAAACTGGAATGCAAGTATTGCGGCACCCAGGTAGCCATCGATCAATCAAGCAACCAGATCAGGGAAAAAAGCCTGCGGCAACAATTATCTGTTACCGGCGACCCTGATGCAGCCATTGAGCAACTGGTTCATAAATGTGAACGCTGCGGCTCCGAATCGGTGTTCATTTCAGAAACGCCTACGTTTACCTGTAGTTTTTGCAACTTCGAGGTGGTAAACCCGGTAGCTTATAAAACCCGGCTTATACAACCATCGGGTATCATTCCTTTCAGGGTTGATAAACAACAATCCATCACCATTTTTAAAACCTGGTTGGGAAAAGGCTGGTGGGCGCCCGGCGATTTAAAAGAGTTTGCACGCCAGGATGCATTGCATGGCATTTACCTGCCCTTCTGGACTTACGACGCCCAAACCTTTAGTGAATGGACCGGTGAAGGCGGCAGACACTACTACGTAACAGTAGAAGATACGGATGCAAATGGCAATAAAACCACCCGGCAGGAGCAAAGAACAGAATGGATCTACCGTTCAGGCACCTTCAATACTACGTTTGATGATATTCTCATTGGGGGGGCCGATGAGTTAACACAAAAGGAATACGAAAGTATTTTTCCTTTTCAACTGGAGGAACTGGTGAATTTCGATGCCCGTTATTTATCCGGCTTCTCTGCTGATGTGTATGATGTTTCAGTAAGTGATGGCTATGCGCAAGCTGAAAAAATCATGGAACAGCAGATCTATGATGCCTGTGTTGATGAATGCCGCATAGATACCTATCGAAATGTTCAGGTGAGTACCTCTTACGAAAATCAAACCTATAAACACATTCTGTTGCCGTTATGGGTTTGCTCGTATATGTACAAGAGCAAACAATATCATTTCCTGGTAAACGGACAAACAGGTAAGATCTATGGTTCAAAACCAGTATCTGCCGCCAAAGTAGCGATTACGGTTATTGTGGTGCTAATAATTATAATAGTTATTTACTTTTTGTCGCAACAGCAGTAACCTCAGGTTGTACGATCGATAATGTGCTGTTCATATACTACTCTTGCCATATCAGTAGGCAACTTTTTGTCGTAAAGGAGCAACTTTTCGTCGTAAATAAGCAACTTTATCCCATATGTTCAAAACATGCTGTACCAAATTGGCAACTTATACGACATTGTTAGTTAAAATACAAAATTTCCCATGGGAAATGCAACTTCGCACATGGGAAATTCGGCATAGTTAGTCTAAATACTGAATTTCTCATGCGAAATTTGGTATCGCAGGTGGGAAATTAGACTTCGCACCTGGGAAATCGAACATCGAACTTGGGAAATGCGGTATTGTTTATCCTAAATGCAGATCAGTTCTCTTGCAATGCCCTGTCGATAGAAAGCTTTCCGCTGCCGTTATAAAGTGTAGCCAAACAAAGCCCGATCACCAGCAAATGGTACTCAAACCCCTCCCCTTTTTGATTGCCAAACCAGTTCATAAAAAAGCCGTTGTCAAGATGCGAACTGAATATAATACCAAGCATCAGGATGATCGTTAAAACGGCCCATGCCCTGCTGGCAAAACCAACAATGAACGATAGTGACCCTACAAATTCAATAATAATGACCAGAAAGGCTATCAGCCACGATAAATGCACCGTGCCCGTAAGGAAATCCATTTCGCCCGAAAAACCAAATCCCCCAAACATACCCAGCATTTTTTGGGCGCCGTGTGGAAACAAGATCAATCCTGTTGTAAGCCGGATAATAACACCTGTCCAATCGTTGTTTGTCCTGAACATTAATTGCATCATATTTTAATCATTTGATGCAACAAAACAACAAAAGGGGCCAACGAAAAAAATTAAACTACTTTAATGATTACTTCAAAGCAAACTTTTTGCGAAGCATACTTAAGAATACGGGGGTAATACCCAAATAGGCAGCTATTTGCTTCTGTGGTATACGCAGTTCCAATTGTGGGTATTTATGTATGAATTCAAGATAACGCTGTTCTGCGGTGAACGACAGATTTTGATTTATACGGTTTTGCTGGGTTATAAAGGCATTTTGAAAAAGGACGCGGAAAAACCGTTCAAATTTGGGGACCTTCTCATACAACTCATCAAGATGGGGTTTACTGATCTGCAATAGCTCCGTTTCTTCCAAAGCATCGATAAAGTAACTGGCTGGTGACTGGCTCAGAAAGCTGTACAGGTCGCCCACCCACCAGTCTTCTATTCCAAACATAACAATATGTTCAACGCCATTCTCGTCAATTGAATAGGTTCGCAAACAGCCCCGGATTATAAAATTCTCCGTTTTGCATATATCGCCCTGCCGAAGCAGGAAACCTTTTCTCGGTATCGTTTTTTGTTTCAGCAGTGAAATAAACAACTCAGCTTCATTTTTATTGAGCTGAATGTACCGGGAAACATGCTGGAGAATTAAGTCGATGTTCATGGATGTGGATCGAATATAAATAAAAAACGGAAAGGAACCTGAGTTCCATTTCCGTATTCATGGCTATATTGTATCCGTTAGTTGGCCGTGGCCGGACTAATTATTTCAGTCACTTCACTGATTGAGTTGGCCGGGAAACCGCCTTTCTTTGCATGCTCTTTAATGATCTCAACATTTTCAGCCCTGTAGACACAATACATTTTGTTGCCAGTAACATAACTATGTATCCATTCAATTTTTGGCCCCAGTTCTTTCAACACGTTGCAGGAAGTTTGCGAAGCGCCTTTTAATTGCTCCGGGGTAAATTGACCCAAACCCGGGATCTCCCGCTCGATAACATACATTTTCATGTTCGATTGATTTTTAGTTTTTGATTTGTCGGAAAGAGTCGCCCTCTGCGCCATACCGGCAATGCCAATCATTAACAGCATGGCAAACAGTAATGAGATCTTTTTCATGGTTGTTTGATTTTTGTTTTTCGTATAACCAAAGCTACGCTCAACAACCACGAAAGCTGTATAACAAATCGTTCAATGAATATCAATCCTGAATCAAAATAAAAGTGGTGTAAGAAGGGCTGTAACAATTCATTCCAAACATAGAACAAATCAATCAATGCAGCAGTTCAAGATAATCCATAGGCAACAGCCCATAGTTCTTTTTAAAACATTTGGTGAAGTAGGATGGGCTGGTAAACCCGGCATCGAAAGTTATTTGCGAAATACTGTATCGTTGTTGGTTCAACAATTCTTTCGCTTTTTCCAACCGGTATTCTTTTAAAAAGATATTGGGCGACATGCCTGTAAGCTCAACTGTTTTCCGGTATAGTTGTGACTGGCTCATGGCCATTGCCTGGCAAAATTCGCTGATGGTAAAGTCGGGGTTCTGCCAGTGTTCTTCCAGCTTGCTGAATAATAATTCAAGCAAAATTTCATCGGGGGGCGCCAGGCAAATGATATTATTTGCCGGTTTTTGAAAATGGTCTTTGGCAGCCAGTTCTTTAACAGCCGATGATATGGCTATACGGGTTGCGCAGGAAATGAAACACAAATGCCGGGCAAACTGTATGGTATCGCCAAACAGGCTGCTTCCGGTTGAAACAGGTTCCCCGGCATTGATGCCGATCTTCACCCCGGCTGTCTGCATAGCTGGTTGTGCAGCCGCCTCCTGTATTGATAAAGCGCAGGAAACTGCTTTGGACGCCGCTGTAAAGGAAGCAATAAAACCTGTTCCGGGGTGTTCTACTTCCCTACCATCGAATACAGCCAGGTTCTGCCTTATTACATTCGTACAGCCGTTCAATAATTCGTTTGCTTTTTCAGCACCCAGCTGATGCCGCAATAATGCCGGGTCGGTGGTAGTAATAAAAAGAATGATCCGATAAGAAGGATCATTGAAGATCTTCAATCCATTTTCTGTGGCAGGTGCATTTACCGGGTCATGTAACCTGCCCAAAAAAGACTCAACCAGTTCGGGGTTTACTTCAATGACTTTATGTGGTACAAGCCCGTGTGAATGTTGGTGCAGGGCCGCTACAGATTCTTTATCCGGCGCTTCGATCAGGCAAAATACATTATTCCTTTCCTCATCTATCCAATAGGTCATGCATTTGCATTGATGCTCTTCCTGCAAAAGAATATCTTTTTGGTGTGCTTCGGCAACATCCTTTGCCTTAATGCCCGGAATAATATGAATATCCATGTAAAGCGCCATAAGACTGCATGTAGCATGCTTAAATTCCTGTTACGGTCTAAATTAGAATTAAGATTCCTTATACCAACAAATATTTTCTCTCAAATGGACCAATACCACTAAAGTTGTATGCATATAGCTACACGCAAATTGTGGATATCAGGTCAGATAAATATGAAATAAAAGACCCCTAAAAGCGTTGGTGATATGCAAATGTATGATATATAAGTATTATACATTTTTGCAATAAACACCTTAAAGCCCAATTTTCTATGATCCGCAGACTGCTGCTGACTTTAGGCACATGCCTACCGATCTTGCAAGCTATGGCACAAGACGGCCTTTGGACTTCCGTTTCTAAAAATACCATACAGCCTTATGTTAATGGCCGTTCAACAGCTGCACCGCTGCCCACTAATTATGAGCTGGTGAAGTTGAACCGCAACCAGTTGCAACTGTTGCAAAAACGGGCTCCCCTGGTAAAGCTGGGCGAACGTTCATCAGTATCGCCGGTGCGCCTTAACCTTCCTTTGCCTGCTAAGGGGCAAACTTTGGCCAGTGCTTTTACCGAGTCGCCCATTTTATCAAATGAACTCAGCAAACAACTGACCGGTTTCAAAACCTACGAATTAAAAGACCCGGGCACCAATGCCCTGCAGGGCCGGTTAACCATTACTTCGCAAGGTGTTACCGGTTTAATATTTACCGACAAAGGCAGCGCTTACATTTACCCGGTAAGCCCTGATTACCCCGATGTGCATATGGTGTATTATGTTAAGGACTTACCTGTTACGCAACCTATACTGTGTTCAGCCAAAGAAGTGGTAGAAGGTAAGAATGGCGCCGGCGCCCGCGTAGCAACCGTGCAGGCAAGTGATTGCCAGCTGCGTAATTACCGGCTGGCGGTTGCTGCAACCGGCGAATACACCGCCTGGGCCGGTGGATCGCAGACCCAGGCCCTGATATATATAGGTACGCTGATAAACGACGTAACGGCCATCTACGAACGCGATGCGGGCATTACATTTACCCTGGTAAGCAATAACAGCATCATTTTCACCAATGCAGCTACCGATCCTTATGACACCCATATAACAAACTTTCCCGATGGTACTACATTAAATAATAACACCAGCACGCTTAACGCTGCTTTGGGCAGCGGCAATTACGATGAGGGGATTGTATTAAGTAAGGACTGGAATGGTGGCCTGGCATACTTAAGTGCCGTTTGTAATAATGGGTTAAAGGGAGGTGGCGCAGCCGGACTTACATTCGGTACAGGCAGCAACCCTGCTGCAGGCCCTCAGGGCTCCATTTTTACCGGTACAGTGGCCCATGAAATGGCGCACCAGTTCAGCGCTCAACACACGATGGCTTCCGGACATGCCTCCTGCGGCAACGGCAATGTGAACCCTCCTACAGGTTATGAACCTGGAGGCGGTTCCACCATCATGGCTTATGCAGGCTCCTGCGGATCGCCCGATGCTTACCAGAATAATTCTGACCTGTATTTCCATGGCTATAGCATTTTGCAGATCGCTAACTATTCCGTTAATTCGGCCACCTGCAGACCGGCCACGCCAATGAGCAATGCAGCGCCTGCCGTATCGGTACCTGCAGGAACTTATACCATACCCGTTTCCACCCCATTTATGCTTACGGCAAACGGCACAGATGCTAATAACCCTACACTTTATTATTGCTGGGAGCAGTTGGATGCTGGAACCGATCCCAGTGGCACCTCTGGCACACCGGTAGCCAGTTCTACCAACGGTCCGCTCTTCCGTTCCTTTCCGCCCACTACAGCCAATACCCGGGTATTTCCACGAATGGCAGATCTGGTGAGTGGGGCTGCCACGCCTTTTGAAGTACTGCCAAGCGTAACCCGCCCGCTGAACTTTATGGTAATGGTTCGGGATGAAGCAACCGGTGGCGGTTGTACCGCCCAAACTTCTGTAACAGTGAACACCGATGCTTCAGCAGGACCTTTTACAGTTACCTCACAAAGCAGCGCTACCAGCTGGGCAGCCAATGGCAGCAATACAGCAACTGTTACCTGGAACGTGGCCGGCAGTAATGCAGCGCCAGTTAACTGTTCAAATGTAGATATCATACTTTCCAAAGATGGCGGTGTTACTTATATCGATACCCTGGTAAAAAATACAGCCAACGATGGGACGGAAACCTTTACCATTCCTAATTTGCCTACATCGATAGGCCGCATAATGGTAAAAGCCCGTGGTAATATCTTTTTTAATATCAACTCAGCTTTTATTACTATCACCAGCAGTTGCTCGGCCAATGGTACAAGCTTTACACCAGGTACGGCTGTAACGGGCGCCGCGGGCAATTCAACGCTCGATCTGAGCCTGTCGCCTGTTTATGGTTCAGCTGTTACCATTAGCGGCTCACTGGATAACACAGATCCTTCCACCGATCTGACCTTTTTGAACACATCTACCAATACGTGTGTTGATGCCTCGAACTTATTTCAGTACGATACTTACCGTTTTACACCAAGCGTTACCGGTTCTTATACTTTTTTCCGCTCCGCAGGCAATGGCAATTTAGTCTTTAACCTGTATTCAGACGCTTTTGTACCTGGTGCCCCCTGTACAAATTTTATAAATTCAAGTGGCCGTTGGCCCGGCTCTGGTGGTGTTTCAAATGGAAACCCCTATGCAGTTACATTAACCGCCGGGCTGTATTATACAGTGGCGGTTGGTACTTTTGCAAGCGGTACCCCTGGCCTGCCATCTCCTTATACTATTGGTGTTACACCTCCTGCAGGTGGGGGATTGTTCACCAACACACCCAGCCCCGGCGCCGGCTTCAACTATACCTATGTGATCGTTGACAATGCCACGGGGCTTATCAAAGCATTCGATGCCAGTTCTAATTTGAGCAATGCCTCCAACTACCCGGTAGGTACCAGCTATACTTTATATGGGCTCTCGTATTCCAATGCCGTTTCTGTGGCAACACTCAACACTTATGTAGGCACCTCCTTCTCATCATTCAAAAATGTATTATTGTTTAATCCATCTGCCTTGTGTGGTAGCGCAAGCGCCAACAATATGCTGGTAACCGTTACCGCAGTTTTGTCAAAGGCTGCACAAATGCTGCCATTGACGGCTACTAAAGTTGGCAATACGGTTAACCTGAAATGGGCGGCTACTTCATCAGAGAAAACCAGCTACTTTGAGATCTGGCGCTCTGCTGATGGCACTACGTTTTATGAACTGATCGGTACTGTGCCTGCTCAAAACAGCACCAGTTCACGCATTGATTATGAGCTGAACGATAACTCCCCACTGGCAGCCTGGAACTATTACCGGGTAAAACAATTTGATGTGGATGACAATGAAACGCTGGGTAATATTGCCCGCGTTAACATGCAGGAAAAAGCAACGCCGTCAACCCTGACAGTGTACCCCAATCCTGTAACAACATCATCACTTATCCTGGCATACAATGCTACCAGTGTAGAAACAGTAGGCGTTCGGGTTCTAAATGGCAAGGGCAGCCTTGTTTACCAGTCTGTGTTTACAGCGCAAAACGGCGCCAACCAGTATAAAATACCTGCAGGCGCCCTGCCCAAAGGCGTTTATATAGTGCAGTTGGTTAGTAATTCAGGAAGTTACATATCACGCTTTGTAAAAGAATAATAACAACGCAATAAAATATAGAAAGCCCTCCCGACGCATCGGGGGGGCTTTCTGTTTTAAATTATTTATATTTACCTATAGTTAACAAACCCCTATACGTGAACATACCTTTATTTGAACGATTACACCAGGAGGGCCTGATAGCTGATCCATCTCTTCAAAAAGTAAAACAAAGAGCAGGTTCCAGACTTTTTTCAGTACACTGGGAACTGAAAACGATCCTGTACCTTGGCATCCTCCTGCTTACCGGCGGATTAGGGATCCTGATCTATAAAAACATCGACACCATCGGCCACCAGGTTATACTGGCAGTAATAGGATTGATCTGCATAAGCAGTTTCGTTTATTGTGAACGTAAAAAGCTTCCCTTTGCTACTACAAGGGTACCGGCGCCCAATTCCTTTTTTGATTATATTCTTTTATTGGGCTGTTTAACCCTGATCACTTTTATCACCTATCTGCAGGTGCAATACACCGTTTTTGGCACTGCGTACGGGCTGGCTACCTTTATCCCGATGGTCATATTGTTCTTTTGCGCTTATTACTTCGATCATTTAGGTATACTAAGCATGGCCATCACCAACCTCGCTGCCTGGATGGGCATCGCTATCACTCCATTGAATATATTAAAGGCAAACGATTTTGCCAATGCGGAGATCATATTTGCCGGGTTACTATTAGGCGTAGCGCTTACAGCAATAGCCTGGGCCAGTGAACGGCGAAATATAAAAGCGCATTTTGAATTTACATATGTCAACTTCGGAATAAACATCCTGTTCATCGCCTGTCTGGCGGGCATGTTCCACTTCGATAGCTTTTATCCGCTTTGGCTCTTGCCACTGGCAGGGGCCGTATTTTATTTCTATAAAAAAGCGCTTTCCACCCGTCTCTTTTATTTTATTCTGTTGATTACCCTTTACGGGTACATTGGCCTCAGTTATGTGCTCATAAGGTTCCTGCTATGGGCCACACATGAATTAGACGGTATATTCCTTATATTAATGTATTTTATTGGTTCGGCCACCGGAATAATTGTATTCCTTTCCCGGATGAACAAAAAAATGAAGTAGTATGATCGCATATAACCGTACATCGCTCGATAATTTATTGATCAAGGAAGAAGCCGCCGATGCTTTCCATCAACAGCTCATTTCAATAGAAGAGTACAATGCCATAGAAAAAGCATACCCGGTTGACCTGTACTCGCCCAATATATTTATCCGCATAGGGTTGTTTCTGTTAACGACAGTAATTGTGTCTATGGGTTATGCCTTCTTTTTGTTGCTGGAAATTGCCGGTTCAGAAAAAGGCATTGGCATTATGACCTTTGTGTATTCATTATTACTGTATGGGGCGTTGGAATTTATGATCCGCAATAAAAAAAGTTACCGGTCGGGTATAGATGATGCTTTATTATGGTTGTGCATAGGAGGTATAGTTGGCGCCGCCAACTTAATCTTCTCTTCGGTATCTGTTGCAGGCCATGCGGTACTGATCTTTATCCCTGCTTTTTATTTCCTGTTGCGGTTTGGAAATGCGATCATGGGTGCGCTTGCTTTTATGGCGTTGCTTGTCATCGTATTTTATGGGGTAACGCCGCTGGGTAACATAGCCAAAACTATTATGCCTTTTTTGTTGATGGCCCTCTCCTTTATTGTTTACCGGCTGGTAAAAAATTACAGTAACAACTATCGGTTAAGATATTATCAGCATTGCTGTACCCTTATAAGGATATTAGCATTGCTCATACTGTATGCAGCCGGAAATTATTTTGCAGTAAGGGAGGTAAGCAATAGCCTGTTTGATCTGCAGTTGAAAGAAGGAGAATCTGTTCCATACGGCTGGGTTTTCTGGTTCCCGACCGTTCTTCTCCCCGCTATCTATATTTTCCGGGGTATTCAAAAAAAGGATGTTATTTTATTACGCGCCGGGTTAATATTGGTTGCGGCGATCATATTTACTTTCCGTTATTATTATCACCTTGCTCCATTGGAAATAGCCATGAGCATTGGCGGTACTATAATGATCGTTATAGCTTACTTCATTACCAAATACCTTACGCCACCCAAACATGGATTTACACATGCCGAACCGAATGATCCCGCATTAGCCGGATTGCTTCAGGTAGAATCGTTAATAGTGGCGCAAACCTTCCATCAAACACCCACCCATGGAACTGGTAAACATTTTGATTTTGGCGGTGGCAGTGGCGGCGGAGCGGGCGCTACAGATAGTTTCTAATATGAATTATTGATATGAAAAAAGGCCCCGATGGTCGTCGGGGCCTTTTTTATTGTGGAGTCCGCCGGCAGGTTGCCGAACGGATTATCTAGCCTAGAATTTTTGAAATAAGATCTGAATGCAAACTAATTTTCAGAAAAGCAGCCAATCCCAAAACGATGCCAGCTATGCTTACAATACTTGAGAAATAAAGCAGCCACTTTTTTTGTGTTAAAGCAGTAATTCCAAACATAGCAATTGATATGGTTAACAATGCATCAGTCATGTCAAATTGGTCATCAAAAAGGTTAATGTCATCATATTCCTTTTGAAAGCCCTCCGCCTGTGCTTTTATTTCAGCCTTTTCTTTTTCATATTTGTCTATTTGTTCTGAATACTTCTTGATCAATGTTTCGTTACCGGCGGGGTTTTGTACTTTAATCATCTCCAGCGTATTTTCTGCAATAGCTTGTTTGGTACTCTTTGCCTGAAAATATGACCATGCATCAATACTGTGTGCCTGGGCCTGCGACATTGCCTGAACCACATTTCCATCTTTCACATTGCACAGAGCCATAAAAGTTGCAGTTATTGCTACAAAAAGCGCCACTCTTGAATTGATCTTACTTTTATTCGCCTGCTCAACAGGCTCCTGAATTGTTTCTGATATATCGCTCATGTTGAATGTTTATTTGCCAGAGAATGCTTTTATTCATGCCTGGTGCGGCTTATACTAAAAATAAAAAACGGAAGTAAAACTTATCTTTCACTTCCGCTCTATTCTGTGGACTGCACTGGACTCGAACCAGTGACCCCTACTCTGTCAAAGTAATGCTCTAAACCAACTGAGCTAGCAGTCCGGGAAGGCCGAAGGTAAAACAGTCAACCGCCTTCCCCAAATTTATTACCTTTAGAAAGCACTTTACTCATTCAAGCCATTTTATGAACCAGGAAATAATCAACCTTTTCGACGAATATACCCATGTCCCACTTTCGCGCGATGAATTCATTCGCCGGCTTACCAAATTCACCGGCAGCCTGGCTGCAGCGATGACTGTATTGCCCATGCTGGAAGTAAATTATGCCCATGCGCAAACGGTGCCGCCGCAGGATGACCGCATTGCTACGGAACATATTACTTACCCAGGGGATGATTGTACCATGAAGGGCTATGTGGCCAAACCAAAAGAAAAAGGGAAGTATGGCGCGGTAGTAGTGATTCACGAAAACCGGGGACTGAACCCGCATATTGAAGATATTACCCGCCGCGTGGCATTGGCCGGTTACCTGGCCCTGGCTCCTGATGCGTTATCGCCTGTTGGCGGTACACCCACCAATGAAGATGAAGCACGCGACAAGATCGGTAAACTGGATGCACAAAAAAATCTCAACAACTATATTAAGGCTTTTGATTATCTGAAAACAAGGGAAGATTGCAATGGTAAAACCGGTTGTGTTGGTTTTTGCTGGGGCGGCGGTATGGCCAACCAGTTAGCCGTTCATGTGCCTGACCTGAAAGCAGCTGTTGCTTACTATGGCCGTCAGCCCGATGCGGCAGATGTGCCTAAAATAAAAGCTGCCGTGCAATTACATTATGGCGCTCTGGATGAACGCATCAATGCCGGTATACCCGCTTATGAAGAAGCGCTGAAAAAAGCAGGCACCCAATATGAACTGTACATCTACGAAGGCGCCAATCATGCTTTCAATAACGATACAGCCCCTACCCGTTATAATGCAGCTGCTGCTAAATTAGCGTGGGAGCGTACACTGAAGCTCTTTGGTGATAAACTCAAATAGTTCACCAGTTAACAGGTTGACGGGTTAACTTGTCAACCTGTTAACTGATCAACTTGTTAACTTTCTTTTCTTCGTTCCATTTCCTTCTTAATTAACCCCAACTCCCGTCCCGTTTGCCCCGATACCGATGAATTCTCCTGCGCCCGGCGCATGAGGTATGGGATCACATCTTTAATGTGACCAAAGGGCAAATACTTGCTTACACGGAAAGAACTTTTTGCCAGGTTGAAAGTAATATTATCGCTCATCCCATACAGTTGCGAAAAATGCACGTGTGGATGATTGTGCGGGATTCCTTTTTTATCGAGCAGCTCGGTCGTATATAAATTGCTGAATTCATTGTGCGAAGCAACGATCAGCGCAATATGTTCCAGGTAATCAACACAAAACTCAAGCGCTGCATTATAGTCGCGGTCGGTAGCCTTTTTATTGGGTTGAATGGGCGATGCATAGTTCATGGCGGCAGCCCGCTTGCGTTCTTTTTCCATATACGCGCCGCGTACCAGTTTAGCACCCAGGATAAAACCTTTTTGTTGCGCCGAAGCAAAACTGTCTTTCAGGAATTGCAGGCGGTCATGCCGGTATAATTGAATGGTATTGTAGATCACCGTTCTCTTCCGGTTGAATTTCTCCATCATCTGCATCGTGAGGGCGTCCACGGGGTCCTGTATCCAGCTTTCTTCCGCATCTATCAATACACCTATTCCTTTGGCAGCAGCCGCGTCACAAATGCGAATGATGCGTTGTTCAACGCGTAGCCATTCTGCTTTTTCGGCGGCGGTCAATACTTCGGTATGCACTTTTCCTTCGAACCCGCTTTTGGTGGCCGCGGCTGCATCCAGTTTCTCCAACAGGGCAAACCTTGCCAGCCCGGTTATCTTTACACTCATTAAGGGAATATTGGGCTGCGTGGCGGCATACTCGATCACCTTGATGAACTCGTTGGTGCCATGATCGAAATTCTCCTCCCCTTCCATCCCTTCTACCCCATAATCCAGGATCACCTGCACATTGAATTGTTTCATTTTGGCGGCCACACGGGCGGTTTCCTCAAGGGTTTCGCCTCCTACAAACTGCTCAAAAATGGTATTGCGGATCAGATTTTTGATGGGAAGTCCGGCCTTAATGGCCCAGGGAGTCAACCTGGTGCCCATTTTTACCAGTGCCTGGTACCCCATGCTCGAAAATAGGAAGTGGGCTTTTTTTAACTCCTTGTCTGATTTATAAGCGAATGCGTTTTCAGTATTATCAAAAGATACAGCTACGGCGGTTTTTGACATAGAACTAACGAATGTTAGGCGCGAAGATAATTCTTTAGCGATAAATTTCTGCTGTTTAGGCTCATAGTTGCCCATTTTTTAACACCCCCTAATAGTTACCGGTTACCGGTTGCCAGTTACCAGGTAATACGGAAATACAGCCATTACTTGGACTGTTCGAACTGGAGACGTTTGCCGTTTCACGTTTCACGTTTCACGACTGTCTATTGCCGGTTTTTGCCGATATTCCAGTACCTTAAACCTTGTATCTTGTGTCTCATATGACCATCCTCCACACCGATATCTACAAGTTCAGCATCCCCATGCACCCTTTTACCATTGCCACCGGCACCATGCACTATGCCCAGAATATTTTCATCAGGATGCATACAGATGCCGGCATATATGGCGTGGGCGAATGCTCGGCTTTCCCCATGATCGTGGGCGAAACCCAGGCTACCTGTTTTGAAATGGCGAAAGATTTTGCCGCCCTTTGGAAAAACAAGGATGCTGCGGCTATTGAAGAACGGTTACAGGAGTTACATAGTTTCACTGCCTTCAACGCCACCGTTAAAAGTGCGTTCGATATGGCGCTGTATGATCTGGCCGCAAAAGCAGCGGGAAAACCTTTGTATCAGTTTTTAGGCGCAACCGGCAAAAAGGAACTGGAAACCGATCTCACCATTGGTATCGATACCCCTGAACAAATGGCTGCCAAAGCCATTGATTTTGTAAAACGGGGCGTACGCATCATTAAAATAAAACTGGGGAAGAACGCCAAAGAAGATGTGGAGCGGGTACGCAAGATCCGGGCAGCGGTAGGCCCGGCCATTGGCTTGCGCATCGATGCCAACCAGGGCTGGAACTACGAGGAGGCGCTTTTTGCATTGACCAACATGGGGGCTTTTAACGTTCAGTTTTGCGAGCAACCCATGCGGTATTGGGACGATGATAAGTTACCGGCGCTGGTTAAACAATCTCCTATAAAACTCATGGCCGACGAAAGCATGTTTGACCACCACGATGCTAAACGCATTATTGCGGCCAATGCCTGCGACTATGTAAACATCAAGTTTGCGAAATCGGGTGGCATATGGGAAGCGCAAAAAATACATGCAGTATGCAAAGAACATAACATTCCCTGTATGATGGGTGGCATGCTGGAAAGCCGCGTGGCGCTGACGGCTTTTGCGCATTTTGCGCTGGCCCACGATAATGTCGTTTTTTACGATATGGATACCTGCATGCTGGGGCATAAAACCGATCCCGTTACCGGTGGCGTACAATACAAAGGCTTTTTGCTGGAAGTGCCCGAAATACCCGGCATTGGCGCTGATGCCGACGAAGCATTTTTACAAACCCTTGAACAAGTGACTGTTTAGAAATTCCAGACTTTTCGGCCTATACTCGTTTTCTGAGTTTCTACCTATTATCTTTGCGCAAAAAACTACATGGACCAGTTTACTAAAACGGCCAAAGAGTCACAGGTCACGATGACTGAATTGGTGTTGCCAAACGATACCAATATGTTTGGCAATTTAATGGGTGGACGTTTAATGTACTGGATGGATATTGCAGCTGCCCTGGCAGCTATGAAGCATTGCGGCACACCGGTGGTAACAGCTTCCGTTGATAATATCAGCTTCGAGAATCCCATAAAACTGGGCAACGCGGTACATATTCAGGCCAGGGTTTCCCGGGCTTTTAATACGTCTATGGAGATCTTTATGAGTGTTTGGGGAGAAGATGCCCTGCATCAGTATAAATATAAAAGCAATGAGGCCTATTTTACTTTTGTTGCACTGGACCCCAATGGCAAACCTCGCAAGGTGCCTAACCTGGTCCCTGAATCAGAGGATGAAGTAAAGTTGTTCGATGGTGCTTTGCGCAGACGACAGGTTCGCCTGATACTGGGTGGAAAAATGAAACCCGATGACGCTACAGAGTTAAAAGCTTTATTCAAACTATAAATATGATCCCGCTTCTCAGGCGGGATTTGTTTTATCATTAGCTGCCTTTCGGTGGTGTGCGCCCTTCAACATAAACGATCTGCTTTGCTCAATGGCATCCATCACCTGCGCCAGTATCACTTCTGTTGGCGCTTCATAATCAATTGGCAGCGGTTCCTTAAAAGTTACGGTAAGTAATGTGCCTTTCTTTTTAAACTTCAATCCCTTTTTATTAAAAGCGCGCCAGAAACCGTTGATCACTACCGGAACAACAACAGGCTTACACAGTTTTATGATGTGCGCCGTGCCTTTTCTTCCCGGCGCAAAAGGCGTGGTGGTTCCCTGCGGAAAAGTGATCACCCAATTGCTTTCAAGCGCCCGGGTTATTTTACGGGTGTCTGAAGGATCAAGCCCTTTGCGCACTTCATTACCGGCCGAACGCCAGGTTCTTTTAACCGTTAATGCGCCGCCGAGGGTAAATAACCGGCTGATAAAACTGCCGCGCATGGTTTCTTCGGCAGCCACATAGTATACATTGGTGAAGGGGTTCAATAAATAATACGGTACGCCCAGTTTATTTTTTTTGCGCCATTTCACGGCACAAAATATATGCAGAAAGGTAATAACGTCGGCAAAGTAGGTTTGGTGATTGCTTACAAAAAGCACGTTCTTCCGGGGCAGTTTGGCAATATGCTCGGTGCCCCTGATCTGTAGTTTATTAAATATAACCAGGCCCGGCCAGGTTATAATGCCTACGATGGGGTATAATATTTTTCGAACCAGTTTAAAATGTCTTAACCTTTCACTAAACGAGCTCATTCATCAGTATTTTGAAAGTCAATTGACACCGAAATTAAGGAAATGTTAATAAACTGCTATCTCTCATTTACTGCGCTTACCTGTTTATGTAATTTATAAGTTTCCCCAATCATACAGGTATTAAATAATTACCATGAACAGATTTATCACCATTGTTGTTTTGTGCTTTCTTACTACAGGCATCTTTGCCCAGGCTCCTAACCCATTCCCCAAAACCATCAATGTAACCGGTAGTGCCGAACTGGAAATTATTCCTGATGAAATTTATGTAGTGGTCACCCTGAAAGAATATGAAAAGAAGGGAAGCGGCAAAATAGAGCTCGAGAAAGTAAAGAATGATTTTCTAAGCACCTGCCACAATGCCGGTATGCCCGATTCTGTTATCTCCATTGCATCGTATGAAGGTTCAAGTCCCAGAAGCTGGTGGAACAAAAAAGCAAAAGATGAATTGTATGCAACCATTGCTTACCAGCTAAAATTTACCAGCAGTAAAAAAATTGATGAATTGGTACGCCAGCTCGACGATAACGCCACTCAGAATTTTGAAGTGGTGCGCGTATCGCATAGTAAAATTCAGGAGTACCGCAAGCAGGTGAAGATCCAGGCAATAAAAGCCGCTAAAGCAAAAGCAGAATACCTTGCTGAAGCGGTTGGAGAACAATTAAGCGTAGCGGTGACCATTACCGAAAACCAGAATGATGCGCCTGTAGTGCCGCTTTATAACACGAACCAGTTGGCATGGGCCAACAAAGCCTCTGTTAATGGAGATTGGAACGAAAAAGGAGGAGGAGTCGATTTCAAAAAGATCAGTCTCAGAATGGAAATGAATGTAGTGTTTGCTTTAAAATAGTCAGCCATAAACCTTATCCTTCTTTCTTATCTTTGCGGGCATGAAATTTTCCGCAGCAATATTTGACATGGATGGCCTGCTTATCGATTCTGAACCCTTGTGGCAACAGGCAGGCGCTGAAACCTTACAGGAATTTGGTGTAACGCTAACCGACGAGCAATATAACCTTACCACCGGTTTGCGTACGCCCGAATGGATCGACTACTGGTTCACTCATTTCGCCATAAATAAAGAACGGGCAAAAGAAGCTGCCAAAACCATTGAACAGGCCGCGCTCGACAAAATAAAAGCGCATGGTGAGGCCATGGAAGGTGTGCCATACATCATGGAGTTTTTTAAAACCAATGGTTTCCTTATCGGACTGGCCTCCTCCTCACCCATGCGGTTGATTGAAGCGGTAATTGAAAAACTGAATATTCAGCCCTATTTGAACGCCGTTACTTCTGCCGAACATCTCCCCTATGGCAAACCACACCCCCAGGTATTTTTGAATTGCGCCGAATTACTGAAGGTTCCACCCACCACCTGTATTTGTTTTGAAGATTCATTCAATGGCATGATCGCCGCCAAAGCAGCCCGCATGAAATGTATGGTAATACCCGCCCCGCACGTACATCACGAAGGCCGCTGGAATGCTGCGGATCGGAAACTTTCTTCGTTATTAAAATTTAATAGGACTATATTAGAGACGCTGTAATCGTGAATGGCATTAAAGGCAGA